>ERZ1673739.3156-NODE-3156-length-11772-cov-5.543484_pt1 | contig 11772 bp, 8 predicted proteins | sample MGYA00580210_ERZ1673739 | MGnify/ENA primary metagenome ERZ1673739 (study PRJEB41218, sample SAMN15661749) | gut metagenome | host: Homo sapiens | place: Canada: London | collected 2015-08-20/2019-03-30 | study: EMG produced TPA metagenomics assembly of...
GGTACTGGTTCAGCCACGGGGAAGAGAACGCCCTGAGGCTGCACAACGCGGCTTTCTACCGCATCTGCCCGGCCGGGGAGGTATTACACCGTTACTATCGTGCGGCTCAGCCGGGGGAGAAGGTACGCTTGCTCTCTCTGCCCGAGATATTCGCACGGCTGCGACGGTTGGAACCAAGAGCGATGGCAGGCATAACGCTGCCCAAGCTGGCTCAAGCCCTCGTAGCCGCAGAGGTGCAGAAAGTGCACACGCATTATGGGAACCGGTACCGCGTGGCGGAAATATGAAAAAACGCCCGCAACATTTGGCCATTCCGATGAAAAGCCGTAATTTTGCACCGCTTTTCAGCATCATCGAAAGATGCACACATCGTGTGATGGTGAGATTAAGCATAAATCACTTAATTTAGAGTAACACAAAAAAATTAATGTAATGAAAGAAATTAATGTAAAAGGTACAGCAAGAGCTGCATTCGGCAAAAAGGCTGCGCGTGAAATCCGTAAAGCTAACGCCGTACCCTGTAACTTGTATGGAGAAGCAAAAGACGAAAACGGTGCACCAGTCGCATTGCCCTTCACCGTAACAAACGACGAACTGCGCAATCTGATTTATTCTCCGGACATCTATGCCGTAAACCTGAATATCGACGGCAAAGAGTGTAAAGCCATTCTGAAAGAAATTCAGTTCCACCCCGTAAAAGATAACGTACTGCACGTGGATTTTTATGAAATCACCGACACGAAGCCCATCGTGATGGAAGTGCCCATCAAACTGAACGGTTTGGCTGAAGGTGTGAAAGCTGGTGGTCGTCTGGCTGCATCCGTACGTAAATTGAAAGTAAAAGCTGTTTATACCAATATCCCCGAACGCCTGAACATCGACGTGACGAGCTTGGGTCTGGGCAAGACTATCAAAGTCGGCGAACTGCATTTCGAAGGTTTGGAATTGGTTACCAGCAAAGAAGTTGTCGTTTGTCAGGTTAAGATGACGCGTGGTGCAAGATCTGCCGCATCTGCTGACAATTAATCCATAAACTGCGAATGAAATACTTAATTGTCGGTTTGGGCAATATCGGAAGCGAATATGCCGGAACCCGTCACAATATAGGTTTTAGAGTATTGGACGCCTTTGCTAAGGCGTCCAATCTTGTTTTTGAGGACAAACGCTACGGCGCTGTGGCTTCCCTCTCGCTGAAAGGGCAGCAACTGGTGCTTTTGAAACCGTCCACCTACATGAACTTGAGCGGAAACGCCGTCAGGTACTGGATGAACAAAGAGAACGTTCCTCTTGAACGTATCCTGGTGGTCGTAGACGATTTGGCTCTCCCGTTCGGTGCCCTGCGTATGAAACCAAGCGGAAGTGATGCCGGTCATAACGGATTGAAAAACATTGCCTCCATCTTAGGTACACAGGCTTACGCCCGTCTGAGGTTCGGCATCGGTAACGATTTCCCCCGGGGCGGACAAATCGGCTTCGTACTGGGACAATTCACGGAAGAGGACTTGAAAACCATGGACGAACGGGTGGGACTGGCTTGCGAAATGATAAAAAGTTTCTGTCTGGCCGGTATCCAGATTACCATGAACCAATTCAACAAGAAGTAGAAGAACGTATGAATGAAGCGAGAATAGACAAGTGGCTGTGGGCCGCCCGCATCTTCAAGACACGTTCGATGGCCGCCGCAGCCTGCAAGAAAGGGCAGATTTCCATGAAGGGGGCGCAACTGAAACCTTCACGTACCGTCAAACCCGGCGATGTCATTGAAGTGCGCAAACCTCCTGTCACTTATTCTTTTAAGGTCAAGCAGACCATAGAAAAACGTGTCGGTGCCAAGCTGATTCCGGAAATACTGGAAAACGTCACTCCGCCGGAACAATACGAACTTCTGGAGATGAGCCGCCTGAGCGGCTTCATCGGCCGCGCCCGTGGAACCGGACGCCCTACGAAGAAAGACCGCCGGAGCTTGGAGGAGTTCACCACACCCGAATATTTGGACGACCTGTTGTTCGACTTCGATGTCGAGGACGAAGAAGGCGGGGAAGACGATTAAGGCTTACCGGAAAAAAGCCGGGACAGGGCTTCCTTCTCCCCTACCAGCCAAATGATGTCTCCGACACGGAAAACCCTTTCGGCCTCCGGCTTCTCCAATATGCCGTCAGGGGTCTCAATACCTACAATCATACAGTGGTACCGGTCGCGGATGCCACTGTTTTTTATTTTCACCCCTACGAATCCGGACACCTCGGTAATCAGGAACTGTTTCAACTGCATCTCACGGTCCTGATATTCCGCCTCTACAATGACCGTATTCGCCAATGCACCGGAAAAACGTTCTATCTGTTCGTCCGTACCTATCACCTGAATATGGTCGCGAGGATAAATACGGTCATTGCCGTTGGGAATATTCATATAGTGCGTTCCGCGAATAATGGAAACGACGTTGACCTCATAACGTTGCCCTAATTTTAAATCACCCAGTAAACGGCCTCCCCAAATAGACTCTTCCGGGACTTCAAAGTCTGCCAGATGCAAATCCTTAGACAGCAGCCGTTCGGCATAACCGGGCTGCACTTTACCATCGCGACGCGCCAGCATGTCCCGGCTATGCAGATTGTCCATAAAGACTTTCTCCATCCGGATGGAATTCCGACGCAACGGACTGGACAAGGAGATGCCCCCGACAATCAACAGGGCCAATAACAGCAACAAGGGGTCGGCAAACGGCACTAAAAAGCGAATGATATAAAAAATGAGCATACAGACCACCACCGCCCTTACAATAAGCGTAAAGACCAACGGCAAACGGTTGTAACGGCTTTCCTTCCACAAGGCCTGAAACAAAGACGAACGGCGGCCACGTGCCATGATACCCCGCAAAAAAGGAGCGATGCAAAGCAGCGTGACGACTCCGCAAAGCGCATTCGCCCACCAATGGGGCAGTATCTCTCGGGTAAAGGGTAACAAAAAACGGAAAGACAGCGCAATGACCGTCACGGAAAGAATCGTGAAGACCACAATCTGCCTCAACATGGCGGAAATCAATTTCTTCCAATTTCCGGAATGGCTCTGCACCACCGTGCCCGGTGTATAGCGTTCCAACCACGCCACCCAACCGTGGGGCAACACGCGGCACAACCAGCAATAAGCCGGACCAGAGGCTTTCAGCATATAAGGCGTAGTGAAAGTCGTCACTACGGAAACGGCTACCACAATAGGATAGAGATAATGGCTCGTCACGCCGAGCGACATCCCCAAAGAAGCGATGATAAAAGCAAACTCCCCGATTTGCGACATACTGAAACCGCACTTCATCGCCTCTTTCAACGGCTGCCCGGCCAATACGAAACCGAACGTCCCGAAAAAAGCTTGCCCCACGATGATGGTCAAGGTCAAGGCCGCTATCGGCCAAGCATACTCAACCAATACTTCCGGGTCTACCAACATCCCCACAGACACAAAGAAGATGGCACCGAACAAATCCTTCACCGGAGCCACCAGCTTTTCTATCCGCTCGGCTTCTACCGTCTCGGCCAAGATGGAACCTACCACAAAGGCACCGAACGCCGCACTAAAACCCGACTCCACAGCCACCACGGCCATGACGAAGCAAAGCGCCAACGACACGATCAACAAGGTCTCGCTATTCAGGAACTTCCGGTTTTTCCTTAATATAATAGGTATGAGGTATAATCCGACCACAAACCAAAGTATCAGGAAAAAGCCCAAACGGAGCAACCCTTCTATCAGCTCCTCTCCTTCTATATTATGGCTCACGGCCAAAGTGGACAACATCACCATCAACACAATGGCCAGTATGTCCTCCAGTATCAGCACGCTGAGCACGACTCCCGCAAACTTCTTCTGCAAAACACCCAAATCCTGAAAAGCCTTGTATATAATGGTAGTGGAGGACATGGCCAACATTCCGCCCAGATAGATGCAATCCATGCTCTTCCATCCGAACAGATGCCCGACGGACGCGCCCAGAAACATCATGCAGAATATAATGGTAAGGGCGGCAATGACCGGTGCCGCCCCCATTTTGAGTATTTTCTTGAAACTGAACTCCAATCCCAACGTAAACAACAAGATTATGACACCGATTTGTGCCCAAATATCGATACTGCCCGAATCATGTACCGACGGGGTATAAATGAAATGAGGCCCCGCAATAAAACCCGCCACAATATACCCTAAGACTACCGGCTGCTTCAACCACTTGAATAAAAGGGAAACCACAGCGGCAATCAGCAAGATCAACGCCAAATCTTGAATCAACGTCGGAATCTGTTCCATTTTCTACTATCTTAAGGCCGTCAACTCTGCTATCTTCACAATGGTCATCATCGCCTTTTCCATACTTTGTACCGGAACAAACTCATGGCGCCCGTGAAAATTCAGTCCCCCGGCAAAGATGTTAGGGCACGGCAATCCTTTGAATGAAAGCTGCGCCCCGTCTGTTCCCCCACGAATCGCCTTCACCCGACATTCCACGCCGGATGCCTCGATGGCTTTCTTCGCAATGTCGATGATATGCATCACCGGCTCCACCTTCTCGCGCATGTTGTAATATTGGTCACGCACCTCGACCGTCACCGTACCCTCCCCGTTTTCCGCATTCAGTTCTTCCGCCAACTGCCGCACGAATGCCTTACGGTTTTCAAACTTCTGCCGGTCGTGGTCGCGTATGATATAAGACAAGACGGTTTCCTCCACCGTACCTTTCATACCCGTCAGGTGGTAGAAGCCTTCATAGCCTTCCGTGGTTTGCGGGGTTTCGTCCGAAGGCATTCTGAGGATGAACTCAGCCGCTGTCAGCATGGCATTCCGCATCTTGCCTTTGGCATATCCGGGATGCACGTTCAGCCCTCTCACCGTCACCTTGGCCGCCGCAGCGTTGAAATTCTCGAACTCCAGTTCACCGACTTCTCCGCCATCCATAGTATAAGCCCACTCGCAGCCGAACTTCTCCACGTCAAAAAGATGCGCTCCCATACCGATTTCTTCATCGGGATTAAAGCCCACCCTGATTCGGCCATGCTTGATTTCCGGATGTTCCCGAAGGTAGACCATAGCCTGTATGATTTCCGCAATACCGGCTTTGTCGTCAGCTCCCAACAAGGTATGGCCGTCCGTGACAATCAAATCCTCTCCCACATGGTCAGACAATTCGGGAAATTGCTTCGGCGAGGTGACAATTCCCTCTTCAGCGCACAATACAATGTCCCCACCATCGTATTGCTCCACGATTCGCGGCTTCACATCCTTTCCCGAGTAATCCGGCGAAGTATCGATATGAGCTATAAAGCCGATTGTAGGCACTTCGCGTTCCGTGTTTGCAGGCAACGTGGCGTACAAATATCCATGTTCGTCCAACGACACCTCCTCAAGCCCTATCGCTTTCAATTCGTTCTCCAAATATCGCGCAAACACCATCTGCTTGTCAGTACTCGGACAACCCTCTCCTTCTTCACTCGACTGCGTGTCAAAACCCACGTATTTCAGAAATCGTTCTATCAGTTCCATAATTCATCATTCGTTTAATCTAAGTCGTAAAATTAATCATTCCTACAGTTTTTCGCAACAAAGGACTACTTTTTTGTCCTTTTTTTATGTTATAAAACATGATAAGTCGATTTTCTCTAAAATAAATAGATTTATTTTTTGTGCACGCACACTTTTATTGTATATTTGACACCAAATAATTGACCTCATCAATAATGAAACCATGAAAGGAACTGTATTAGGATTTTACAGCATGTTACTCGGTTGTGCGGCTACATACGGACAACAGGATATCACATCCATTTATTTGGCCAATCCCTCTTTCGAAGAGGACGCAACGGCGTGTACACAGGATTCCCCCGAAGTCGTTTATGTAAAAACGGAAGCCACAACAGAAGAATTGCGAGGATGGGACATCAATCCAAAAGGATGGGTGACTACCAATCCTAGCGTATCACTCCTTATCAATAGGGACTGCTTCACCGACAACAATTTCGGCAAAACGGAAGCAGCCGACGGAGAATTTGCCTACTACCAACGTTTCGGTTGGGGCAGTGCAAATTCGGAAATGCGGCAAACCACATCCACACCCTTGCCGGCCGGAGAATACGAACTAAAATTCTTCAGTAAGGCTTTTGCCGCCAACAATGCCGCGACCAGTGCGACCGTCACGGTCAGCGACAAAGCATTGAAATCGCTGGATAAACTGACGATAACCTGCACGAACGGAAGCGCAGGCATCATGGGAGCTTCCTCATGGACGGAAAATTCCCTGAAATTCAAACTGAAGGAAGAATCCGCCATTACTCTGTCGGCACAAATGAGTTGGGGCAACGGCGGAAGCTGCATCGCATACGACCATTTTACGCTGACGCAACTGCCGGAGGGCAGCCTCGACCCCAACGCACCGAGTATTGAGGGCGGCACGGAAGATCAAGTGGATTCCCCCACCGAAGGTGTCATATCCCATGAATTCGTGGAAGAATCCGCCATGCAGCAGGATCTGTTGCAAATGTTGGCCAACTCTCTGACATACGCCCATAATATATGGTACGACTGCGCGGCTCCCAACAGTAAGGATGAAGCCTGCGGATATTTTAAAGCCCAAAGTGCCGGACAAAGCAACGAGGACGGAGTACGCACAAATGCCGACTTTTCCATGATTTGCGCTTTCCTTTGTAAATATGGCAAAGGTAAAGTAACTCTTCCAGAAGGCGTCACTTGGGACGTGGTGAAGGACATGGCCGTGAAGTCGCTCGTCTTCGGTTATTCCACCCATAAAGCCAATAAATTCAAAATTACTTCGGACAACAAATATTGGGGCTCTGTCAGCAATGCCGACCACGTATGGGAAAGTTCGCTTTGGGCCACGTCATTGGCATACGCCTCTTACTTCCTGAACGAAGAATTGGACGAGAACCAAAAGACTTATATTTACAACATGATCAAGGCGGAATGCAATTACGAACTGGAGCGCAGCATTCCCACGGGGTACAACGGCGATACGAAAGCCGAAGAAAACGGTTGGGAAACCAACATCTTGTCCTGTGCTTTGGGGCTATACCCCGACGATGCACTGGCCCCCAAATGGTTCGACCGCCTGCGTGCGTTTGCCATCAATTGCTATTCGCACGTCGATGACGCCCAAAACACTACGGTCATCGACCCTGAATATGACGAGACCACCGTACAAGACCTGTACATCGGCAAAAACCTGTATGACGACTATACATTGCAAAACCACAATTACTTTCATACTTCTTACCAAAATGTCGTAATGCAGGAGCTGGGCGAATCCCATCTGGCTCTCCATCTGTTCCAGGGAGGAAACCCGAAATGGAAGACCAACGCCTTGATGCACAACAACCAGAAAGTCATGGACGAAGTGCTCTGCCGTCTGGCGTTGGCCGATGGAGAACTGGCTATGCCGAACGGCAACGACTGGAGCATGTTCCTCTACGACCAAATCACCAGCTACACCACGGCGGCCTGTTTCCTGCGCGACCCGAATGCTCTAATGCTGGAAAATCTGGCTTACAAACATATCAAGGCCCGACAGAGCACGACACAGGACGGAAGCTGGTTGCTCAACAGCGACATCGGCCCACGACGTATGGGTGTGGAAGGGCATCGCGTCATGATGACTTACCTGATGCATGAACTGGCTTCTACGGCCGACATACAGGCCACATCCTGGAAAGACTTCAGCCAATCGCAGGAACAAGCCTACATCTTCACCCCGCAAAACATAGTACGGGCCAATACGCCCGACCGTTTCAGCGTATTCTCGTGGAGCAACGGACTGAAGAGCTATACCGGATATATCGCGTCCAACAAGCCTGACAAAAACAAAATCATCGTGCCCTATAAGAAGAACAACACGGGAAACATTCTGGGTTGGTACACCGTAAGCGGCAAGGCCACAGATGCCTCGCCCGTCATCAGCGGTATCTACGACCTGAACGGGAACAGTTACACCATGAACGGCAAGTTGATGACCAACGGAAACAGTCTGGAAAACAACTTCACTCTCTTCTCCACTCCGGGCAATGCTTTCATCTACATGGATTACGTGGTGGGCAAAACCAATGGAACCATTACCGAAGAGAAAGGTGGTCTGATGGCCATCAGCACCGATCCGTTCACCAAAGAGAAACGTACGCTCTACCATAGCAAAGGACGCCTGCAAACCGATGGCAGCCAGTTGAAATCATTCATGGGAAATTGGGTCAATATCGACAATGAGGTAGGAATCGTGAACACGGCCACCGACAAGTCCATCGCCTTCGGAGACCGTGAACTGAACAGTTCCATCTTCCTGTCCAAGATTTATCCGGTTTACTCGGCCGACGGACGTAGCTTCAGCAACGGAAGCATCGTAGACCGCCGACACATTATATATTATAGTAATGTGGACTCGGCCGACACGGAACAGTTGGCCGCTGACGTACTGTCCCTGACGGCACAAGTAGCCGAAGGTTGGAACGGCGTCATCGTCAGCGACCCTGACAGTGCGCGTTATCTGCTGTTGAGCAACTATCTCGGAGAAACGGCCTGCACCCTGAAAGACATCCTTTTGCCAGACGGAGCACCGGTCTTCACGGAAATGACTGCCGTCAACGAGCAAGGCGCCACGGCCACATTCCGCTGCGACGTGAACCACAGCGTGGCCAATACGCTCCGTGTATTCATTCAAGGCGACGGACTTTCCGCCCGACAGATGGAAAACGACTCTTGCGGTGCCTACCTCTATAATTATAGCGGACAAAAGCAACAAGCCCAAGTCACGATTTGGGCTGACGGGAATAAACTGACCGCACCGGTCACTGTGGAACATGAATCTTGTGTATCCGTCAAAGCTGTCGGGAACGAAATCCTCATCGAAACCGTTGACCTCAAAGAAGAACAGGAGGAGTTTTTCGATGTCACCGCACAGTTTCTCTCCAATCCCGGTTTTGAAGAAGACCAGACCTATGGAACGGAAAGCAAAGTGACATTGAACGGAGTGGTCTACGATCCTTGCTACATCAATACGGTCAAAGCTGCCGACAGCAAATGGCCGCAAGTCCTGCCCATCCAAGGTTGGACACCCGGCAACGGATTGAAAGGCGGCTCCAACTTCGCCGTACTGTATTCCATGCCTTACAGCACCACCATGTATTGCGTATCTCCGTCCAACGTGGGCAACTCGGCCAGTATCATGGCGGCTCCCGCCACGGATGATGCCTGCGGCAAACGCTGCCTGAGCATCCTGAACTCTTGGGACAGCGGCAATAACAGCATCTCGCAAACCTTCACCTTGCCCAAAGGCGAATACAAATTGAGTTTTCTGGCACAATACGTGTGCGCCAACGAAATGCGGCACATCAACGATTACACCATCACCACGACCGGCGACAACCTCAATTATTCCCGTTGCGGCATCCGTTTCGGCGACACGGGAATATACAAATATCCCCGGTTAGCCAACCATTGGGAAACTGTGGAATGCCCTTTTTCGCTTGAAACGGAAACGCAGGTGACCGTCAGCATGGGACTCGAAACCACAGCCGGAGTAGGAGCTGCCTACAACACCCGCCTATACATCGATCAGGTAAAACTATACAGCAAAGACGAAATCATAAACGACGTATCGGGAATCCTCGGTGAAGCGGATACAGAAAATGTCGATGTGTACAACCTGCAAGGCATGAAATTGCGTAGCAATGTCCCCGCCGGGCAAGCCACAAGCGGATTGTCTAAAGGCATTTACATCGTAGGACATAAAAAGACTATCCAACATTAACCTCAATATTCAACTGTTCGAAAGAGAGACTCGTTCCCGACGGAATAAGTCTCTTTTCGCTTTGTTACCGTATTCTCACCGAAAAGAAACCGGGTTGTCATATCCCACGCCTAACTTTGTAGCGTCCTAAAAAAACAGAAGCACATGGAACAAAGAAGGCATTACCGCACGCTCGTGCTCTCCGACATTCATTTGGGTACCTCGCATTCCAAAACAGAAGAAGTCAGCCATTTCCTGAGCCACGTCGATTGCGACCGCCTGATTCTCAACGGCGACATCATAGACGGATGGCATCTGAAAAAAGGCGGTACGAGAAAATGGCAGCCCCGACACACCCGTTTCTTTAAAGTACTGATGAAAATGATGGAACGCCAAGACACCGAAATCATCTACGTCCGCGGGAACCACGATGATTTCCTGGACAATCTGGCTCCTCTCACGTTCGCCAACCTCCGCATCGTGAAAGACTATGAACTGGAAAGCGGCGGCAAACGTTACTTTGTCACTCACGGTGATATATTCGACCGGGTCACGACACAAATGAAATGGCTCGCCCTGTTGGGTGACCTCGGCTATACTCTCCTGCTGGCTTTCAACAGTTTCTACAACCGTTACCGCGTACGACACGGCAAACCTTATTATTCGCTTTCACAGCATGTAAAACAAAAAGTGAAGTCCGCCGTCAACTATATTTCGGACTTCGAACACACCTTGGCCGAATTTGCCCATGCCCGCAAATACGACGGAATCATTTGCGGACACATCCATCATCCGGATAATACCGAATACGAAAGCATACATTACCTCAATTCCGGCGACTGGGTGGAGACCCTTTCCGCACTGGCCGAAGATGAAGACGGACATTGGAACATCATTTTCTATACGGACATCGCCGACAGCCTCCCGCAAGACACACCGGCCACCAATTTACTGACCATAGCTTCATGAAATTCCTGTTTATCGTGCAAGGAGAAGGAAGGGGGCACCTGACGCAAGCTCTCACACTCGAAGAACATCTGCTACGCGAAGGGCACGAGGTCGTAGAAGTACTTGTCGGCAAGAGCCGTAACCGGGAACTACCGACATTTTTCCGGCAAAAACTCAAAGCTCCCCTCAGTCGTTTCGAGAGTCCGAACTTCCTGCCTACCCCTGCCAACCGCAAAAACAACCTGACGGGAAGCATACTTTATAATATCGTGCGCTTGCCGGCATTCTCCCGAAGCATCCTGTTCATCCGCCAACGCATCAAAGCCTCCGGCGCAGACATCGTAATCAACTTTTACGAACTGCTGACCGGGCTGACCTACCTGTTCTGTCGTCCCGAAACCCGACAGATATGTATCGGACACCAATATCTTTTCCTCCACAAAGACTTTCGTTTTCCTCGGGTAAACCGTACCTGAAAATGTTCACACGGCTTACGGCTATCGGTTCTGACCGTATGCTGGCTCTTTCTTTCAGCAGGATGGCCGATGATAAAAAGCAACGTATCTACGTCGTCCCCCCTCTCTTGCGCAAAGAAGTTCTGCAACAAACGGTATCCGAAGGCCATTACATCCATGGTTACATGGTGAATTCCGGATTCTCGTCCCAAGTCATGGCCTGGCATAAAGCGTATCCCCACATTCCTCTTCGTTTCTTTTGGGACCGCAAAAACGAAACGGAAGTCTGCCACATCGACGACACGCTGAGTTTCTATCCGTTGGACGACCACGCCTTCCTGAAACAAATGAGCGGATGTCGTGCCTATGCCAGTACTGCCGGATTCGAATCCATCTGCGAAGCTATTTACATGGGCAAGCCTGTCTTGATGGTTCCGGCGCATATCGAACAGGAATGCAATGCCTACGATGCCATGTGTGCCGGAGCCGGTATTATCTCCACCAGTTTCTCTTTGGACCGTTTATTAGAATTCAGTTCGACTTTCCACCCCAACCGTACATTCATTTTCTGGGCCCATAATGTCAACTTACTTATCGAAC
>ERZ1673739.3164-NODE-3164-length-11748-cov-25.089968_pt1 | contig 11748 bp, 14 predicted proteins | sample MGYA00580210_ERZ1673739 | MGnify/ENA primary metagenome ERZ1673739 (study PRJEB41218, sample SAMN15661749) | gut metagenome | host: Homo sapiens | place: Canada: London | collected 2015-08-20/2019-03-30 | study: EMG produced TPA metagenomics assembly of...
TTGCGAAATTAATTTATCATTCTCATACCAACCAACAAATTGGTAACCTTCTTTAGCAACCGCTTCAACTTTTGCAAAATTTCCTTCTTGTCTAATTCCTTGACCTATAGCAATACCATGTTCATCCGAATCAACTTCTACTGTCACCATATAATAAGCAGATTTTGCATCTTCACCACTTAAATTTTGATCAGGATTAATTTCTTTACCATCAGGTGACTTCAACTCATACTCTGTAGTTGAACCTTCTATTTCATTATTTTGTTCATCATCTACATAAGCAGGAACAACTGCATTAAACACATCATTTTTATTCAAATTTATATCTTTATAATTAACGACTCTTGTAATATCACCTGCTGTAGAAGAAAATTGTGTTATTGGGCATTTATATAAATAGTAATTTATGAAATACTATATGTCTTGTAGATTCATTTCATAAATTACTATAATTTTTATAGTTTTATCATTTATACATTTGTTGAAAAAAGTTATATAAAACATTACAATATTTATTGATATAAGATTCTTTCTCGCCATCTATAACACCACAAAAATAACTGTACTTAGAACCATCAAAAACAACTGTACATATATTAGTTTTAAATAAGCTCATATTATCATCATTTTCCATATAATAGAGAATGTTATCATATATACTATATACATTCCCTTCATCAGCCTCTTCAATAGTTGGTAATAAACCTTCAAACTTTTCTAACGGTTCAGCCGTTATATATACTTCAATAGAAGAATCCACAAGATTTTCGTCATTTGTTTCATATTCAAATGTATATCGGAAATAAGCTCCACCGAAACTTTCATCTTCATTTAAGTAACATCGCATTCCAGAATATCCTTGGTCAAATGCAACATCTACCTTCGTATATTTTTCAAAAACATCATAATTCTTGTTATCTTCCACCACTACTTCTTTATAAGAATCATATTTCTTATAAAATGCTTCATTGACATTAGCAACTTCATTTACTTGGAGAAATTTGAAGTTAACTTCATTTATATTTATATTTTCTATGTTTTCCTCATAATACTTGTCAGACTTTATATATTCCCGTTCTTTGCCATCCTTTAATACATTCTTGCCTATAAAAATTAATGCAATAAAAACAAGCATACAAATAATATTCTTATTATTTTCTTCATTCATTTCTCCTATTCTGTCAATCCTAAATCTATTGATTTTACTGGCTTTGACGATTTTTATTTTACCTCAAACAAAAGCCGAGAGTGATGGATATCGTAGTGTCATGTACCGAATAGCTGATAAATAAGTATAGCTAATAAAGCATCCTTTTAGTTTGCTTTATAAAGGCTATTTTCCCTCTGTTCAACTATGATGATGAACCTTCCGTGTCTAAGGGGATCATGTCCCAACTTCCTTCGTAGCATCTACCATTCACTGAGTGCCAGCCAAGCTCCTAAACGGGGGCATGCCCCACGGAAAAAAACGATGCCGGCTACAGCTCTTGTTTTTATGTTTGATTGTTACTGACCTGCATTCACCTGTCGTGGTACTGATTTACTCAGTGGACGCTATACCATCTCAGGTTCTTGTTGGTCTTTTGCAGATGCAGTCCGTTCCGGACTCCATACCATTTTACGGCTTCACGGCCTGCATCCGTTCCATCCGTTAATCCCACACTTTTCTCTGCATAGCTCGCTTCTCCTGAATCTGATATAGTCAATTCTGTTCCGTATGAGGATATATAATCTATGCTTTCATGATCGTGACATTATTTGCAACAAACCATTGCGGTATAACTTTGAGAAAGTACCAGACTGACCGCAAGCACAATTGAACACATAAATTTTACAATCTTTGTTTTTGCCATACTTTTATCCTCCCATGTTTTGATTCAGTTTTTCTTGATTCCAATAAAAACTTAATTTTACTAGCAAGCCTTTTCTTTCCACATCTATAGTTGCATAAAGTTCATCACCTCCATAAACATAAAGCTCATCATCAACCGATTTCCATACAACATTTATATCACTTAAATTGTAAGCTCTAAATATAAATACATTTTCTTCCACAATTTGTTTTGATATTATTTCTATGTCTTCTGTATTTTTTACATAATACTCTAGTATAAAATCACCATTATGCTTATAGTCATCTTCCGCATAAATAACATTACCCTCAAAATAATTTTTTTTGCCCAAATACAATTCTAAGGAGTTCATTCCATAATCAAATGTATGATCCACCCCTGATGCCGAACCCATCATTGTACACAATATTCCAAAAAATACCACCCAAAATCCATAGATAAAATAAAATTTTTTCTTTTTGCATTTTTTATCTCTATATCTGCCAAAGCACATTACATGCGTTATCTGATGTGCGAAGAAGAACGTTAAAAATAATGATAGCGCTAAATAGTAAACTTTCAAATTGTTCTCACCTCTCATCATGCATAATATATTCATTTAGTTATTCATATATTTCTCTGTATAAAAACCATAATAATTATTATACAAAAAAATTTAATTCTAATGTTGAAAAATATTGTTTACTTTTTTTGCTTCTATTTGTAAATGACAAAATAATTTTGTACACAATAATATAAACTAAAATCAATATATAGTATCGTGAATCACGAACTGTTCCAATAGCAATAAAAAATATAGTAGTCAATATAATTAGTATTGAAAAAACAGTAAAAATAATTTTTTTCATAAATATCTCCTATCGAAATTGTAACCCTTAATTGCATAAAAACGTTATACAACAATTAATGTGTTCATTCTACTTATTCTTTAAATTTAGTTGTACGCTTTACTTACCTAAAATATCAACGAATTTAACATCATTTTCATTTACATAGACACAGTATAACATAATTCCTGTGCCTATGCGATATCATTTAATGCTTATTCCGATATGAACTCATCTTCTCCACAGTTACCTCCGCATAAAAGTAAGTAAGAATCGTTGCCTTCGGAACTCCTGCAGCAAGTGCTTTCTTCACCTCTTCCTTCTGCTCCGGTGTATATGACCAGTGTAGCATTCTGTTTGTGATGGTATCCTCCCACTTAGGCTTTTCCCTCTCAGGATTCCTTACAGGCTTAGCTCCAGTACTTCCATTAGACGCATTGGCACTTTCTGCAGCATCAGACTTCTGCGATTCATCGACATACTCAAGCTCATTTGCTTGCTCCCTGTCAATCTTTGCCTTCTGCTCTGCTTCATCCTGCATTGAGAATCTTCTGCTTAATTCCGCATCACCAAGCATCATAAACTGCTCATAGGTAAGAGAATCTATATACACATTCTCGCCCTTATCCTTCAGTTTTTCATAATACTTAACTGCCTTATCTGACAGAATCTCAAATGGTGGACCGATAAGATTATCTGCTCCCATTATCTGATGAACATAAGGCTCTCCCTTGCCATCTGCTGTCTGGTTAAACATCGGATGATTGAATGGTATGAACTTATTGTCCATGATTGGATCAAATCCACGGATAAAGATAATACACTTTTTGTTATCCAGCTTTCTGACCTCATCGGGTGTAAACAGTTCTCTTCCTAATACATCATAGTTTCTTGAAGAGCTTCCCTGTCTGCCCTTTGTCTCCCCGCTTGACTTCTTATCAATCGTCCCTTTGCCCAAAAGCTCCGAGACATACTTGTGTGTACTCTGCTCATTGCCTCCAAGATAAATGAAAGTATCGCAGTTGCCTGGAATGGTTTCCCAAGTATCTTTGAAAAGTGCCTTTAACTGGGCAAAGTTCTGAATGATGATAATACTTGAAATCTCACGGCTTCGCATAGTACTTAACAGCGAACAGTAGTCATCCGGCAATGCGACATTCGCAAATTCATCTAACATGAATGTCACATGGATTACCTCCTGCCTCACAGTGCCAACCTTATAGAACTTTCCTTCATACTCAAGTACATCACCGAAAAGTGCCGGAGTTGTTGTAATCTCCTTAACACCTGTGACAAATACCTGAGAGATTGTTTTCATCATTGACCATCCATGATCAATGCCGATTACTTCTAACTTGTTATTCATGTTCCTGTCTCTCCTTCCCTTCCGTAATATTTGCTTCCATATCCTGCTCATCTGTATCTTTTCTCCCTTCCTCTTCCATAAGCTGCTCAATAAACCTCTCTGTTCTGGACGACATTGCAACTAATGAATATAGAAAAACCAGGATGATACTTATTCCGACCAACACTACAATCCAACATAGCTTCATGTAAATACGCCTCCTTCCGTAGATTCTTCTAAGAGACACTTACAATTTGCCTGACATTTTCGTGCCAGTCTTTGGAAATAAACACATTTCAAACATTCGTGCTCTGCCATAAATAATGCTTTCTCATTTCTGGCTACAATCTTTCGGTAACGCTTTTTCAAATAAGAAACATCATATAAATCCTGCTTGATTTCATTCATGGCATTTTGCTTCATTATCGCTGTGTTCAGTGAATTAATGTAGCTGACGAACTTTTCCTCAGTGCTTATATCCACACCTTTAAAAGTTAATTTCATTCACTACTTACCTGCTTTCTACACGGCTCATGCCATGTAGGTGTGCTTTTTTCCCATTTGCCTGCACACATAGGAATTACAGATAAGCCGCATCTGCGTTTACGACGCATTAAGTTAAATTAAATAATGCTATCCTCTCTACCGCCTTTTCGAGAGCCAGGAAGTTCCCTTTGAACACCTTCATAGTTTATTATCCTTCCGCAACAGTATTGACTACCCTTACTCGCTCCACTTTCATTTCTCAATCCTTCAGCACTCTTCGCAAGTATATTTGATTTCCATCAGGTATCTGAACCGGAATTATCACTATATCTGTAATTGTTATTCAATTGTATGAGCTGCTTTGCAACTCGCAGGATTATGATATAGCAAAATTTTGAATCCTTGAACTTCGCCAAAAGAAGTATTTTCAACATATCTATTCTTTTTATGTTAGTCCTCATTTGTGGTCTGTTCGCATTTTTATTATATAGTCCACATTTGTGGTTGTCAATATATTTTCAAAATAATGTACCACTTTTGTGAACTCTGTGTTAAAATATTCATATCAATTTGTTTGAGGTGATTATTAATGGATAATAGACATTCAATTGGAAGTAAAATTCAAAAATATAGAAAATTAAAAGATATGACACAGGACGAATTATCAAAACAGTCCGGTATTTATTTATCTACCATAAAGAAATATGAAAGCGGTGAACGCAATCCAAAACCAGATCAACTTCAAAAAATAGCTGAAGCTCTTGGCATTAGCGTAACTGTATTTCTTGATTACGATATTAATACCGTTAGTGATGTTCTTTCTTTGGTTATGAAGCTTAATGAACAATCTTCATTGAAAATATCTGCTGATAAGGATAAAGATGGCAACTACATCCCCAGCAGCATACACATGACATTTGAAGATTCACAAATAAATGAAGCTATTTGTTCTTATCTAAATTGTAAACAACAGATGGATTTAATTTCCTATGAGGATAATGATAAAGCTGTGATTGAACAGCAAAAAGAATTTTATGATGATAAGATTAACAGATTGCTTTTATTTAATGAACGTATTAAAAAAATCCGATAAATTGCGGATTTTTCTTTGCTAGGACTCTTTTATAATACTTCTCTTTACATATCCTGAGTAGTTTATCCACTACTCAAATAGCTTTGGTAAATCGTTGGTAAAATCTACTGTAACATCCCCAAAACACTGTAAACTCAAGTATTTTTAATCAAGGTTAGTATATTGCCGTGACAAACCATGAGCACTTTAATTTTATCTTGCATATCTTCGTTTTTCCTTGTATATCCTTATTTTTCCTAGGTTTTATCACACTTTCACGACATCTAACCTAGTGTACCTATCCTAGCATAAAATCGCATATTTTACCATATCTCGGTAAGTAAAATGAGTACAAATCTAGGTATAAACCCGATTCGTACTCATTAGTACTTTTTCCCCATGTCCTTTATTTCCTTACTTGGCACACTTTTTCATTTCTTTTTCTATCCTTTCAAGCCTCTCCATTTCTCTCTGTGCATCTTCCAACTTAAGGTGTGTATACACATTTGAGGTAACACTTATATCTGTATGTCCCATTAAATATTTCAATGTTTCTACAGATATTCCTCTCTTTGCCGCATTCGTACAAAATGTATGGCGGCATCCAACCATCGATAAACACTCTGCACACATCCAAACCCTAAATATTCTTGAATATCTTTTGGTTTTACTCCTCTCATATCCATAATTCTTCGAAGATTAACACCTGTTTCTTTTTTATTAATTGTTGGAAACATACTATAGCCTCCTTTGCACTAAATTCTTGTTCTACTCAGTTCTTACACATACTTTCTTCCCTGAAAAAGCAATTCCAAACTTCAAGATTTCCGTAATTCCATCCTCTTTCATTTCAGAATCGTATCGCAACTCACCAATTTGCTAATGCTTCATTAGACCATTTTTCAAGCTCAACATCGCTTAATTTTTCTTTCCACTTTAATTCCAAAATAATACCAGGATACCTTTTTTCTCTTGGAATTAAAGAAACATCAAATCTGCCATCTCCAGATTCTCGGTTCGATTTAATCTTATACTGATTATCCATTAATGCTATTAATCCTAGCATCAAACCATGATAAAATCCTTCAGCTCCACCATCGAAGAAGCTAATTGATTTATCCATATATTCCCCAATAGCGCTCTGCAACTTCTTGTAATCATTGGCATAAAGACTTTCTGCAATCTTATTTGCTGTAGTCCTTGTAATTGCTCCAGTTTGCAAGAAATGTGACAAGATTTCACTCTTATATACAGCTGCAATCTCTCTATTTGGAATTGATACTTCACATAAATATGAACCATCTGCTTGCAGTTCCTTTTTAGGAGTTTTCAAATAGCCAGCAACCAACAATAAGCTATAAATATTTGCTGGATCCTCCGCAAGCGATCTATACACCACATTTTGATCAATTCTTGCAACTACTCTTTCTCCTTGCAAAAGGTCATATAATCTTTCTGTAATATCATCTGTAGCCACTCTTAGTACATCATCAAGGATTTCATTTTTTCCTGTATTTACCCAATATGCTTGAGGAAGGCATCCCTTGGAAATATAGTTGATTACAGACCATGGATTATATATTTCTTCGCTACCAAACAAATATCCATCGTACCAGTCTTTAAGTTCCTCCTCTTTATCTGATACTCCATAGTAACTGAGCATTGCTTTCACTTCAGATTCTGTAAATCCAAAAAAGCTATCGTATTCTTCATCCATTACGGAGTTCACTGTTAAATTATTTAGACCACTAAAGATACTTTCCTGAGCAATACGCAAAATTCCTGTTAGGAAACCATAGGATAAATTCTTATTATCCTTAAATGCTCCTGAAAAGAAATTTCTCATGAATCCAATAATTTCATCATAGAAATCCTTAGAGTATCCCCCTTGAATCGGAGTATCATATTCATCAATAATGATTACTGGAGCCTTATCATAATGTGAAGCAAGCATTTTAGATAGTCTTTCTAGCGAAGAAGTAAGCTCCACTTCATTAGCTGTAGCGCTAATAATCTTTGTAAAATACTCCTTCTCATATTGTGAGAGCTTATCACTATTTAGTAGCTCTTGATGTCTTCCATACTCTTCTTGAAGTAGTCCCCTTATTTTCTCTATTGTTGCGTCCCAAGTATCAAATTTAACATCCTTAAAAGTTAAGAATATGACTGGATATTTTCCTTGATGTGAACGATACTCTTCTCCACATTGCCAAATATTTTTATCGGCAAAATACTTACTAGTATTCTTATCTGATATTTCAAAGAACACTCTGAGCATATCCATATTCAAGGTCTTTCCGAATCTCCTTGGTCTCGTAAACAAAGATACCAATGGCTTTTGATCCAAGAATTCTTTGATTAATAACGTCTTGTCGACATAGTAATATTCTTCCTGCGCACGAACATAGTCAGAGATGCCGATTGGTAATGATTTAACTTCTGCTTTCGCAACCATATTTTTCTTGATGTATTTTCCATTAGACACTCTTCCATCCATTGGCTTTGGAGAGTCGTCTGGAATTAACCAAGATCCTTTTTCTTTTATTGCACCCTGTATTCTTCCTTTTTTGCACATATCATTTACGGAACGTGGAGAAACATTCCACTCTAAAGCCTTTTCTTTACAAGTTTTCATATATATATCAGCTCCTGTCATTCGCAATATTATTCCTCATCTTACGCAAATTATACCTCAGTAAAACGCAAAAAGTCAAATTAATTCGATATTTTGCGTTTAATTATTGCGTTTGCTTAATGTTTTGCGTCTTGTATTTTTCGGCACTTTTATTTTGGTTTTTTCAGTCCACAAACTTGTTTGTAGCATATTACTCAGACAAGTTTAACTCCACTGAAAAAGGACCAGCCCAGCTGATCCTCTCCCTCTATCACATCCCCATTGTAATTTATTCTTATATTCTGCTATTTTTACTTTGCAGCCAAAAGTACGGTTTCTGGGCAAATTATAGCATATTGTTGCAAGTCTATTCTTACAATTCCATCAGAAAATGTTCATGCAGCGCACGTTTCACCTGATCGAAATTACCTCGCTCCGGACATTGGATGGAAACAACCAATCCCTTCTCTGGGAGAATCGTTGTAATCTGTCCGAATGCGCCATCAGCACGATAGGATCCTGGATATGGACTGATCCAGAACTGATAGCCATATCCTACATGCCAGAGATCTGCAGATGGCTCGAAGGTAAATTTCGGGGTGGACACCTCCTGCACCCAGTCCCTGCTGACAATCTGCTCTCCCTTCCAGTTACCCTCAGCCAGATAGAGCTGTCCCAGTTTCATCATCTCGGTACAAGTCAGATACATACCTCCGCCGCCATTCGGATGTCCCTGTGGATCATGCTCCCAGAGCGGCCATCCCATATCAAGGGGCTGGAATACCTTCTCATACAGATACTCTCCCATCCGCTTGCCAACGGCCCGTTCTACCATATGAGCAGCCAGAATACTGTCGGCAGAGGAATAGCAGAATGCACTGCCTGGCTCCACAGGAACCGGCTGCGCCATCATATATTTCTCATAATCCGGTGCGCCGACGCCCGGACGTCTGTCCTCATTCATCAGAAGTGCCTTACCAAAGCCACTGGACATGCAGAGCAGATGTTTCAACTGAATCTTCTCCAGATTTGGATCCGGATTTGAAGGAAGTTTATCTTTAAACACTTCCGCCACATGATCTTCCAGGCTTAGTTTTCCCTCTTCTATTGCGAGTCCAACTGCTGTTACCGTAAAACTCTTGGTATGTGAATAAATATTTCTCGGTGCATTTGCTGCGTAGTGCATCTCACAGAGTACCTTGTTCTCATCTCCGACACTGATAGCTTCCAGCGGCAGATTGTGGCTGCTGGCATAACGATGAAATTCCAAAAACTTCTTTTCCAGTAACATAATACCTCTATCCTTTCCGGCAAATCTCTGATCTGGTTCTATTATCTCATACACATCTCTGCATCTGTCGGCAGTGGCATCAGCGGTGCGGACGGCAGGGTCTGATACCAATAAGCAACACTGGTGTAATCATCGTAACGCGGTCCGGTCCAGCCCATGTTGTCGAGTGTCATACGAAACTTATTCTCAAAACGGATTGGGTCTGCAATATGGAAATGATACAGCAGGAATCTCTGCTGTCCGTTATAGAATTCCCGGTTGTCTCCATAGATTGCATACATGCCGGTATATAAGCCGCTGAAGGTCTGATAGCTCTTGATGATGATGTCATTTCCAAATCCATAGGAACCGCCGAAGTAGTCTTCAGTTCCGGTATAGTGGATAGACGGATACGGATCATCGTCCAGATACATGCGGGCTTCGCCTTCTACCCAACATGTATTGTTGCCATTCATACCAGTTGCCAGAGTCACACCAACAAATTGTCCCCTGCCTTCGATTCCGTCAACGATTGTGTAGGTACGACCCTTCTGAACCGGGTGCTCTTGGCGATAGGTGGCATGGAAATAACCAGCTTTCGCCGGAATCTCCTGATAAGCTCCGGTGATAATATAATAGAGATTTTCATCCTTGTCACCACGGTTTTCCATCGTGATCCGAGCTCTCTTATGGAACGGCATCTCAAAATAGCTGTTATAGCCGCGACCAGGAGCTACCAGCATCATGGCAGAATTCAACACCGGATATTTGCCATCCCGGTCCACGAAATTTTCATCATAGGCACATCCGAAGAATGCAGAGAGCGGAGCTTCCACAGACGGATATTCCTGATCATCCCAATACATACGGATGATAAAATGGTGCCCTACATATCCGGTAAACCACATATGCTGGATCACACCCGGTCCTGCAGCATCTACCAGAGTTACGGTTTCCCCTGCAGGAATCGTCACGGTCGGACGAAGCTTGGTGCAGTCACCGCCCTGGGAACCACCTGCGCGTACACCGGTTGGATTCTCTGCGGAAAATGCAAACGTTTTGGAGTTCTGGATCATACAATAGTTGTTCATATTCTTCTCCTATCTGATCAAACCTGGATCATCTGAAATTATTGCTTACTACGCTATCTCGTTTCTCTATTCACTATAAATTCACTATAACATTTATCTCCCATGAAGTGACGGAATTACAGAATCATTCCGTCTGCGCCTTCTCATTTTCTTCCCGGATAATCTCCTTTATTCAAGCGCTTAAACTGATTATACCATAAATCTATGAACAAAGTTTATCTGTAAAGAAAATTGATACAGAGTTTTTCAAAATCGGTTCATCTGCTCCTGGGTAGCCACCTGCCTACAACTTGTATTGCTATTTCCTATCGTTCCGAACAATGCAAACATTGCCTAAATTGTATAGTTTTTCTTTTTGATTATACTCAATTGCAATTCAAAATGATTTCGATTTGTTTTTATAAAGCCCTCTTTTTGTAACTTTGATATCTCTGTAGACATTGCTGCACGATCAATACAAAGATAATCTGCTAGCTGCTGCCTATCAAAAGGAATATCAAAAGATAACGACGAATGTCTGATAGATTCTGCCGACAGATATGATAATAGTTTATCTCTCGTCGTTCGCTTCCCAACATGTGTGATCTTATCGTTCAGAATCAGTATCTTATTTGCCAGGACACTGACCAGATTACGGATCAGCTTCTGATGATGCTCACATGCAGTTGGACAGGTAATCAGAAGTCTTTTGACATTTAAGAGAATAATCTCACAATCCTCATCTGCTACCACACTGATATTCAAGACAGCTCTCTGGCTTGCTGCATACGGCTCACCAAAAAAATCTCCTGCGTGACATTTTGACAAAATATTCCGATGTCCCCAGATGTCTTCTTGAATAATGAGGACGCAGCCGGACACCACAAGCCCCATTACTTCGGTAATATCACCTGCTCTGAAAATATAAGAATCTCGCTTTTTAGAAATTGTTGTTGCATTTACACAATGCAATATGGATAATATCTCGTTATCAGTTAGACCTTTAAAAAATGGACTGTTTCTTAGGATTGGTAAATATTTTTTCAAAATAGTTCCTCCCTGTTGGAAATCAAACATACTAGTTGTATTTATAATACTATAATTCTAGCATAAACAAACGCTAAATACTATTGACGGAGGTTAAAAATGATAAGAACCAAAAATGAATTTCTAAATTCCACCGCCCAATAGGGTGATGGAATTTACTCTCG
>ERZ1673739.3181-NODE-3181-length-11682-cov-6.104842_pt1 | contig 11682 bp, 8 predicted proteins | sample MGYA00580210_ERZ1673739 | MGnify/ENA primary metagenome ERZ1673739 (study PRJEB41218, sample SAMN15661749) | gut metagenome | host: Homo sapiens | place: Canada: London | collected 2015-08-20/2019-03-30 | study: EMG produced TPA metagenomics assembly of...
ATCAAAGAGGGTGATGAAGTAACTGTAGTGATGAATGAGCATGTGGATTATAATGGAAAAACATATCCGATTGCTTCTCTGCCGGAAAATCTGATGAGTATTATTCAGGCTGGCGGACTTGTAAAAGCCATGCGTAAACTGAATGGATTGGATTAACGGGAAAGGAGCAGTACAGGTAAATGGGCGAGACAGTTATTGAAAAAATTATCAGAAATAATGTTGGAAAAGCAGTAAAACCAGGTGATATCGTAACCGTAAATGTAGACAGAGTTATGATCCATGATATTTTTATTCCGTTTGTTGCGGAAAAATTTGAGGAAATGGGATTCACAAAGCTGTGGGATCCGGAAAAAGTGGTTCTTATTTATGACCATCTGGTTCCGGCAAGCCAGTTAGATGATACCAGACATTTTCATGTTGGAGATGCTTTTGCAAAGAAGTATGGAATGACACATGTACATAGAAGTGACGGAATCTGTCATCAGCTTATGACAGAAGCGGGATACGTGAAACCGGGAAATGTTGTATTTGGAACAGACAGTCATACGACTACTTATGGATGTGTAGGTGCTTTTTCTTCCGGTATCGGATATACAGAAATGGCAAGTATCCTTGGAACCGGTACTATGTGGATTAAAGTTCCAGAAACGATTAAAGTTGTGATTAATGGAAAACTGCCGGAAAATGTTATGTCAAAAGATATCATTCTCCGTCTGATTGGAGATCTGGGTGCTGACGGTGCAACTTACCGTGCACTGGAATTTACAGGAAGTACAATTAATGAAATGTCTGTGGCAAGCCGTATGACAATGTCCAACATGGCAATTGAGGCAGGTGCAAAATGTGCCTTATTCACACCGGATGAAAAAACGGCAGAATACTGTGAAATTGAACTGGATGATTTCCAGAAAAGTCTTACAGGCGATGAAGATGCGGTATATATGAAGACGATCACTTACAATGCCGAAGATTTTGTACCGGTGATGGCTTGTCCTTCTCAGGTAGATAAAATTCGTGATGTAAGTGAATTGGAAGGAACAGAAATCGATCAGGTATTTATCGGTTCCTGTACAAATGGCCGTCTGGAAGATCTTGCAGCGGCAGCGGAAGTATTAAAGGGCAAAAAAGTAGCAGATTTTGTGAAGCTGATCGTAACTCCGGCAAGCCGTAAAATTTATAAAGAAGCCGTAGATCTGGGAATTATGGACATCCTGGCAGAAGCTGGCGCAATCATCACACATCCGGGATGTGGACTGTGCTGCGGAAGAGCAGGTGGTATCCTTACAGATGGAGAACGTGTAGTGGCAACAAATAACAGAAACTTCCTTGGTCGTATGGGTACTTCCAAAGTAGAAATTTATCTGGCTTCTCCAAAAACTGCTGCCTCCTGTGCAGTAGCAGGAAAAATTGTAAGTACGAAGTAATGTTTCATGAGAAACTTTAAGTAAAAAGGCTGTTGTTTTTTACGTCAGAGAACAGTGATAACAAGTTCATCTGGCAGGAAAGAAACAACAGCTTTTTTAATTGAATCAAGCAAGTCGCGAAGCGGATTGCAAATATCCTCTTGAATTTTGAACAAAAAAGTTCAAAATATAATAATTCTTTAAAATAAAGAATAAAAGGTTGAAAACAGATTTGTTAAATGATATAATGCATACGATATATAAATTGAACAAATGAATGAAACACAGTACAAAAGTTCAAAAGATACAAAAACGATTTTGAACTTTCTGGAATTGGAAGCATATTGATATAGTAAAATTCTATTTTTAGATACATGTTAGAGTGTGTTTGAAAATTTATTTCCGCAATCTGCACGCCTCAATTTACGGCATATCTTGCAGAAAGCATTTTTCAGACACGTTTTAGACAGATTATGAGATATGAGGAAAGGTTATGGCGAAAGAGGTATTTGCAGACCGTCTGAAAGAAGCATTGAACAGGCAGAGGATGAAACAGGTAGATCTTGTTCATGTTGCTTCACAGAAAGGCGTGAAACTTGGAAGAAGTCATGTGAGCCAGTATGTAAGCGGCAAGACAGTTCCGCGAGCGGAAATCCTGAATTTTCTGGCAGAAACGCTGGATGTCAGTGAAGAATGGCTTCTTGGAAAAGAAGAAAAAATAACAGAGAATACAGAAATGGAACAGAAAAAAGGTCCGGATACTGCCGGAAAGAATAAGACAGAAACCGGAGAAGAAGATAACCTGGGAGGATCAAAAATGAGAGAATTCAAAAAATCATCTAAATTGAATAATGTGTTATATGACGTAAGAGGACCGGTTGTAGAAGAAGCAAACAGAATGGAAGAATCCGGAACCCAGGTTTTAAAACTGAACATTGGAAATCCAGCTCCATTTGGATTCCGTACACCGGATGAAGTTATTTATGATATGCGCCAGCAGCTGACAGAATGTGAGGGATATTCTCCGTCAAAAGGTCTGTTTTCTGCAAGAAAAGCCATTATGCAGTATGCGCAGTTGAAAAAACTGCCAAACGTAACAATCGAAGATATTTACACAGGCAATGGTGTCAGTGAGCTGATCAATCTCAGTATGTCAGCTCTTCTGGATGATGGAGATGAGATTCTGATTCCTTCTCCGGATTATCCGTTATGGACAGCCTGCGCAACACTTGCAGGCGGCAAGGCAGTCCATTATATTTGTGATGAACAGTCAGAATGGTATCCGGATATGGATGATATCAGAAAGAAGATTAATGACCGTACAAAGGCAATTGTTATCATTAATCCAAATAATCCTACCGGAGCTCTATATCCGAGAGAAATCTTACAGCAGATCGTAGATATTGCAAGAGAACATCAGTTAATCATTTTCTCTGATGAAATTTATGACAGACTGGTTATGGACGGGGCAGAACATGTATCCATTGCATCTCTGGCACCGGATCTTTTCTGTGTAACTTACAGCGGTCTTTCAAAATCACATATGATTGCCGGATTCAGAATCGGATGGATGATTCTCAGCGGAAATAAAAATATGGCAAAAGATTATATCGAGGGAATTAAGATGCTTTCCAATATGCGTCTGTGTTCCAATGTCCCGGCACAGTCCGTTGTTCAGACTGCTTTAGGTGGCCATCAGAGTGTAAATGATTATATTGTACCAGGCGGACGTATTTATGAGCAGAGAGAATATATTTATAAAGCAATGACAGACATTCCGGGAATTACTGCTGTAAAACCAAAAGCTGCGTTTTATATGTTCCCGAAGATTGATGTGAAGAAGTTTAATATTGTGGATGATGAGAAATTTGCTCTGGATCTTTTGAGAGAAAAACATATTCTGATCGTACATGGAGGCGGATTTAACTGGCATGATCCAGATCATTTCCGCGTAGTATATCTGCCAAGAATAGAAGTACTGAGGGAAGCAGCCGGAAAAATCGGAGAATTTTTGAGTACTTATCAGCAGAAATAAAAGTCAGGCGGATATTCACAATCCACTTTGATGCCTGATTTGGTTAAAAGATGTTGTGGAAGTTTTTGGTGGTGAATCAGGGGAGAATGTGGTAAACTATATTCAGCTAACATATGTAAAAAATCATAGCTGGAAAGTGAGTGAAAAGAATGGAAACCTCTGATAAGAAGGAAGAAGAACAGGAGCAGAAAAGCCAGTCCGTATTGAAAGAAGTCTGGGATTATGTCAAGATTATTTTTGCTGTATTTGTAGTAGTATTTTTGCTGAGCCATTTTGTTTATATTAATGCAAGAGTACCTTCTGGTTCCATGGAAGAAACAATTATGACAGGTGACAGAGTGTTTGGTAACAGACTGGCATACATATCAAAAGATCCACAGAGATTTGATATTGTAATTTTCCGCTATCCGGATGATCCATCACAGTTATTTGTAAAGAGAATCATTGGAATGCCTGGTGATAAGGTGAATATTGTGGATGGAAAAGTTTACATTAATGATTCAGAAGAACCGTTAGATGACAGTTTCTGTCCGGAAGAACCGGCAAAAGAAGACTGGGGACCTTATGAAGTTCCGGAAGGTTGTTATTTTATGATGGGTGACAATCGAAACCACAGTGCAGATTCCCGTTACTGGCAGAATACATTTGTAGAAAGAGATGCGATTCTTGCGCAGGTGGCGATACGATACTGGCCGTTAAATAAGATAGGAACTGTGAAATAATAATAAAAATATAAAGTGGTAAAAATTTATTTTACTGAAAAAAAGAAGGGAATGTTTCACGTGAAACATTCCCTTCTTTAGAAAAAATGTGTGGTCTAAAAAGACAGGAGTGGTTTTATGTTTAAAGAACTGGTGAAGAAAAGCAGAAGTTACAGAGGATATGATGAATCTTACAGATTTACGAAAAAGGAATTGATGGAGTTTGTGGAATGCGCACGATTTGCGCCATCCAGCGTGAATGGACAGCCGTTTCGCTATTATCTTGCCTGGGAGAAAGAGGAAGTAGATAAAATCCAGAAACTCACTAAATGGGCAAGGGCATTGCCGGAACTTCAACTTCCGCATCCTGGAAAATGCCCTACCGGTTTTATTATTATCTGCCAGGATCTGAATCTTGGAAGTGACTGTAACAGATATACCAGAGATGTGGGAATCGTGGCACAAACCATGCTGCTGGCAGCGACAGAACAGGGATTAGGCGGCTGTATGATCGGAAATTATAACCGAAAGGAAGTGATAGAAACTTTAAATCTTCCGGAAAATATAGTCCCAATGCTGATCGTAGCCTTTGGAAAACCAGATGAAGAGATTGTTCTTACGGAAATTGAAGAAGGAGAAAGCATTAAATATTACAGGGACGAAAATGATGTACATTATGTTCCGAAAAGAAAGCTGGAAGATATTGTAATCACCTGTGAAAAAAATGGAAAATAATCCAGTCAAACTTCAGACTTTCCTGCAAAATGTGATTTTATGACCCACATTTTGCAGGAAACATTTCATTTTATTAATTTTCTGTAGATTTCCGGTAAATCAGGTTAGTCTCTGTATAAACAGTGCGATAGTTCAGTGAAGGATTTTTGATCCGTGACATCAGAAGCTGAACAGCGCAATCTCCCATAATTTCACTGTGAACATGAATACTGGTGAGGGAAGGTTCAATCATCTGAGATTCCAGGGAATCGTCGAATCCACACAGGTAAACATCTTCAGGTACCGAATATCCCAAACTCTGAAGAACTTTTAACATATTTATTGCAATAAAGTCATTAGCGCAGACAAATACGTCTGGCAGTCTTCGTAATCGTCTGATACATTGAGTCAGATATTCCTGATAATCTTGAGAATCAGGAATATCGACTCCTTTTTTATTGCCCAAAAAACAGAGATCTTCAGAAAAAGGAAGGCCAAAAAGGTGCAGGGCATTCTGAAATCCCATATATCTCTCAAAAAAAGACTGAGATTTTCTGTATTCTCCAACAAAACCAAGATATTTTTTGTCTCTTTGAGCCATTTCACGAATAAAAGAGTAAATTTCGGACTGGTTATCTGCGAAAAGTTTATCTGCCTGTAAAGGCTGCATCAATGGCAGGACCGGAGAATCAATAAAAAGGGCAGGAATATTAAGGGTACAGATCATCTGACTGTATACGGGATCTAAAATACCGTAGCATACGATGCCTGCACTTCTGTCTGTCTGGAAGGTCTGGGGAAGGTGAAGTTCTTTTAGTTCCTCAGGGAGAACGCGATGCATGGATAAACTGTATCCAAGAGCAGAGAGTTCTCTTTGAAATTTATCCAGCATAGAGGAAGAAAAGTGCGAATCTCCTGAAAAACGGGTAGTAAATAATGCGATTTCTTTCGATGTACTAATGACTGTATTATCAAAAGAGCGTACAGATTTAGCGTAAGAGAAGGCAGTAGCAGAATGATGTACAGGAGGATGATTCATCTGGGCAATATCTGCGTCTGTCATATGGGAAAATTGTTTATATCCCATTTCCACTGCTTTTTTTAATACTTTTTCCCTGGTAGCGTCTGCCAGAATTCCTGTATTATTGATTGCTTTTGATACCGTATTTCTGGACACACCAAGTGCATCTGCAATATCTTGTACGGTTACTTTATTTCCCATTTTATCATCCCCTTCTGATCTGACATTTTCTTCGCTTTTTCCACTTTTTGTTTTCTCTTCTGTCTGTGCTTTTACCAGACATTTCATATATAAAATACGCATAAAAACAAAGTACTTTTTAAAGGCCTTTTAATAAAAAGCAGTCTGCTTTTATATGTTTTCTGAGTGTATTATACCACAAAAATGTAAAAGTTGTCAAATGTAAAAATGTAAAATGAAGAAAATGTAAAAATAGAAACTGAAAAATAAATGCCACAATGAAATTTTACAAAATGTAAAAATGTAAAAATTGTGCAAATGTAAAATAAAAGCTGAAATATAAAAATGTCACAATAAATGTAAAATGATGTAAAGTCACATAAAAGAAAAGGGTAATATACAGGGGTTTATCTGATTAGAATCTTCTATAAACTAATTATAAAAGACCTTAACCGGATCGAGTAAGTATCTTGCTTCAATTGTCAATATTCTTTTGATAATTTACTTGATAAAAACTGTGACTTGCATTTAAGCCAAATACATTTTAACCGAATCAAGTAAGTCCCCTGCTTCAATTGCGAAGAGCAATAAGCAGTGGGTGGGGACTTGCTTGTATCAGGAGGGGTACAAGCCCCTCCTGATAAACTGCGAAGCAGTTATTCGGTTATGAGCAAGTAGCGAAAGCGGATTGCGAATATCTGATTGACTTGGGAAAGGAAATGACCAGTTATTTGGTATACGGTTATATATTTAAGAAACCAAATAAGAAATAAAAAGCAAAAAAATTCAGAATAGTACAAAAATATAATGCCAAAGAATGCAGTGTTGTGGTAAAATAAGAAAGTATCTATGTATATTAGAATGTGTTCGAAATTTCATTTCTACGAATTGTGGTGCACATCTATCTGTTTAATTCAGATAGATCCCGGAGTATGTTTAAAAACTGTCACAAATTAAACACAATTTTCCCACAAAAAGAACACAAATCATTCTTATACTTAGAGGCATCAAAAGGAAACAGAGAGAGTTCTTGATAAGGAGGGACTTCATTATGATGAATAAAAACGAGAAAAACGATAGAATAAAAAGAATTGCAAAGAAAGGTCTTACACTTAGCTTATGTGCTGTACTTGCAGGTGGGCTGGCAGCAGTAAGTTATGGGGGAGTAAATAAAGTTACAGGATGGGATGGCGCAGCAGTTGTTGAAGCGTCTGCAAATAATAATGAAACAAAGCTGACACTTGCAAAATCAAGCAAGAAAGCAGATGAGTCTGATGCTGAAGAAAGTGATTCTAACGAAACTTCCACAGCAAAAGGAAATCTGGATGTTTCTGATATCGCTGCAGAAGCTATGCTGTCTGTAGTATCCATTACAACAAAATCTGTTCAGGAAGTACAGAGTTATTATGGAATGTACGGAATGTACGGATATGCACCACAGCAGACAGAACAGGAAGTTCAGGGAAGCGGTTCCGGTATTATCGTCGGAAAGAATGATAAAGAACTTCTGATCGTAACGAACTATCATGTAGTAGAAGGTGCAGATACTTTATCTGTTGCATTTGTAGACGGTAATGCAGTAGAAGCTACTGTAAAGGGATTTGACGAAGAGAAAGACCTTGCAGTTATATCTGTTGCTCTGGATGATATTGATGATGATACTATGGATGCGATTTCCATTGCAAAAGTGGGAAGTTCTGATGACCTTAAAGTTGGTGAACAGGTAATTGCCATTGGTAATGCACTTGGCTATGGACAGTCTGTAACAACAGGTATCGTAAGTGCAAAGAACCGTAGAATGGATTCTGATAATAATACCGTTACTGATGGAAGCGACAGTGACACTGACGGTGTAAACCTGATTCAGACAGATGCAGCTATTAACCCTGGTAACAGTGGCGGTGCTCTTCTGAATATGAATGGTGAAGTAGTTGGTATCAACTCTGCAAAACTTGCTTCCACAGAAGTAGAAGGTATGGGATATGCAATTGCAATTTCTGATGTAACAGACATTCTGGAAAATCTGATGAATGAAACTGCAAGAGACAAACTGGATGATGCAGATCATGGTGTACTGGGAATCACAGGAAATTCTGTAAGCTCTGAAGCTGTTCAGGTTTATGGTATTCCGGCCGGAGTTTTTGTTAAAGATGTTACAAAAGATGGTGCAGCAGATAAGGCAGGACTGACACCAAGCAGTATCATTACCAAATTCAACGGAAAATCCGTTTCCAGTATCCAGCAGCTGATTGAATATCTGTCTTATTATGAACCAGGTGAAGATGTAGAACTTACTGTACAGGTTCCGAAGGATGCAAGTTACAGTGAAGAAACCATTACCGTAACACTGGATGAAAATACAAACGCAGACTCTAGTGACAAAAAGGGTAAAGATAACAGTGATGAAGAAGAGTCTGATTCCGCAGACAGTGAAAATCAGGATGAATCCTCAAGCCAGGACGATGAAAATCCATTTATCGAATATTTCCATAATCAGGGATTTTTCAGATAAATAATAAGAAGAAATAAATAATAAGAAGTTGTAAGGCACTCACATCAAACGATATATGATGTGAGTGCCTTTTGCGTATGTTCGACTTATTCTTTTATTAATGACTCTTAAAATATTAATGGATCTTAAAATGTTTTGAGCAAAAGGTATGCCATAATGCCTGGGAGATTTAAGGGTTTAAACACTTTCTACAATGTGATAATAGGAGCGTGCGGTTACAAGGTAGATCAGGCCGTATACAATGGCGAAGATCAGAACCGTTATTGCGGTACATCCAATAAAAAGTCTGGTATTTGTCATACCGAACAGCAGAAGCATTCTTCTGATCAGTGGAAAAGCCATGGAAATATGAAGCATTGTCATAAGAAGCGGAAGGAAAAATACCATCAGGATCTGGCGGCGTATGGAACTTCGAACTTCACGGTGACTTAAACCTACTTTTTGCATAATCTCAAACCGTTTCTGATCTTCGTAACCTTCGGATATCTGTTTGTAGTAGATGATCATGGCTGTTCCCATAAGGAAAAGAGAACCAAGGAAGATTCCGATAAACAGAAGAGAACCGTTATCTGCATAGTAGGAATCATACTCCTGAGCACGGATTCCGGAGATGATACTTGCATTATCAGATAATACTTTATTTGTCTTTAATTCTTTTATGGCTGCCAGAACCGGCGTGCCGTATGAAATTTTTTCTTCATCGGAACCTGTAATGTTCAGGCCAAGATGAAGAGTGAGATCCTGATCAGCAGGGAATGCAGAAAGTCCCTCATACATTTCTGTGCGCATCTGATTTAATTTTTCAAAATCAGAGTCTGTAACAACAAATACTGCAGCATCACAAACGACATAGCTGCCACAGGTAAGAGGATTCTGATCCAGCCACTTTTTTACGGTGAATATGGTATCATTAACAGTCAGAGATTCCTGTTTTAAAGAGGAGGGATACCATACAAAGATTTCTCCGTCGTTTAGCTCTGGAAGATCTCCGGTAAGTTTTTCGTATTCAGACTGACGTATAAGAGAAAGTGTCAGTGCAGAATCAGCATCACGAAGAGTATTTACCGGTTGAATCAGAATCTGGCTGCCATTTTTTGCACAGAGAATGGTAAGATAAATTTCTTCTGTTGTGCTGTCTGTGGGAATATTATTCGCGGAAATTGTTTCCTGGAAAGCTTTTGCAGTGGCCTGGCATTCTTCTTCACTGACACCATTGAGGGTGATATCGACATCATATGGATAGCGGTTTACCATGATATCATTCATGCCAAAGTAAATGGAAACAGTCATGGAAATCATAAGCAGGACACCGGTACTCAAAATACAGATGCTTGCCAGACCGACTGCGTTTTGTTTCATACGATAAAGCATACCTGATATACTGATGAAATTTTTCGTTTTATAGTAGAAATTTTTTTTCCGGCGAAGAAGCTTCAAAATGACGATACTGCCTGCCGTAAAAAGCAGATAGGTACCAGACATAACGAGAATTACAGCAAGAAAGAATGCGGAAATTGCGCTGATAGGAGATTCTGTTGTGACAGCAAGGTAATAACCGATACCAAGGCAGATAAAGCCTGTCAGTGCCATGAGCCATTTAGCTTTTGGTTCTTTTTCCCCGTGACTGTTTCCATGAAGTAATTCCACAGGGCGGGTCAGATGAATTCTTGCAAGGTTCAGGAAAAGAATCAGCAGAAAAATGATTCCGAACATAACAAGGCAGATACTCATTCCTTTTATGGAAATATAAAATCCAAGTACGGACGGAATGTGAAGCAGCTTCAGAAGCAGCAGAAGCGCCAGTTTGCTTCCGAGAATTCCGGCTGCAATGCCTCCGGCAAGGGAGAAGATGGAGGTGATCACAGTTTCCACAAACATGACGATTCCAATATGACTTTTTTCCAGGCCGAGAATATTGTAAAGGCCGATTTCTTTCTGCCGTCTTTTCATCAGAAAACTGTTACTGTAAATCAAAAAAATAACACAGAAGATTTGAACGATGACTTCGCCTGTGGACAGGAGCAGACGTACTTCATCAGCATGTCGGACGGCCTGATCCAGTGTTGGGCAGTCGCGGAGAAACTCCATCATATAAATCATGGCAATACAGAAAATACAGGTGATCATATAAGGAATATAGGTGCTTTTATTGTTTCGGATGTTCTGGCATGCCAGACGTGAAAAAATTCCTTTACGCATGATGACCACCGCCTGTCGTGAGTATGGTAAGTGTATCTGCGATCATCTGATACATTTCCTGACGGGATCTGCTTCCCTTGTAAATCTGATGAAAAACTTCACCGTCTTTGATAAAAAGTACCCTGGAGGCATGACTGGCCGCCTGTGCACTGTGCGTGACCATAAGGATTGTCTGTCCTTCCCTGTTTATTTCACCAAATACGGAAAGAAGAGCGGAAGCAGCTTTGGAGTCAAGTGCCCCTGTGGGTTCATCTGCAAGAATGAGTTCCGGATTGGTGATCAGGGCTCTGGCAACAGCTGCACGCTGTTTCTGTCCACCGGAAACTTCATATGGAAATTTGTCAAGGAGCTCCGTGATCTGAAGTGCCTGGGCAATCGGGCGGATTTTCTGCTGCATTTCCTGATAATCTTCTCCTGCAAGAACAAGAGGAAGATAAATATTGTCTCTGAGACTGAAGGTATCCAGAAGATTGAAATCCTGAAAGACAAAGCCGAGATGTTTTCTTCGGAAAGCGGAAATCTCTTTTTCTGTAAGGTGAACGATATTTTTTCCGTTAAGGAGGACTTCTCCGGAAGTAGGGCGGTCGAGAGCGGCAAGAATATTCAGTAAAGTTGTCTTGCCGGAACCGGATTCCCCCATGATTGCAACGAATTCACCTTCTTCCACAGAAAAGGTGACATTGGAGAGTGCCTGTACTTTATTTCCTCCAAATCGGGTGGTGTATATTTTTTTTATATTTGTTACATCAAGTAAAGCCATATACTGGACTCCTTTCTTTTTGCTGATAGGATAAGTATAAAAATTTTGCCTGGTTTCTGCCATAGAAACAGGTTGCATTATATAAAAAAACCTTACATTTCTGTAAGGTTCGGATCGCTAAAGTGTATTTGAAAAATGCTTTCTGCAAAATCTTCAA
>ERZ1673739.3185-NODE-3185-length-11663-cov-3.544797_pt1 | contig 11663 bp, 10 predicted proteins | sample MGYA00580210_ERZ1673739 | MGnify/ENA primary metagenome ERZ1673739 (study PRJEB41218, sample SAMN15661749) | gut metagenome | host: Homo sapiens | place: Canada: London | collected 2015-08-20/2019-03-30 | study: EMG produced TPA metagenomics assembly of...
TAACTCCCTGTTTTCGCTCAATTCTCTGCAAATTTGCAACTTTTAAGCAACAACAGTTGAATGATGATTTTTGTTCCCGCTCGTGGAACGACATACATTCCCCGTTTTTATCGCTGAAATTATTTTGGTGATGACACCGTGTTTGTATGGCATAATACAGTCCTTTTATGCAGGTATGGTATCTGTATGAAAGGACTGTTTTTTATGCTGTTAAATGCCGCTTTGAAAGAGTATCTGCTGGAATGTGAACTTCGGAATTATACCGAGAAAACGATTAAAGGGTATCGCAATTCGATTGAACTGCTGGTCAACTACTTACAGCAAAATGGAATTACCGATGTAGATGAGGTTTTACCAGCTCATATCAAGCAGTTTTTGACCAACTTGCAGCGTGCAGGCAGAAAACCGAGTTATATCAATGGTCTGCACAAGGCGTTCCGTGCATGGTTTAAGTATCTGCAAGCCGAGGAATACATTTCCGTCAATCCCATGAATAAAATCGGCTGGGCGAAAGAAGAAAAAATCGTTATCAAAACCTTTACGCCTGCCGAAGTACAAGCTATGCTGAACGCCTATCCAGAGAAAGAATACATGGATGTTCGCAATAAGACTATCCTTGCATTGCTGTTTGATACGGGTATTCGCTGTTCCGAACTGTGCAATCTCATGCAGTCCGATGTAGACAAAGAACGCTTTCGTATCTATGGCAAAGGACGTAAGGAACGCTATGTTGCTCAAAGTCCCTATATGAAGAAGTTGCTCCTGCATTATAAGGAATATCGCGACTATTATTTTGAATATCGCTCTGTACCTGATAATCTGTTCCTCTCGCGTACCGGACGACCGTTGACTACGGTTGCTGTTGAACGTATCGTCAGAATTGCAGGTGAACGCGCTAAAGTCAGAAAGAGTATTCGGTGCAGTCCGCATACTTGCAGACACTTTTTCAGTCAGGCACAGTTAAAGAACGGAAACGATGTGTACAGTCTGTCCCGCTTGCTCGGACATTCCAATATCAAAACGACAAACCGCTATCTGCAAGGCATGAATGATGCAGAGATTGTGAAAGCATCTGTGAAGTGCAGTCCCCTGATGAATTTGTAATCAGGGGGCTGTTTTGGATTTGGTGCTTTAGGGTGGAGAATGGTTTGGGGTTAGTGCCGAAATTTGGGGTACGCCTAATACTTATAGAATATTTTAGGGCAATTCTAAATATTAACATTTTGTAAACTCGTCTTTTTATTTAGCGTCAAATTAACACAAAATGGGTATACTAATATAGTGTAGTACCTCGGGGGACTTTTGTACTATATATACAAAAAATCCAAATTCCCCCAACACACGAAAGGCGAACTTATGGAATCAAAATACTTATCGGAAGTCATCAATTATTCAACTGACATCGAGCCATACACAATTATAGAGATTATCTCTGGTGTAGGCTCAGGCAAGAACTATTGGGTCGAAACATTAGCCAAGCAAGGTAAACGCATACTGTTGATTACCTCTCGCAAAATAACCGCTGATGCTCAAGCTCAAAAACTTAACTGTAACCGATGGATTGACTTAGAAGATTTGTGGCTAGACGATACTCTCATGCAATCACCACCTCACCAAGTGGTTGTTACAAATGCAGGCATCGAACAATTCATTAAAACAAGGTACAAAAAAGATGATGAAAAAACGCATATATGGAAATATTTCGATCTAATTATCTTAGATGAAGCTCATTCTTTAGTGACTGATGCAACCTTTGCAGATAGTCCATTTCATGTTTTATCATTTTTACGCTATGTGCGTGTACAAGCACCTTCTTGTAAAATTATATTTATGACTGGCACGCCCGACCCGATTGAGCAATTATTTCAAGAGAAATTAACTTCTCGTCCTTACTTTCGTCGTATTGATGCAAGAAGCCAGTGTAGGTGCGTTGAGCCTAAAACAGTTACAGTTTATCCTTCTTTCAATATAGAAGAAGAAATTGTAGAACATATTACCGAATTAAACGGTCGTATTATCTATTTTGCAAACAGTATTACTCGAATGGAACATATGGTAAAAACACTTCTTGAGCTAGGCTTACCTGAAGACACTATTGGTATTGCATATTCGGGTAATGATAAACGCAATTTTCCTAAGTCATTATTGGATAACAAGTCTATATTGCGCGAAAAATTGACCAAAGATGAATTATTACCACCAGAAATAAAACTTTTCCTGACCACAAGCCAGAACAAAGAAGGTATCAACATAAATAACGATAATATCACGGTAATGATTGTAGAATCATGCGAACATTCCGATATAGTGCAAATGGCTGGACGTGTACGAAAGGGATTTAATAGACTATATATACTGTATGACGCTAAACCTCATGCTCCTATAGCTTCAGATAATGAGTTGCTTTTAGGATTTTACTGTTTTGAGTCGGTTTGTCAATACTGGAAAGACCTACAAGATGCTTTTCAAGGCGACGATAACAAGGCCAACGCATCCCTAATTATTACCATGATAGAGAAAAAGTTTCCCAATATTCGATACGACTACCTTTTTGAATGTTGGGGATATTATGAATCGCGTGATGACGGATTTATACTTATCGAAGAAAGCAGTCATTCAATGCATCGCTGTGTGAAAGGATGGGAATTCGGTGCACGCGAGGACTTTCAAGCATGGTTTCCCAATTCAGAGATTTATTGTATACGTGCATTTTCTGCCAAGGTGGAAATAGCTATGATAAAGCAAGAACTTGAAAAGATTATTACTCAGAGGAATTATCTTAATCGCACCATTACAAAAGAGGAAAAAGAGCAATTTTTGACTGATATAAACGGAATAATTAAATTCTTCTACCTCAATCCTAAAGAAATGAAAATCACCTATCCTGTTAAGCGACTTAACACATTTCTGAAGAAATTCGGCTATAGTATCCATGAGGCTGATGGAATCCGAAAAGGTGACGCATATCAAGTAGAAGCACTCTCTAATTTTGGGGGAAATTCATAATCCCTATAATAATAGGTAAATTCCCCCAGTATACATACACTCCCCCGAAGGAACAATCGCGTTCCATCGGGGGAGTTTTTCATTGTAATTGTAATGGTTACTCTGTACCTGCACGCAATTTTAGCGCATTGCAATCGAGAGGTATAATCTCCCTTGCTATACTGCAAAATCAAAATCTCACCGTCTGGCAAATGGTTTTATCTATGTGCCAAACAAGATACCCACTTGCGTCATTTAGTCCGGTATGGCACATCACAGTCTGTCAATCCAAGGATATAATCCGTAGAAGTGTGGTAAAGCTGTGCCAGCCGAATAAGAATATCCGTTGGAATATCCCGATATCCCTGCTCATAGCGAAAATACTGCGGCTGTGGCATATCAAGAATACTAGCGAGCTGACGCTGTGTCAAATCGTTATCTTCCCGCAATTCTCTGATTCGTTTGTAGTAAGCCATACTGTACTCCTTTTGATATCCGTTTAGATATCTTGACAATACAGCAAATATATGCAAGAATGGTCATATGATAACCATTCGGATATTACCATAAGAGTAAGGAAAAGTGAAAGGAGATTTATCATGCAAAACACAGTCGCTAAAATTTTGAAAATCTACGCTGTTGTTAACGCGTTTTGCGGCTTTATTCTTGGCCTGTATGTTAGAGGTGATAGCGATAACCCTATTCTCTTAGGAGTTTGTATCTACTTCATCGCTACTTGCATCGTTGCCAGCTTTGGTATTTACGCCTTTGGTGAAGTTGTTCAGTTGTTGCAGGACATTAAGGACGGCACAAATAACACCGCTCACACTATTGAAGTTCACGCACCAACTACTAATACGGATAATGACCAGTTGCCGAAAATCTAAGATTACGAGGTGATACCATGTCTGCACGTTATCAAGTTTTACAGCATGAACAAAAGCCGTATTGGCTACCAGACTGTCCGTTGCTTATGGCCTCTCATGCGTTGACCAAAGATACTACAACCGACTCTGTTTTTCTGCAATGCAAGTTTGAAAATCTCAGTGATAAGCGAATTAAGGCACTGAGTATCCGTGTTGAATGCTATGATGTGACGAACCAGCCGTTAGTTGCTGTCGATAACTTTACTTATCTGGATATCAATATTGCCACCGCTAAATCCTTTGGCGACCAAACACCCGTTTCCCTGCCCGACCGCGAAACCCGTGCGTTTCATGTCATTCCACAAAAGATTGTGTTTGTCGATAATTCCATTTGGGAGAATGCCGATAATCAGCCGTTTGTACTTGCCGAATATAAGCAGAAACGCATTTCTTCTTTGGGTGACCTTACCGACCAGTACAAGCGGGATTTGCACGATATCTGCTCAAAGTCCAATGCACATACTTATCTTCCCACTCGGAAAGATGGCTTTACTATCTGCGGCTGCGGAAAGATTGTGTTGGATAGCACCAAGACTTGTCCCGCTTGTGGTGTAACGATTGACAGATTGTTTGCATTAAACAATAGCAAACAGTTAAAAGAAAATCTTGAAGCATATAACGCCACACAGCAAAAAATTCAGCAACAGCGCCAGCAATTCGCCCAAGAACAGCAAGCACAGCAACAGCAAGCCAAAGCTCAACAACGTTCTTTGCTGAAAAGAATTTTCATATGCGGTGTTTCTATTGCGGTAATAATCACCATATATATTTCCGCTACAAAATATTTTATTCCGAATATGCACTATCAATCCGCTCTCAAAGCATGGAATAACGGAGAATTTGAAGATGCAATCAGTCAATTAGAACAGATTCCATCATTCAAAGACTCATCTTCAAAAATCAGCGAGATTGAATATTCGTGGGCTGAACAGCTTTATCATAACGGCGAGTATGAGCAGGCTATTCAAAAGTATTCCGAACTCGGTGATTACAAGGATGCTTCTGCTCAAATTCATGCTATTCGAAACCTGCAATCATACAATGAAGCATTAGCATTATACAATAATCAGCAATACGAAGAAGCACTGCCTAAATTCCGTTTTTGTGGCGATTACAAAGATGCAGTTAGCCTAAAGAATATGTGCGAAACGAAGTTACAAGAACAACATTATAATCGTGCTTTAGATGCTCTAAACTCACAAGATTCCAGTACAGCGCTAAAGGAATTTCTAAGTGCTGTTCCATACAAAGACAGCATTGCACAGGCGCGCAAAATCGGAGAGTTTAGCCGACGCATTGAATCCTGTCTATCTTCGGGTGTTGTAATTTCTAAAAGCGGAAAATTTCAAAAATTATTACCTAATGATGACAAATATGACACTTATGTTAATTGGAGCAATATAAAGAAATTAGTTGCTGGTACTTATCAGACAGTTGGCCTAAAAAATGATGGTACAACGATTGCCATTGGTTCCTACAATGATGAAGGCAGCAGCAATGTGAGCAGTTGGTCAAATATTATAGATATTGAAGCCGGATGCTTTAATACATTCGGCCTAAAATCTAATGGGACAGTCGTTGCAGCAGGCTCTAATGACCATGGCGAATGTAATGTAGGCAGTTGGAATAATATTATTGCTATTTCAAACTGCGTTAATCATACCGTAGGCTTGCGCTCTGATGGAACAGTTGTTGCTACTGGCGATAATTCAGACGGTCAATGCAATGTTTCTTCATGGTCTAATATTATTATGGTTGGTGCAGGTAATGGCTTTACTGTTGGTCTAAAAGCAGACGGTACAGTGGTGGCGACTGGTTGGAATGATTTTGGTCAGTGTGATATTTCCGATTGGAACAATATTATTTCGATTGCTGTTCATGGCGACCACACTATTGGTATTAAATCCGATGGTACTGCCGTTGCTACTGGTATACTCGTCGGCTCAATCAGTGAAAAATGCGATGTTTCCAATTGGGAATCTATTGTTGCAACCGATGGTTTGCATGGTGTAAAAGCCGATGGAAGTCTGATATATGCCGATGGTCAATCAACAGATTGGTTATCCGTAGATTGGGACTTATGGTAAAAGCAATATTTTTAAACCTACGCCACTTTATGGAAAGTCATACCGCATGGGATAACAGCTTTTAGAAAAGAAGTTTAGCGCTGATAGCATTATTCGTAGAACAAGAGAGGAATGTGCAGCATGAGAAACCCCTTCGATACCCCCTATGTTTGTCTATCTACAGGGAATAACATAATCATTACGACTACCGTTATCAATCAACAATTCATTACGCACGAAAATAAAGTATGTAATATGTGCGAAAAGTGCACACAGCATAAATATGATTGTCTGTATTCTTCCAATCGCAACTCAAATAAATGTATTGAGCCAACTTTATTTGAGATAAACAATAATTAAATGTCAAAAGACCGAAACCACTTCTTCGCTCCGGTTTCGGTCTTGTCCATTACCGCACTTATTCCCTTTAAGCTACGTTCAAATTTCCACGTTTTACATTCAGCAATATACTTTCCCTATCAGTATCCACAAAGCCAATCTGCGCGTCTGACACATGGTTACTTTGTGTTTCCGTAAAAGTACACTTTTATGAACATATGAAACACCCTGCAAATTACTGTTCGCAAATATCATATTCGGATTTATGAATATGTCCGCAAACGCATTGACTAATATGAACATATTTGCTATACTATTCGCATAGAGCAAAGGAGATTTACGAACATGGACAATCGCACTTTCTACTATGCGCGTGTATCGAGCAAAGACCAGAACTTAGACCGTCAGTTAGCGGCATTCAAGGCATTAGGTGCTGACGAGCGGGACATTATCACCGACAAGGAGAGCGGCAAGGACTTCAACCGAGCGGGCTATCAAGCCTTAAAGAATGGTATGCTCCGTCAAGGTGATACGCTTGTCATTAAGTCTCTCGACCGCCTGAGCCGCAACAAGCGCGACATTAAAACCGAACTTGAATGGTTCAAGGACAACAACATCCGCTTAAAGGTTATCGACCTGCCTACCACTATGATGGATTTACCGGACGGTCAAGAATGGGTATTCGAGATGGTCAATAACATTCTAATTGAAGTATTAGGCACGATAGCCGAGCAGGAACGCGCTACAATCAAATCTCGACAGGCCGAGGGTATCAATACCGCTAAGGCCAAAGGCGTGAAATTTGGGCGTCCTGCGCTCCAATTCCCCGCAAACTGGAACGATGTATATACCCAGTGGAAGAATGGCGAAATCACTGCTAAAGTCGCTATGGAGAAAACAGGCACGAAGCGAACCAGCTTCTATAAGTTGGTAAAAATGAGTATCGCTGAATGATGAAAAAGATGTATGTTTTAGGCGTGTATGTCATCACTCACAGCTTGATTTTCGGCTCTGAGTGATGATATACTTCCCTTGAATGATGAGTTTTGCACCCATCCGAACGATGACAAACATACCGCATTTAAGCAGATTGTATGTCATCATCCAACTTTATTTAAGAATTATTTACTGCATTAAAAGGTTCAAATTTACCGTTATTCCATGTTATTTATCACTTTTAGAATGAATAAATTTTCATAGCCCAGATGCGCAAGCTGCTCGATGGTCTCGAGGATAACGACGACGTTCAGGCCGTCTGGCACAACTGGGAGAACGAGGCCGATTACGAGGGCTGAGTTCCGCCTGAAACCGAAAAGAGAAAGACAGCTGCTTGATTGCGGCTGTCTTTTTTGCTTTTTGCCTGCTTTTTATCTCCTATTTGCGTGCATCCTGTGCTATAATATATTCTGAATAAGAATGCAATGAAAGGGGTTTCCCTCTGTGGCTGATATTACCGTACAGAACCTGACCAAATACTACGGCGACCGCCTGATTTTGAAGGATATTTCCTTTGACATACAGCCGGGCGAGAAGGTCGCCATTCTGGGCGCGAACGGCGCCGGAAAAACCACGCTCCTCAACATCCTGACCGGACGTCTGCCGTATGACGGCGGCCACGTCGGCTTCGGACAGGGCCGCACGGCGGGCGTCATCGACCAGATGCCGGATTTCCCGCCCGAATGCACGGTGGAGGACATCCTCCGGCTCGCGTTCAAGGAATCCGACGAGGTCGCGGCAGCAATGGACGAGCTGACCGACGAAATGACGCGCAAGCCGGACGATGCCTCTCTGCTCAAGCGCTACGCGCAGCTCGAGACCCGCCTCGAGATCCTCGGCGGCTACAATCGCGATTACGAGATCAACCGCGTGTGCAACGGTCTGGAAATTCCGCAGGAGATGCGCTCGCAGAAGTTCAGTCTGCTCTCCGGCGGCGAAAAAACGCGCATCAACCTCGCGCGCATCATTCTCGAGCAGACCGACGTGCTGCTGCTCGACGAGCCGACCAACCACCTCGACATGGATGCGGTGGACTGGCTCGGCAGCTATCTGGAGAGCTACCGCGGCACGGTCATGATCATTTCGCATGACCGCTGGTTCATCGACCAGTGCTGCGACCGCGTCATCGAAATCCACGACTGCACCTGCGATTTCTACAACGGCAACTACTCGTACTATGCGGTCGAGCGGGAACGCCGCCGCGAGGAGCAGCTTAAGCACCACGAGCACGAGCTGGCCGAGAAAAAACGTCTGGAAGCGACCGCGCGTTCCATGCATGAGCACGGCACCGAGCATCTGGCCAAGCGCGCGGCGTCTATCGAAAAGCGCATTGCGCGCATGAAGGTCACAGACCGGCCGAAAACCGACAAGAAAATGACCGTTACCTTCGGTGATCCGAACTACGAGACCGAGGAAGTGCTCAAGGTACGGGATATTACAAAGAGTTATGACGGCCGGGAAATATTACACAACGTATCGTTCAACATCCGCAACCGCGAGCGCGTTGCGCTGCTCGGTGCGAACGGCGCCGGCAAGACCACCATGCTCAAGATCCTGCTCGGCGAGGAGACGCCGGACAGCGGCGTCATCCGCAAGGGCGTCGGCCTCAAGCCGGCCTATCTGCCGCAGCAGGTGCATTTCGCCAATCCGCACCGCAACCTCATCGACACGCTCATCTACGACAAGAACGTCTCCATGCAGGTGGCGCGCAACCGTCTCGGTTCGTTCCAGTTTATCGGCGAAACGCAGATGAAAACAGTGGATATGCTGTCCGGCGGTGAGAAAAGCCGCCTGCGCCTGTGCGAGCTGATGTACGATCCGCTCAACCTGCTCATCCTCGATGAGCCGACCAACCACCTTGACCTCGCCTCGCGCGAATGGATCGAGGAGGCCGTCGAGGCGTTCGACGGCACGCTGCTGTTCGTCTCACATGACCGCTACTTTGTCGAGCGCTTTGCAACGCGCGTGCTGTACCTCGAAAACGGCCGTCTCATCGACTTTATTGGCTCGTACAGCGCGTTCCTCGACTGGCGCGCAAAGGGCGGCGGCGCTCTGCCTGCGGCGGAGGCTGCACCCGTCCCGAAGAAGAAAAAGGCAGCTGTCCCGACGCTGGATGATGTGCCGAAGCCGCCTGAAAAGCCGAAGCGCACGGGCGGTACGAAAAACCTTCAGAAGCAGCTGAGCACGCTCGAGCGCGAGATCTCGCAGCTCGAGACCCAGTCGGGCGAACTGGAGCAGCAGATGGTGGACGCGGCGTCCGACTCGTCGCGCCTGCTCGAGCTGATGACCGAAAAGGAGACCTGCGACGAAAAGCTTGCCGCGAAGATGGACGAGTGGGAAGCGGTCGCGGCAGAACTGGAGGCTATGCAGTGAAAAACGCAAAGGGATGGATAGGGCTTGCGGTGCTGTGTGCGGTCTGCGGCGCGCCGCAGCTGTTCTGGAAGCCGTCGCGGTTCGGCGGCATCTTTCTGATCGCGCTCGCGGCCGGCTGCACGGGGGAGTGGCTGATGGTGCGCGGACGCGAGAAATACAGGGTCTGCCGCGTGCTGGCGCGCGTGGGGCAGGTGCTTTTCAGCCTGTTCGTGCTCTCATTTGCGCTCGTGCAGATCTGCATCATCGGGGTACATTTCGAGGAAAACGACCCGGCGGCCGCGCCAAAGGCGGACTATTACCTGACGCTCGGCGCACTCGTCAATCCGGACGGACAGCCGTCAGCGGCGCTTGCCGCGCGCTGTGACGCGGCGATCGGCGTGCTGAATGCCAATCCGGAGAGCCGCGCCATCCTGTGCGGCGGACAGGGCGGCGACGAGCCGCGCACCGAGGCGGAGGCTATGCGGGACTACATGACGGCGCACGGCGCCGACCCGGCGCGGCTGATTCTGGAGGATACATCGAGTACGACCATCGAGAATATCGCGAACGCGAAAAAGCTGCTGCCCGAAGGCGCGGCGGTCGCGGTCATCACGAATGACTACCATCTCGCCCGGGCGCGCCGTCTGCTCGCACACGCCGGTCTGGGCGATGCAGGCGTACCGGCGAAAACACCGCACCCCGGTCAGTGGGCGGCGGTGCGCTGCCGGGAGTACTGCTCCATTATGGGACTGATGCTCACCGGGCGCTGGTGAATTGCACGATTTGGAGATAGATTATGTTTGAGAAACTGAAAATGCTGTCCGCGCGGCTCGACGAGCTGGAAATGCGCCTGTCCGCGCCGGATCTGTACGATGATCCTGCCCGCGCGGCGCGGCTGCTGCGTGAAAGGAACGAGCTTGAGCCGATCGTCGAAGCATATCGCGCATACGAGCGGGCGCAGCAGCAGCTCGCTGACGCGACTGAAATGCTGTCCGACCCGGATATGAAGGAGCTTGCGCAGGAGGAGCTCCAGCAGGCCAAGAGCGACATCGCGCGGCTTGAGGGAGAGCTCAAGCTCCTGCTTCTGCCCAAGGACCCGAACGACGAGAAGAACATCTATGTCGAAATTCGCGGCGGCGCAGGCGGCGAGGAAAGCGCGCTGTTTGCGGCCGACCTGTACCGCATGTACACGATGTACGCGGACAGGCGCGGCTGGCAGACCGAGGTGATGAGCCGTTCCGAGACCGAGCTTGGCGGCTATAAAGAGATCGTGTTCCGCGTCGCAGGCGACCGCGTGTATTCGCGGCTCAAGTTCGAGAGCGGCGTACACCGCGTCCAGCGCGTGCCGGAGACCGAGAGTCAGGGCCGCGTGCATACCTCGACCACAACGGTGGCCGTGCTGCCCGAAGCGGAGGAGCTTGATTTCTATATCGACCCGAAGGATCTGCGCATCGACACGTTCCGCGCGTCCGGCGCCGGCGGCCAGCACATCAACAAGACCTCGTCCGCCATCCGCGTCACGCATATCCCGACCAATACCGTTGTCGAGTGTCAGGACGAGCGCAGCCAGCACAAAAACAAGGAAAAGGCGCTGTCCGTGCTGAGAAGCCGCCTGTATGAGGCCGAGGTAGAAAAGCAGCGCGCCGCCATCGCGGCCGACCGCAAAAGTCAGGTCGGCACGGGCGACCGCTCTGAGCGCATCCGCACCTATAATTTCCCGGAAAACCGTGTGTCCGACCACCGCATCAAGCTGACCATCTACAAGCTCGACCAGTTCCTGAACGGCGACATGGACGAGATTCTTGACGCACTCATCGCGGCGGACACGGCGGAAAAGCTGCGGCAGCAGAGCGAAGCGTGAGACTGTCGCGAAACTGACGTTTCGCCGACGATCTGTGTTCATGCGCGCTGCCGCGCGAGTGCTGTTTGGCGCGGGCAAATGGACTTTATCGACAGACTGAAATACTACCATAAATGGAAGTGGAAATACATGAAAACA
>ERZ1673739.3188-NODE-3188-length-11646-cov-64.761108_pt1 | contig 11646 bp, 7 predicted proteins | sample MGYA00580210_ERZ1673739 | MGnify/ENA primary metagenome ERZ1673739 (study PRJEB41218, sample SAMN15661749) | gut metagenome | host: Homo sapiens | place: Canada: London | collected 2015-08-20/2019-03-30 | study: EMG produced TPA metagenomics assembly of...
CCATAATGCCTGATGCGACGCTAAACGCGTCTTTTCAGGCGCACAAACGACGTTATCTGTTTTGGTGGTCGCTCTCCACTAACACCAGCAATAACTGGCTTAGTGCCGCGTAAAAACCAAAGCTGTCATACTGACGACAACGCACAACAAACTCTGGTAACCATTGCCACAGCGCCGTCAGTGTTTTTTGCCGCAAACTGTCGATTCTTCGCGCAGGAACGGTCCCCTCTCCCAGCCAAAAATGCAGATGGCTGAGCAATTCGAGATAGATCGCCAGATGATCTGCCGGTTCGTTGAAATTGCCGCTGGTTTCCATCCCTGCCTCAACTAACAAGCGTTTAATCTCTTGCTCGTCCTGTTTGTAGGCCGATGCATACGGCAGCGCCGCTTGTTTGTCGGTCATCAGAAACAGGCCGCAAAAGTCAGCGGCCAGTTCCAGACGGGCATCGTCACGTACTGTCAGCGTGGCAATACAGTTTTCCAGCTCATTCACCGCCGCAGCCAGCGGCGGTTCGCTTTTCAGCAACGAAAACCATTCAGCCATCTGCGCACTGGCGATTTGCGTCAGTTGTTCATCGTCCAGTTCACGGGAGAACAACTGCGCCAGCCAGGCGTAAACACAGGCAATCTGTTGTGCTGTCAGCGTGGTCATGATTTCACCTGCGACGCGGGAACATATTCGCACTGCGCCACCATCTCCACAGGGCCGTTAAACGCCGTCACCTGCTCCACTGCTCCATTGTACTTCTCAATTTCCACCAGCGTAGTGTGCGCACTGGTCGCCTGCGCCAGCTGCGAAGTACCGATGTCGATGGTCAGCACGTTGGGGTTACCGTATTTGCACAGCGCACCAGGCTCGCCGCCTTTATCTGGATCGTACCATGCCCCTTCGTGAATTCGTGCCACGCCGGGTGCATAGCGGTCAGAAACTACTGCCCCTGCCAACACCTGACCGCGAGCGTTAAAGACGCGTACCACATCACCGTTACGAATACCGCGCGCGCTGGCATCCTGCGGGTTAATGAACACTGGCTCTTTACCCGCTACCGTATATTGCTGACGCAGAGTTTCCGACTCACATAACTGCGAGTGAAGTCGGAAATCCGGATGCACAGATTGCAGATGCAACGGATACTTCTGCGAGCCGGGCCCACCGTGGGAGCGTTCGATTTTCTCAAACCACATCGGATGCCCCTGACAATCGTCGTAGTTCATATCGGCGATGGTTTTCGAGTAGATCTCAATCAGGCCACTCGACGTGCCCAGCGGTTCGAGATCCGGATCTTCGCGGAATGCCTGGTGGCGAACAAACATCTGCGGATGGTCAAACTCGACGTACTCTTTGTTATTCCAGAAGTCATCAAACGCTGGCAGATGAACGCCGCGTCCTTTGCCTTGTTGTACACCTTCCTGCCAGATGCGTTTCAGCCAGCCCATTTCGTCCAGCCCTTCGGTAAAGGCTTCTTCGCGATTAAAGCGACGGCACAGCTCGCGGAAAATATCAAAGTCGTTGCGCGCCTCGAACTGCGGCGGCACCACCTGTTTCATGGCGATAATGCCACGGTTGGAGTGGTTGCCGTACTGGTCGAGATCGTTACGCTCAAACTGCGTGGTCGCAGGCAGCACGATATCGGCAAAGCGGCAGGTTGAGGTCCACTGGTTATCTATGGCGATAACCGTTTCCAGCTTGCGCCAGCCTTCAATAATGCGGTTGATCTGCTGATGGCGATGGAATGGGTTAGTTCCGGCAAAAATACACATTTTCAGCGGCGGCAGTTTTACCGATTTACCGTTCCAGTTGATCACTTTCCCCGGTTCGAGGATCGCATCGATAAAACGGGCAATCGGAATGGTGCTGCTGTAGCCTTTGTAATCACTGTTGTCGTGAACAGGCGGAATCGACGTAGAGCCGGAGAAACCACTCAGAATAACGCCTTTACGCCCCGGCGTGCCTGCGCCGTTATAGTGCCAGCCAAAACCAAAGCCACCACCTGGCAGGCCAATTTGCCCCAGCATCGCCGCCAGAACCACAATCATCCACGCCCACTGTTCACCGTGCTGCATACGCTGCACGCACCAGCCAGCAATAATTTGCGTTCTGTTCGCCGCCATCTGCCGCGCCAGCCCACGAATGGTTTCGGCATCAATGCCGGTCAGTTTTTCAGCCCATGCGGCATCTTTCGGCTGACCGTCTTTCTCACCCAGCAGGTACGGCAGGAACTGCTCAAAACCCACACAGTAGTTAGCGAGGAAGTTTTTGTCGTACAGGTTTTCACTGTACAGCGTATACGCCAGCGCCAGTTGCAGCGGCACATCAGTTTGCGGGTTAACCGCAATGTGCTTCACATGCTCGCGCCCCAGATACTCATGGGTGGATGTGACAACCGGATCGATGCTGATGACCTCAATTTCACCGGCGGCGACTTTCGCTTTTAGCTGCGCGTAATATTCATAAACATCGTGATCCGGGCACCACCAGTTCGCTTGCTGGTTTTTCAGCAAATCAGAGCCCCACAGCACAATGGTTTTGCTGTTCTGCAATACCAGCGGCCAGGAGGTTTGCTGTTCATACACTTCCATTGAGCCAACCACGCGCGGCAGGATCACCTGCGCAGCACCGGTAGAGTAATCTCCGCCCGTACCAACGCTATTACCATGCAAGGCAATAGCTTTCGCCAGCATCCCCGAAGCGTTATGGAACATCCCCGTCGATTGCCAACCACTGGCGGTCAGCAAGGCACTCGGCCCGTGAGTTTTCTGCACGCGTTCCAGTTCTTCATAGAACATGTCGAGGGCTTCATCCCAGCTCACGCGCACAAAACGGTTATCACCGCGCTGGGAGGTATCGCTGAGATGGCGCTTACGCAGCCAGTCCACGCGTACCATCGGATAACGAATACGCGCCGCGTTGTGTACGTGATCCGGCAATCCGGCAATCATTTTCGACGGATATTTATCCAGTTCGAACGGTTTTGCCGCCACAAAGCGACCATCCTTCACCGTCGCGCGGATAGCCCCCCAGTGCGACCCGGTAAGAATGCCCTCTTTCGAGATGACAGCCTCAGTCGCCGCTTGCGCCGCAGTCGCACGGCGCGGCGTTAACAATGACGGCCCCAGCATCCCGGCGACGGTTAAGCCGCCGAGTTGTGCCAGAAAACGCCGACGTGATGCCTGAAAGAGATCGTTATTGTTCATTATTTTTCTTCCTTCTTATCGCCGTGAGCCTTACCTGCGATGTCAGACGCATTCATTTGCAGATATTTCAACAAGGTGCGTTCTTCACGTTTATCGAGACTGGTAAAGCCAATCATGCCGTTGAGCGTGCCAATCCAGCCGTTAGCATCAAAGTGAGAGATTTCCGGTGCGCCGTGGCACTGGTTACAGGTGCCGTTGTACAACGAATCCGCATAAGCCCAGATCGGTTTGATATCGTTCACCATGTCACCTTTCTTCATCCACGCAGTGGCCTGCAACTTGCTCCACTCGGTATTGGTGTCGGCAACGGTGGTTTTCTCCAGCGTTTTTACCTGCTGCTGCACATCACCACGAATCGAGGCAACAAAGATGCGTTTACCTGGGAATTGGGTGAGTACACGCTGACGTCCGGCGCTTTCCGTCCAGCCGGTAATTTCAATTTGCAGCCAGTCGCCGTCACGTTTAAGGACTTTCACTTCCGAAGCAGGCAGCAGAGAACCAGAGGCTTCTTTATCGCCTTTCGCCGCATAAATTGGCTTAATATCAATAGAGTACAGCGTGTCACCACTGTCATTAGCACTGGCGCGCAGCTCATCGAACTGCTTACGGAAGCCGCTACTCATATCCGGTAACTGGTGGGCAATACCTTTATGACAGTCGATGCAGGATTGATTATCTTTCGCTGCCACCTTCATCTGACGTGCCGCTTCAGGATGCTGCTTCGCATGATCCATCGCATCGTAGTTATGGCAGGAGCGGCAGGTTGCCGAGTTGTTTTCTTTCATTCGCGCCCATTCACGCTCGGCAAGTTCCGCGCGTTTGGCTTCGAATTTTTCAGGTGTATCAATGGAGTGAGCAATAAAGGTCTGGTAGATATCATTGCTCGCTTCCAGTTTGCGCTTCACCATGCCTGGAATATCCGGCGGGATATGACAGTCATGGCATTCAGCTCGCACGCCGGAGGCGTTCTGGAAATGCACCGACTGTTTATATTCTTCATACACCGGTTGCATACTGTGGCAACTGACACAAAATTCGGTTGTGCTGGTGACTTTGATCCCAACGTGTGGCAATACAATCAGCGCAATGCCAATCACAATCCCAATTGCGACCAGCCCCAGTACCGACCAACGAGCACTGGGTCGGCGTAGCGCGTTCCAGAGTTTCCGCATAATAGCCCCTGTAAAATTATGGTTTAGTGAAGCGATCTTAATGAGCAAATATGAACAGCGGCACTGGTCAGGATGAACGGCTTACGGCAGAATATGAACAGATATGAACAGAATGAGTAAAACCCTCTGATGCCACATCACATTGTTATTGTTGAAGATGAGCCGGTTACCCAGGCGCGATTACAATCTTACTTCACTCAGGAGGGGTATACCGTTTCCGTTACAGCGAGCGGTGCCGGGCTGCGGGAAATTATGCAGAATCAGCCGGTAGATTTAATTCTGCTGGATATCAACTTACCCGATGAAAATGGCCTGATGTTAACCCGCGCCCTGCGAGAACGCTCAACGGTGGGGATTATTCTGGTTACCGGACGCAGCGATCGGATTGACCGTATTGTTGGGCTGGAAATGGGCGCAGACGATTACGTCACCAAACCGCTGGAACTGCGCGAACTGGTAGTACGGGTGAAAAATCTGCTCTGGCGAATCGACCTCGCGCGACAAGCTCAACCGCACACTCAGGACAACTGCTATCGCTTTGCCGGTTATTGCCTGAATGTGTCGCGCCATACGCTGGAGCGGGATGGCGAGCCGATTAAACTGACCCGCGCAGAGTATGAAATGTTGGTGGCATTTGTGACGAATCCGGGCGAAATTCTCAGCCGTGAACGTCTGCTACGTATGCTTTCTGCGCGTCGGGTGGAAAACCCTGACCTGCGCACCGTCGATGTGTTAATTCGTCGTTTACGTCATAAACTCAGCGCGGATTTACTGGTGACGCAACATGGTGAAGGTTATTTCTTAGCCGCTGATGTGTGCTGATAAAAATAGACCGGACGAAATCCCCCTGGTGACAGCGAGCGGCGAATATGTTCACGGTCGGCATTTTTCGGCGTCAGAACTAAAATCGGTGGGCTGACATTATCAGACACCGATTGCCCCTGCCAGACCATTTGATCGCTGGCAGCCATAATCACTCTTCCCCGCTTCAGCCCGCGATACACCTGATGTGAAAGATAAAACGACACCACGGTAAGCGGCGTTTTCAGGTTACGCCCTTCACCCATTGCCGCCTCTGCCGCAATGGCCGTTCCGGCAACGACGTCGATTTCTGGGTGGCGTTCCAGCATCTCCTGCAACAGGTTACGCTGGATTTCAATATCGTTATCACCAAGCACAATATCAACAATACGCACCGGGCTTCCGGCAATGGCTGCGCGAAAACCCTCGACCATCTCTTTACTGCCCCCGGCATTATCGGGTCCGGGCATCAACAGCACGTTCAGTGGTTTACCGTGCGCCCATTGCACCAAATATCGCCCAGGTTGATAGCCCATCTGAAACCAGGGTACACCAACGCGGCTTTTCACCTGGGGAGCATCAATAGCATTTACCAGTTCGATCACCGGCAGACTTGCTACCTGCTTTTGCAGATCGGGAAATGAGGTCGTGCTACTACCGAGTAAAATGGCCTCTGCGCCCCACTGTTTACACTGGTCGATTTGTGCTTGCTGGGTAGCCAACTGGCTGTAGCCGCCTGCCTCCAGCACTTTTAAATCCACACCATAGCGGCGAGCTGCCTCCTGCATACCATAGTTCAACGATAACCAGTATGAATCTTTCAGGCTGGGATAAAGCGCGCACAGTTTCCATGCGCGTTTGGCTTTAAGCGGCATAGAGGCTTGCACCGTGAAATGCTGCGCATCATGCCAGCGCAACAGGTTATCAGCCGAAAATGCCGGCAACATGAAAAGGGAAAGAAGTAAAAATAGCAGTACGCGCATGATAGCCTCATCAATAATAAGGCTTTATGCTAGATGCATTCCGCTTTGCGACTCAACCTTTTTCACCTTAAGTGCACCGACCGTGAATTTAACCCTGACCCGAAGACTCTGGATGGGCTTTGCCCTGATGGCGCTGTTAACCCTGACCAGTACCCTGGTGGGATGGTACAACCTGCGCTTTATCAGCCAGGTGGAAAAAGACAACACTCAGGCATTGATTCCTACCATGAATATGGCGCGCCAGTTGAGCGAAGCCAGCGCCTGGGAACTTTTCGCCGCGCAGAACCTGACCAGTGCCGATAACGAAAAGATGTGGCAGGCGCAGGGGCGAATGCTCACCGCACAAAGCCTGAAGATTAATGCGTTGCTGCAAGCGTTACGGGAACAAGGTTTTGATACCACCGCTATTGAACAACAGGAGCAGGAGATCTCCCGTTCATTACGTCAGCAAGGGGAACTGGTGGGGCGGCGTCTGCAACTACGCCAGCAACAACGGCAACTCAGTCAGCAGATAGTCGCTGCCGCCGATGAGATCGCACGCCTGGCGCAAGGTCAGGCGAATAATGCGACAACTTCCGCTGGAGCGACCCAGGCCGGGATTTACGATTTGATCGAACAAGATCAGCGTCAGGCTGCTGAAAGTGCACTCGATCGGCTGATTGATATCGATCTTGAGTATGTTAACCAGATGAATGAACTGCGCCTTAGCGCTCTGCGGGTGCAGCAAATGGTGATGAATCTGGGGCTGGAGCAGATCCAGAAAAATGCACCAACGCTGGAAAAGCAGCTCAATAATGCGGTGAAAATTCTGCAACGTCGGCAAATACGCATTGAAGATCCGGGTGTTCGTGCGCAGGTCGCAACAACGTTAACTACCGTTAGCCAATATAGCGATTTGCTGGCGCTGTATCAGCAGGACAGTGAAATCAGCAATCACCTACAAACTCTCGCACAAAATAACATCGCCCAGTTCGCGCAGTTTAGTAGCGAAGTCAGTCAGCTGGTCGACACCATTGAGCTGCGTAATCAGCACGGACTGGCGCATCTGGAAAAAGCCAGTGCACGCGGGCAATACAGCCTGTTATTGCTGGGGATGGTTTCACTTTGCGCACTGATTCTGATCCTTTGGCGCGTGGTTTATCGCTCAGTCACGCGTCCACTTGCCGAACAAACGCAGGCGCTGCAACGGCTGCTGGACGGTGATATTGACTCCCCTTTCCCGGAAACCGCTGGCGTACGGGAGCTGGATACCATCGGGCGGCTGATGGATGCGTTTCGCAGCAATGTTCATGCACTGAATCGCCACCGCGAACAGCTGGCGGCGCAGGTCAAAGCGCGTACAGCTGAATTGCAGGAACTGGTGATAGAACACCGACAGGCACGGGCGGAAGCACAAAAAGCCAGCCAGGCAAAATCGGCGTTTCTGGCGGCGATGAGCCATGAGATCCGCACACCGCTATACGGTATTCTCGGCACTGCTCAACTGCTGGCAGATAACCCCGCACTTAACGCCCAGCGTGATGATTTGCGGGCAATTACTGACTCTGGTGAATCGTTGCTGACCATCCTCAACGATATTCTCGATTATTCCGCTATCGAAGCAGGTGGCAAGAATGTTTCGGTCAGCGATGAGCCCTTTGAACTGCGCCCGCTGCTGGAAAGTACCCTGCAATTAATGAGCGGACGGGTGAAAGGTCGCCCGATTCGCCTGGCAACGGCAATTGCCGATGATATGCCGTGCGCGTTAATGGGCGATCCACGACGTATTCGTCAGGTTATAACCAACCTGTTGAGCAACGCCCTGCGTTTTACTGACGAAGGGTACATTATCCTGCGTAGTCGCACTGATGGCGAGCAATGGCTGGTCGAAGTGGAAGACAGCGGCTGCGGTATTGATCCCGCGAAACTGGCAGAAATCTTCCAGCCATTTGTGCAGGTAAGCGGCAAACGCGGCGGCACCGGGCTGGGACTGACTATCAGTAGCCGTCTGGCCCAGGCGATGGGCGGCGAACTGAGCGCCTCCAGCACGCCGGAGGTTGGAAGCTGTTTTTGTTTACGCTTGCCGTTACGTGTTGCCACGGCACCCGTGCCAAAAACAGTCAATCAGGCGGTGCGTCTTGACGGTTTACGTTTGCTGTTAATTGAAGATAACCCGCTAACCCAGCGAATTACCGTTGAGATGCTGAACACCAGTGGTGCGCAGGTTGTTGCTGTTGGCAATGCCGCGCAGGCTTTAGAGACACTGCAAAATAGCGAACCGTTTGCTGCCTCACTGGTGGATTTTGATCTGCCGGATGTCGACGGCATTACGCTTGCCCGACAACTGGCACAGCAATATCCGTCGCTGGTTTTGATTGGCTTTAGCGCCCATGTCATTGACGAAACGCTGCGCCAGCGTACCAGTTCATTATTCCGCGGGATTATCCCTAAACCGGTGCCGCGTGAAGTGCTCGGTCAGTTACTGGCGCACTATCTCCAACTGCAAGTCAATAACGATCAATCGCTGGATGTATCGCAACTCAATGAAGATGCTCAGTTAATGGGGACGGAGAAGATCCACGAATGGCTGGTATTATTTACACAACATGCCCTGCCGCTTCTCGATGAAATCGACATTGCCCGCGCCAGTCAGGATAGCGAGAAAATAAAGCGTGCCGCGCATCAGCTAAAAAGCAGTTGCTCGAGTTTGGGAATGCGTATCGCCAGCCAGCTATGCGCACAACTGGAGCAGCAGCCATTATCTGCCCCCCTTCCACACGAAGAAATTACACGCAGTGTTGCCGCTCTGGAAGCATGGTTGCATAAGAAAGACCTGAACGCGATTTGAATCAATATCAGCCTGTTAAGAACAACTAGAATAGTGGCATTTTGTATGCAACTTAACGGACTGGCAAAATCATGGCAGAGAAAAAAAGAACCCGCTGGCAGCGGCGGCCAGGCACGACGGGCGGCAAATTACCGTGGAATGACTGGCGCAATGCCACGACCTGGCGTAAAGCGACGCAATTATTACTGTTGGCAATTAATATTTATATTGCCATCACGTTCTGGTATTGGGTGCGCTATTACGAAACGGCAAGTAGCACGACATTTGTCGCCAGACCGGGAGGTATCGAAGGCTGGCTACCGATTGCCGGTCTGATGAATCTGAAATATAGCCTTACAACAGGTCAGTTACCGTCCGTCCACGCCGCCGCGATGCTGTTATTGGTCGCTTTTATCGTCATCAGTCTATTACTCAAAAAGGCCTTTTGCTCATGGTTATGCCCGGTTGGTACGCTTTCTGAATTAATCGGCGATCTCGGTAACAAACTGTTTGGTCGGCAATGTGTCCTTCCCCGCTGGCTGGATATTCCTCTGCGCGGCGTGAAGTATTTGCTGTTGAGTTTTTTTCTCTATATCGCGTTATTGATGCCCGCTCAGGCGATTCACTATTTTATGTTGTCGCCCTACAGCGTGGTGATGGACGTAAAAATGCTCGATTTCTTTCGTCATATGGGGACCGCGACATTAATCAGCGTGACCGTTTTGCTGATTGCCAGCCTGTTTATTCGCCATGCCTGGTGTCGTTATCTTTGCCCATATGGCGCGCTGATGGGCGTGGTTTCGCTATTGTCGCCGTTTAAGATTCGTCGCAATGCCGAAAGTTGTATCGACTGTGGCAAATGCGCAAAAAATTGCCCATCACGGATCCCGGTAGATAAATTAATTCAGGTACGAACAGTGGAATGTACCGGCTGTATGACTTGCGTAGAGTCATGTCCGGTAGCCTCAACATTGACCTTTTCACTGCAAAAACCTGCGGCAAATAAAAAAGCTTTTGCGTTGTCTGGCTGGTTAATGACGCTACTGGTTCTGGGGATTATGTTTGCGGTGATTGGTTACGCAATGTATGCGGGAGTATGGCAAAGCCCGGTGCCGGAGGAATTGTACCGACGCTTAATTCCACAAGCGCCAATGATTGGTCACTAAATTAGCAACAAGCGGAACATCACCTCGCACGGGGTGATGTTCACAAAATCACATTATTTTGATTTTGACATCATAACTTTCAAGCCCGGTCATTTTTTCTCGTGCGGTGAAGCGAATTTCAGAGACTTCTTTCCCTGTATTCTTGTTCAGCTCGGCGATTTTTTGCGCGATAAAGTCAGCGATTTCCGTTTCGGCTTGTTTTTTTAACTCTTCAATATTCACTGTTAACCTCGTCTGGTCTTGAAAGACAGCAACACGCCAGTAAGGTGTTGGTTCCCGGTACCCTGGTCAGGTAAGAAATGTTATAAGCCATCTCCCCGAAAGATTCAATAATCAACAGGTTATCGCTTACTATACATACAGCGTTGAAGAAAAATAAGGCAGATATAAAAAAGGCTCCACGAGGGAGCCTGATATTATTTTGTGAAATCCAGCGGCGCATGGTCAGTGCGTATTTGCAGCGCGACGTTATCAAAGGTGATCATCGTCGATTTACAAAAAATACACTTAGCGCCCAAAGGGTTTCGCTCCGTCACATCGAATGCCGATGTACGGTACTGTGAACCATGACAACATGGACAGCGGAAATGGAGATGTTGAGTAATAACGGCAACCTTAGAGCGTAACAACGTTCGCTGCCGCGGGGCCACGTTGCCCCTGCTCAATAGAAAATTCAACTTTCTGATTTTCGCTCAGCGTGCGGAATTCATTGCTCTGGATGGAGGTGAAATGGACGAAAACGTCTTTGCTGCCATCATCAGGAGTGATAAAGCCAAAACCTTTATCTGCGTTAAACCATTTTACTAAACCAGTCATTTTATTAGACATATTTTACTTCCTTCATTTTGGGCCTTTCGGCAAACAGGGCTTTAATACAGAAACTACTTAGTGTTCAGGAGAGAGACTCAAAAGAAGGGGATAAGGCCTGATAATGAGAACTGCTTTAGTAAACTACTTTGTATGCTGTCTGTCTTTCAAACCGACGCAGCTATTAAGGCATGATAATTGAGATTAAGCAAATTTTATTTTAGCCGTCCGGCGGTCTTAAATATCGCTGGCTTTATTTTATTAACCCCGTATAGTGCAGCGCAGTATTTTCAGTAAGGAATTTGTTTGTCCCGTAAAATGACAGGAATTGTCAAAACCTTTGATCGCAAAAGCGGCAAAGGATTCATTATCCCCTCCGACGGTCGTAAAGAAGTTCAGGTCCATATTTCCGCATTCACTCCCCGCGACGCAGAAGTGCTTATACCAGGATTACGTGTGGAATTTTGCCGCGTAAATGGCCTGCGAGGACCAACAGCGGCAAATGTTTATCTCTCTTAATATGACGCTGCTTGTTTAAAGCTGACTGGTTTTATTGGAATAGTGCAATAGTCAACATCATACATTATAACATCAGTTACTTCTCCACAAAGAAACTAATCCATTTAAGCGAATGTCTCTGCACCTAATAGTTATAAATGCCATTTAACAGCCAGTTATAGTACCACTTGAAACTATATTACCAACAATAATTAATA
>ERZ1673739.3197-NODE-3197-length-11599-cov-71.947245_pt1 | contig 11599 bp, 10 predicted proteins | sample MGYA00580210_ERZ1673739 | MGnify/ENA primary metagenome ERZ1673739 (study PRJEB41218, sample SAMN15661749) | gut metagenome | host: Homo sapiens | place: Canada: London | collected 2015-08-20/2019-03-30 | study: EMG produced TPA metagenomics assembly of...
CTAGTGCCGGGTGCGGCGTAACGCCTGATCCGGCCTACCGATTAATCGTCCAGGAAGCTACGCAACACTTCAGAACGGCTCGGGTGACGCAGTTTGCGCAGCGCCTTCGCTTCGATCTGACGGATACGTTCGCGGGTAACGTCGAACTGTTTACCCACTTCTTCCAGCGTGTGGTCGGTGTTCATATCGATACCGAAACGCATACGCAGAACTTTCGCTTCACGCGCGGTCAGGCCAGCCAGCACGTCGTGCGTTGCCGCACGCAGGCTTTCGGTGGTCGCAGAATCCAGCGGCAGCTCGAGGGTGGTATCCTCGATGAAATCCCCCAGATGCGAATCTTCATCATCACCGATCGGCGTTTCCATGGAGATTGGCTCTTTGGCGATCTTCAGCACTTTGCGGATCTTGTCTTCCGGCATCAGCATACGTTCAGCCAGTTCTTCCGGCGTCGGTTCACGGCCCATCTCTTGCAGCATCTGGCGAGAAATACGGTTGAGTTTGTTGATAGTCTCAATCATATGCACCGGAATACGGATGGTGCGCGCCTGATCCGCGATAGAACGGGTGATCGCCTGACGGATCCACCAGGTTGCGTAGGTGGAGAACTTGTAACCACGGCGGTATTCGAATTTATCAACCGCTTTCATCAGACCGATGTTGCCTTCCTGAATCAGGTCAAGGAACTGCAAGCCACGGTTGGTGTATTTCTTGGCGATAGAAATAACCAGACGTAAGTTCGCTTCAACCATCTCTTTCTTCGCACGGCGGGCTTTCGCTTCACCGATGGACATACGACGGTTGATATCTTTAACCTGCTCGATGGTCAGGCCGGTTTCTTCTTCAATCTGCTGCAGTTTCTGCAGGGCGCGATGCACTTCTTCAGAGACATCGTGCAGTTTTTCCGACCACGGCTTGTTCATCGCAATTGCCGCGTTGAACCAGGTATCGCTGGTTTCGTTGCCGGTAAACAGGGTAATGAAGTTTTTCTTCGGCATTTTGCACTGCTCAACGCAGAGCTTCATGATCAGACGTTCTTGCGTACGAACGCGGTCCATCATGACGCGCATGCTGTTGACCAGGTAGTCAAACTGCTTCGGCACCAGGCGGAACTGTTTGAATACTTCAGACAGTTTCAGGATCTCTTCCTGAGCGGCAGCGTGACTGCGACCTTTCGCTTTGATGGTGTCACGCGTTACAACGTACTGAGCGCGTAGTTCCGCAAATTTTTCGCGAGCCAGTTCCGGGTCGATGCTGTTGTCATCATCGGCGCTGTCGTCATCGCCATCTTCTTCGTCTTCATCATCGTCCAGATCTTCCTGGGAAAGCTCAGAACCGACGTGAGTGGCGGTAGGTGCCAGATCTTCTTCTGCGTTCGGGTCAACAAAGCCGGTGATCAGATCGGACAGACGCGCTTCTTCTGCTTCAACACGATCGTACTGTTCCAGCAGATAGGTGATCGCTTCCGGATATTCAGCAACGGAGCATTGAACTTGGTTGATCCCGTCTTCAATACGCTTAGCGATGTCAATTTCGCCTTCGCGGGTCAACAGTTCAACGGTGCCCATTTCACGCATGTACATGCGTACCGGGTCAGTCGTGCGCCCGATTTCAGATTCCACGCTGGAAAGCACCTGCGCGGCGGCTTCGGCAGCATCTTCGTCCGCGGTGTTTTCAGCCAGCATCAGATCATCGGCATCCGGTGCTTCTTCCATCACCTGAATGCCCATGTCGTTGATCATTTGGATGATGTCTTCGATCTGATCTGAATCGACGATATCTTCCGGCAGATGGTCATTGACCTCGGCATAGGTCAGATAGCCTTGCTCCTTACCACGGGTGACAAGAAGTTTCAGCTGTGACTGCGGGTTTTGCTCCATAAGACGGTATCCACACTTATTTCATGAGGTTGGTGTTGGGCGATTGACCCGATGTCCTTCAGCCGTTAACGCTGAAATCCAACGGTTGTTTACCGCCAACGATAATTACGAGGGCGTACTTATATATTTGCCGCTGCCTCTCAGTGCGGCTGTCGGGGGCTTCCCGATCGCTCTTCGGCACTTAAGCCGTTAAATCACTTTTTCGCCAGCTCCAGGTTTAATGTCCAGAGCTCCAGGCGTTCTTCGTTGCTTAAACCATGCGTGCGCTCACGAGCGATTAACTCTTCCTGGCGCAGTTCAAGCAGCGAATCAAACATATGGTTGAGTGAGTCGGTGAAGGTTTGCTCAGCAATATTCTTATCTGCTATATCGTCCCACATCGACAGTTTTTCAAGGGTGGCAGCATTATTTGTACCACGATAGTGCTCTAAAAGTTGCCCGGTGGTCAGACCTGGCTGGGAGAGACAAGTGTTGACCAGTTCTCTGAATAAGCCAAGTCCAGGGAGCTTATTTTCATCCAGATTCTCAAGCGGCGGGACCAACGTCGCTAATTCTGGATTTTGCACCAGCAACCCTATAAGTATACGCATGGTCGTGCGTTTTAGCTGCGGAACAGGGCGAGAAACGCCGCTCTCTGCCGCTTTTGGCATTAATCGTTCAAGCTGGCTGTCATCAAGTATGCCTAATTTGTTGCCTAATTCCTGACGAAGATATATTCGCAGCGTTTCGCCCGGCACTTGCGATATCAATGGCAGTGCCAGCGTACTCAAACGTGCGCGCCCGTCAGGGGTACTCAGATCAACTTGCGGCATCAGGCTGTTAAACAGAAATGCGGAAAGCGGCATCGCCTGCTCCATCCGCGCTTCAAACGCTTCTTTACCTTCTTTTCGTACCAGCGTGTCAGGGTCTTCGCCATCCGGCAAAAACATAAAGCGTAGCTGACGGCCGTCTGTCATGTAAGGCAGCGCCGTTTCCAGCGCTCGCCATGCGGCATCGCGGCCTGCACGGTCGCCGTCATAACAGCAAATGACATTGTTGGTCGCGCGGAACAACAGTTGTATGTGATCGGCGGTGGTTGACGTACCTAACGACGCAACGGCGTAATTAATGCCGTATTGCGCCAGCGCCACCACGTCCATATAGCCTTCGACCACAAGCAGACGATTGGGTTCAGCGTTATCCTGCTGCGCTTCATAAAGACCGTAAAGCTGGCGGCCTTTATGGAAAATGTCTGTTTCCGGCGAGTTCAGGTATTTGGGGGTATCGTTGCCCAGCACGCGCCCGCCAAAACCAATCACCCGACCGCGTTTATCGCGAATGGGGAACATCACCCGCTCGCGGAAACGATCGTAACTGCGTCCCTGATCGTTAGTGACCAACATCCCCGCATCAATCAATGACTGGCGATTTTCTGGATTGCCGCCAAACCGCTTCAGGACGTTGTCCCAGCCGGGGGGCGCAAAACCAATCGCAAAGCGAGCGATAACCTCGTGGCTTAATCCGCGTTTTTCCAGATACTGGCGCGCAGACGTGGCAACAGGTTGTTGTAAAGATTGTTGGTAAAACGTATTCAGACCGTCCATCAACTGATAAAGCGTTTGCCTCTGATGGCGCTCGATCTGGCTGGGGCCGCTGCCTGCTTCAAATGGCACTTCAAGATTGTGCATTGCTGCCAGCTCTTCGACCGTTTCAACGAACTCGAGCTTGTCGTAGTTCATCAGGAAGTCGATCGCGTTGCCGTGCGCGCCACATCCAAAGCAGTGGTAAAACTGTTTCTCACCGTTAACGGTGAATGACGGGGTTTTCTCGTTGTGGAATGGACAACACGCGTGGAAATTCTTGCCCTGCTTTTTCAGCTTCACACGGGCATCGATCAGATCGACGATGTCAGTGCGTGCCAGCAGATCATTAATGAATACGCGTGGGATTCGTCCAGCCATAGGCCCCGATTTTTAGCAATTCATAAACGAAAATAAGCCGCGCATTCCTTTCGGAAGCACGGCCTTACAACTACAACTCGGTCTGATCGGAGAGCAACGCTCTCGGGGAATTAGTACAGACGAGTGCGGCGTGCGTTTTCGCGAGCCAGTTTCTTCGCGTGACGTTTCACTGCAGAAGCTTTAGCGCGCTTACGTTCGGTAGTCGGTTTTTCATAGAACTCACGACGACGAACTTCCGCCAGAACACCTGCTTTTTCGCAGGAACGCTTGAAGCGACGCAGAGCTACGTCGAACGGCTCGTTTTCACGTACTTTAATTACCGGCATGTGCCTCTCACCTTTGATTAATTCGGTTTGCCGCTGGCATCAACGCCAGCTTATTTCAAAATGGTGCGGAATTTTACTGCAATTGCTGCTGCTTTGTAAAGCACCGCGGCCTTTTTTGAAAGGGACTTTTATAAGGGTGAGGAGTATACACGAGGCTTTCTCCAGGGGCGAACAAAGTTTTACATCAACCCGCATTGGTCCTACACTGCGCGGTAATAAAGCGAGGTAAAACAAGTCATGCGTGTACTGGGTATTGAAACTTCCTGCGATGAAACCGGCATCGCCATTTACGACGATGAAAAAGGTTTGTTAGCCAACCAATTGTATAGTCAGGTGAAATTGCACGCTGACTACGGCGGCGTCGTGCCTGAACTGGCCTCCCGCGATCACGTGCGCAAAACCGTACCGTTGATCCAGGCGGCGCTAAAGGAGTCTGGTTTAACGGCAAAAGACATTGATGCTGTGGCCTATACCGCAGGCCCTGGATTAGTCGGCGCACTGCTGGTTGGCGCAACCGTGGGGCGTTCTCTGGCGTTTGCCTGGAACGTTCCGGCAATCCCGGTACACCATATGGAAGGGCATCTGTTAGCGCCGATGCTGGAAGATAACCCGCCGGAATTTCCGTTTGTCGCGCTGCTGGTGTCCGGCGGTCATACGCAGTTAATCAGCGTGACTGGCATTGGTCAGTACGAGCTGCTCGGCGAGTCTATCGATGATGCCGCCGGTGAAGCGTTTGATAAAACCGCGAAGCTGCTGGGGCTGGATTATCCTGGCGGACCGTTACTGTCGAAAATGGCGGCTCAGGGTACTGCCGGGCGCTTTGTTTTCCCGCGTCCGATGACCGACCGTCCGGGGCTGGATTTCAGCTTTTCTGGTCTGAAAACCTTTGCGGCGAACACGATTCGTGACAACGGCACCGACGACCAGACGCGTGCTGATATCGCCCGCGCCTTTGAAGATGCGGTGGTCGATACGTTGATGATTAAGTGTAAGCGAGCGTTGGATCAGACGGGCTTTAAGCGACTGGTCATGGCGGGCGGCGTGAGTGCTAACCGCACGTTACGGGCGAAGCTGGCGGAAATGATGAAAAAACGCCGCGGCGAAGTGTTCTACGCGCGTCCGGAATTTTGTACTGATAACGGCGCGATGATCGCCTATGCCGGAATGGTGCGGTTTAAAGCAGGCGCGACGGCGGATCTCGGCGTTAGCGTGCGTCCGCGCTGGCCACTGGCAGAGTTACCGGCTGCGTAAAACTATCCGGTGCCGGAGAGCAATTTCCGGCACCGTCCTCACTTAAAGCAACACCACGGGCATCCACAGCAAGCCGGTAATCACCAGCAACACGAGGAATATCAGTCCAAAAATCGCCCCCAGTCGCCAGTAATCCACCGTTGGCAGATAACCACTACCGTAGTAAATCGGACTGGGTCCGGTGGCGTATGGTGTAAGAATGCTCCCCAGACCAATTGCCGCGCCAACCATCAGGCAGAACACCGGCAGCGGGATTTCCGGCATCGCCAGCGCAGCGGCAATCATCATCGGTGCGAGGGCGGAGGTATACGCCGTGGCGCTGGCGAAAAAGTAGCGCAGCAGATAAAACACCACAATCAACGCCACCATCACCATCGTTGGCTAATAACCGCTTAAGCTGCCTGCTAACAGTTTGCCAAACCAGCTAATAAAACCAGTGTTGTTGAGTCCGGTAGCGAGGGTGATAAGCGAGGCCAGCCAGAAGAAAACGTTCCACGCCGCTTTATTACTGACAATGTCGTCCCAACTGATAATGCGCAGAAGCAGCATCAGTGCCACCACGCTGTAACCGACCATCGCGGCATCGATATAATCACCGCCGAAAATCCACAGCACCAGCGCGCCTACCATCAGCCCCAGCATCCGTTTTTCACGCGAACAGAGCGGGCCCATTGCCTGCAGTTCCGTCTCTGCCCAGCGCGGCACCTGATCGCCAGACTTCAGTACCGGCGGGTACAGCACGTAAGCCAGCCAGGGAACCAGCAGAACCAGTAAAATGCTGAGCGGCAACATCCCGAGGAACCAGTCGCCCCAACTCAGCGTGGCGTGAGATGCGCTTTTCATCAGTCCAATTAACAGCAAGTTTGGTGCCATCGCCGTCAAGAAAATGGCGCTGGTCACGCAGTCGGCAACAATCCCCATCCACATGATGTACGAGCCAATGCTGCGCGAACTGCTGTCGTTTGGTTGTGATTGATAGAGCGGTGGCAGGTTACGGATGATGGGATAGATAATCCCCGCACCACGCGCCGAGTTGGACGGTGTTACAGGTGCGAGGATCAGCTCGGAGAACATCACCGCATAGCCGAGAAACAGCGTGCGATGTCCCATCTTTTTCACCAGAAACAGCGCAATGCGGCGTCCAAGCCCGGTTTTTTCATAGCCTGTACCAAACATAAAGGCGGCGAAAATCAGCCAGATAACCGAATTAGAAAAACCGGAAACCGCCCACGAGAGGGATTTTGCAGTGAATTTAAAGCCTGGCTGGGCGAGCTGTTCGGGGCTGAACAGCAGCCAGGGAGAGAGTATGGCGATGATGGAGATACCCACCATCGCCACCACGGCACCCGGCACGGGTTCGAGGATCAGTCCAACGATCACGCCAGTAAAAACGGCAAAGTAGAGCCAGGTATGACTCTCCAGCCCTGCGGGAACCGGAATTAGAGCAATAATGGCGATGACCGCCAGCGGCGCAAGGTATCGCCACCATTCAGTGGAAGGTTTCATCGTGTTATGCCTGCGAAAAAGGAGAGGGGGCGAGCCTCTCCGGGAGGGTTATTTGATGTAATGGACGTGCTCGCAGATCTCTTCCACGATGGGATCGTGGCGTTCGGCGAACAGCTTTTTGTTTTCGGCTATCAGGTTGTTGCCGTGGGTATCAATAGAGACAATCAGCGGGCCGAACTCTTTGACCCGGCAGACCCACAGCGACTCCGGCATTCCGAGCTCTGTCCAGTGCACTTCTTCAATCTCTTCCACCTGGGTTGCCGCCAGCACCGCGCAGCCTGCAGGGAAAATCACATGTAGCGCCTTGAATTTCTGACAGCCTTCTTCGGTCAGCGGCCTCATACCACCTTTGCCAACCACCAGTTTCACGCCGGTCTGCTCAATAAATTCACGTTCAAAACTTTCCATACGCATACTGGTTGTCGGGCCGACGGAGACCATCTCCCATTTGTCGCCGTTTTTGCGCACGATGGGGCCAGCGTGGAAAATCGCTTTGCCGTTGAGATCGTAAGGGATCGGACGTTTCAGTTCGATCAAACGGCGGTGACAAACGTCGCGGCAGGTCACCAGCGTACCGGTCAGGTAGATCACATCGCCGACGCGAATATCTTGCAGATCTTCAGCTTTGATCGGGGTTGTCAGGATCTTTTTCATAACGCGCTCCGGGTGTGAGACAGATTTTCAAAGGTGAGATCGGCATGAACCAGCAGCGTGCCGCGACGATGCGCCCAGCAGCCGGTAGAGACAGCAACGCCGATGGTTGACGGATGGCGGGCGGCAGATTCGATATGTACGCCCATCACTGAACTGTTGCCGGTCAGCCCCTGTGGACCAATCCCCAGACGGTTGAGTCCTTCTTCCAGGCGTAGCTCCAGCTCTGCCGCTTTTGGATTGGGGTGGCGGCTGCCAATCGGGCGCAAAATGGCTTTTCGCGAGAGTACGGCGGCGGTTTCCACCGAGGTGGCGATGCCCACGCCCACCAGTACCGGTGGACAGGCGTTTACGGCGAGGGTGGAGATATTTTCGAAGACGAATTTCACCACGCCTTCGTAGCCTTCTGACGGCATTAACACTTTCGAGCGGCCAGGTAGCGTGCAGCCGCCGCCTGCCATGTAAACTTCGATTTCCGCATCGTCATTGTCGGGGATGATGTCCCAGGTGACCCACGGTACGCCGCTACCGGTATTTTTGCCGGTGTTTACTTCGTCAAAAATTTCTACCGCATTGTGACGTAGTGGCGCTTTGACGGTTGCCTCTTCCACGGCTTGTTTGAGTATGCTTTGCAGCTCGCCAAGCAGTGGGAAGCGGGAACCGACTTTAACGAAGAACATAATCTCCCCAGTGTCCTGACAGGCAGGACGATTCAGGTCAATCGCTTTTTGCATGTTGTCGAACATCGTATGGTAGATAATTTTCCCCATCGACGACGTTTCGGCATCCTTTAGCTGTTTTAGTTTATCCACCACGTCATCAGGCATTCGGGTAGAAATCATGGCGGTAAAGTTAGCGACAATCTCTGTCAACTTATTCACTGCCTGTTGCTTATTACTTTCGCTCATCATGGCAACTCCAGTTTTTGTATTTGTCTGGAAAAATTCACCGCCACAAACTACCACTAAAAATGTGGTTTTATATTTTTTGCCACCGTGAATATGTAATTAACAGTTCGTGAATCAACGCGAAAATAAGAATGAATATTGCGCCAGAGCAGGGAATGGCAATGTTTTGCGAAATACACTGCGCTTATCACAACTGCGGATAATTAACGATGCTGAATAGCTGGCCTTTAGCCAAAGACTTGCAGGTACTGGTAGAAATCGTCCACAGCGGGAGTTTTAGTGCTGCAGCGGCGACGCTTGGGCAAACGCCTGCATTTGTCACCAAGCGGATCCAAATCCTTGAAAATACGCTGGCAACAACGCTGCTGAACCGCTCCGCTCGCGGCGTGGCGCTGACTGAAAGTGGCCAACGTTGTTACGAACATGCGCTGGAAATCCTCACCCAATATCAGCGACTGGTCGATGACGTCACGCAAATCAAAACGCGCCCGGAGGGGATGATTCGTATTGGTTGCAGTTTTGGTTTTGGGCGCAGCCATATTGCGCCAGCCATTACCGAACTTATGCGCAATTATCCTGAGTTACAGGTGCATTTTGAATTGTTCGATCGGCAAATTGATTTAGTGCAGGATAATATTGATCTGGATATTCGTATTAATGACGAAATTCCTGATTATTATATTGCGCATCTGTTAACGAAAAATAAAAGAATATTATGCGCAGCACCTGAGTATCTGCAAAAATATCCGCAGCCACAATCATTACAGGAATTAAGTCGTCATGACTGTCTGGTGACCAAAGAGCGCGATATGACCCACGGAATATGGGAGTTGGGGAACGGTCAGGAGAAAAAATCGGTGAAGGTTAGCGGGCATCTTTCCTCCAATAGCGGCGAGATAGTGTTGCAATGGGCGCTGGAGGGCAAAGGGATTATGCTGCGTTCCGAGTGGGATGTGTTGCCGTTTCTGGAGAGTGGCAAACTGGTGCAAGTATTGCCGGAGTATGCACAAAGCGCCAATATCTGGGCTGTTTACCGGGAGCCGCTCTATCGCAGCATGAAATTACGTGTCTGCGTGGAATTTCTGGCGGCATGGTGCCAGCAACGGCTGGGCAAGCCCGATGAAGGCTATCAGGTCATGTAGATCCACCAGAAATCACTCGGGAGCCTTTTCGCGCTTTCTTTTGAATTTCGTCCAGATTTTTGTCTCCTGACGACGCCACAGACGCTGGATGTTGTCATGATGACGCAGCAGGATCAGGCAAGAGAGCATCGAAACCGGGAAGGTGAATTGTGGCTTAAACCACCATACATAAAACGGAGCAATCAGTGCACTGACAATCGCTCCCAGCGACGAGTATCCGCTCAATAGCACGGTCAGTAACCAGGTTCCCGCCATTACTCCGGTGAGATCCCAGCCAATGGGTGCGATGGCACCAAAAGCGGTAGCAACGCCTTTTCCTCCTTTAAATCCGAAGAAAACGGGCCAGATGTGTCCAAGACAGGCGGCGATGGCAATTAAGCCTAGCCAGAAGGGGCTGACACCTAATTCATACGCGCCCCAGACGGGCAACATTCCTTTCAGAACGTCGAAAATCAGTACTGCTACGGCTGCTCCCTTGCCACCGATACGTAACACATTGGTTGCGCCTGGATTGCCGGAGCCGCTGGTTCGCGGATCGGGCAGCCCACACAAGCGGCAAACCAGAATGGCACTGGAAATGGAGCCGCAGAGGTACGCGATGAGGATCATTCCAGGCGCGATTGCACTCATAAGCTGTTCCGTTTTGAAAATTCGTGTTCAACGATGAATCTGTGGATAATACGCACATTTCGCCGGAAGTGGTATCCGGTTAGCCAAAAAGCAGGCAGGACGTGATGGATATTGTATTTATAGAGCAACTTTCGGTAATCACCACTATTGGTGTTTACGACTGGGAACAGACCATCGAACAGAAGTTAGTGTTCGATATCGAAATGGCATGGGATAACCGTAAAGCGGCGAAAAGTGATGATGTGGCGGATTGCCTCAGTTACGCTGACATTGCAGAAACGGTGGTCAGCCACGTCGAGGGGGCGCGTTTTGCGCTGGTGGAACGCGTGGCTGAAGAGGTGGCGGAGCTGCTGTTAGCACGCTTCAACTCGCCGTGGGTGCGTATCAAACTCAGCAAGCTAGGCGCAGTGGCGCGGGCGGCGAATGTTGGCGTAATCATTGAGCGTGGCAATAATCTGAAAGAAAATAATTAATTTTACAGCTGTTAAACCAAACGGTTATAACCTGGTCATACGCAGTAGTTCGGACAAGCGGTACATTTTAATAATTTAGGGGTTTATTGATGAGCGATATGCACTCGCTGCTGATAGCGGCAATATTGGGTGTGGTCGAAGGATTGACAGAATTTCTGCCGGTATCCAGCACGGGCCATATGATTATTGTCGGTCACTTGTTGGGGTTCGAGGGCGACACGGCGAAAACCTTTGAAGTTGTGATCCAGTTAGGATCAATTCTGGCGGTAGTAGTGATGTTCTGGCGGCGTCTGTTTGGCCTGATTGGCATCCACTTTGGCCGCCCGTTGCAGCACGAAGGAGAAAGCAAAGGTCGTTTAACGCTGATCCACATTTTGCTGGGGATGATTCCGGCGGTGGTACTGGGGCTGTTGTTCCACGACACGATTAAGTCATTGTTTAACCCGATAAATGTGATGTATGCACTGGTCGTTGGCGGTTTGTTGCTGATTGCCGCCGAATGCCTGAAGCCGAAAGAGCCGCGTGCGCCGGGTCTTGATGATATGACCTATCGTCAGGCGTTTATGATTGGCTGTTTCCAGTGTCTGGCGCTGTGGCCGGGTTTCTCCCGTTCCGGGGCCACCATTTCAGGTGGGATGCTGATGGGCGTGAGCCGTTACGCTGCTTCCGAGTTCTCGTTCCTGCTGGCGGTACCGATGATGATGGGCGCAACGGCGCTCGATCTCTACAAAAGCTGGGGCTTCCTGACAACCGGCGATATCCCGATGTTTGCCGTTGGGTTTATCACCGCTTTTGTGGTGGCGCTGATAGCGATTAAAACCTTCCTGCAATTGATTAAGCGCATTTCGTTTATCCCGTTCGCCATTTATCGCTTTATTGTGGCGGCTGCGGTGTA
>ERZ1673739.3199-NODE-3199-length-11589-cov-4.389804_pt1 | contig 11589 bp, 10 predicted proteins | sample MGYA00580210_ERZ1673739 | MGnify/ENA primary metagenome ERZ1673739 (study PRJEB41218, sample SAMN15661749) | gut metagenome | host: Homo sapiens | place: Canada: London | collected 2015-08-20/2019-03-30 | study: EMG produced TPA metagenomics assembly of...
TATGTGAAAAACAGTATACATTACTGGAAAAATATACTGACAAGATAACAGAAGTTCTGAAAGAAACGTATCTGAACTGAGCATACAGAAAGGGACAAAATCAGAAATTTATGGACAGCGAAAATTTATACCGCGTGCAGAGAGAGGATCTGCCAAAACTGGAAAAACTTCTGAATCTGTGCTTTGCACATGATCCACTTTATGAGACACTGATACCAAATGCGGAAATCCGAAAGAAACTGATGCCGGAATTGTTTCACTGTGATATGGATGAATTTTATGAAACATGTGAGATTTTTTCAGACAGCGAAGAGCTGAACAGCGTTCTTGTGGTATCTGATGAAACAAAATCCTGCAATATTTTCCACTTTCTTTATACAGAAGCAAAAGCAGTATTACATACGGATGGTTTTCTGATAAAAGAAGATCCGTCTCTGCACACATTTTACAATTTTATCAAGGGCGGAGACTATCTGAACTCGAACTGGACGGATCAGCTTCATCAGAATCGCAGGCTCCACGTGATCTATCTGGCAGTTAATCCGCAGATGCAGCATCATGGGATTGCGGCAGGACTTCTGGAGGAAACCATACGCTACGCAGAGGAGCACCGGATGATGATCTCGCTGGAGACACACAATCAGAATAATGTGGAGTTTTATCAGAAATTTGGATTTAAGGTATATGGTGTGCTTGAAAAAAATTTCTCCCTGAAACAGTACTGCATGATAAGAGAAGTTCGTTAGTCGTTGCATTATGTTTCTGTGTCTGGTAAAATAGAACAAGAATTCGAAGGCAGGAGAAAGGAAAAAATATGAAATGGTATCCATATCTCTATGTGGGGGAAGGTGCATCAAAAAAGAAAAACAAGATCATCCGGAAACTGAAGATCGGTGCGGGAATGATCGATGTGTGGGTGATCACCGAGGCAGCAAACGGCGAGGATCAGTTTGATATCCTTTCTTCTGCGTGGCTGAAACAAAGAGCAGTGAGAAAAAAGCTGCCGATGATCTACGGCATTGCCAAAGGCTATGAGGAAGCCGTGGATCTGGTGGTCCAGATGGCGGAAGAGACATACAGAGAAACCGGAAACGGAGATATCCTCCGTTATCTGAAAAGCAGATGCAGTGAAAGACAGGGCAGGCTTATGTGAGGTCTGGCAGACGTTGCAGAATCATAATCAGGAAAGAAATTAACGGGTGTTTGTATATGATACATATCATACTGGCTATACTGAAAATAGTGGGGATTCTTCTGGCCGTTCTTCTGGGACTGGTCCTGCTGATCCTTCTGACCGTTTTGTTTTTGCCTCTGCGGTATCGCATATGTGCAGAAAAACACGGGGAACTGAAAAAAAGTACTGCAAACGTCAGTGTGAGCTGGCTGTTTGGCATCCTGAAGGTAAAAGCAGGCTACCGGAATGGGCAGATATCCTTTGTACCGCAGATTTTCGGAAAAAAGATCGATTTTGCTAAAAAAAATACCGGGCAGACGGAGGATTCTTCGGAAGAGGCAGAAAATAATGAAACAAAGAACTGCGAGACAGAAAAAACAGAGGATGTTTCGGAAGAGAAAAAGCCACTGCCTGTGTTAGAAGAGAAAACGAAACCGGACCCAGAACCGTCTCCGAAAACCGAAACGCAGGAAAACAGGGCTTCGAAATCAGAAACACAGGATGGTGAAATGTCAGAATTGCAGGCAGAAGATGCGGCTGAACCGGAAAAGCGACATCGTTTTTTCAATATAATCGAAAAGGTACGCATGCAGATCGAAAAGATCAGAAATCGTATCCTCACCGCAAAAGAGCAGGCGAAAAAAACGATCCGTTCTATTACAAAATCAAAAGAGACACTGAAGCGATATCTTGATTTTCTGCGTTCAGATCTTTCACGGGAAGTTTATCAGATCTTGAAGAATCATCTCTTTTATCTTCTGAGACATATTCGCCCGCATAAGATCAAAGGCTATGTACATTATGGTTTCGGAGATCCGGCACTCACAGGAGAGTTTACCGGGATTCTCTATCTGATCCTTCCGGCGAAGTGCGAGGAACTGGATCTTGAGCCTGATTTTGAAGATCAGGTCTGCGAAGGAGAAGTTTTGGCTTTGGGACATATCCGCATCTGCCATCTTGCACTGACAGGAGCGAAGATATTTTTTGATAAAAAATTAAAAATATACTGGAAACGATTCAGACGATTAAGGAGGGCTTAATATGGCATCAGAAAACAACAACTTTCAGAGTACAGTAAATTCTCTTTTCAAAGGCATGGACAGTTTTATCACGACCAAAACCGTTGTGGGAGATGCGATCACAGTGGGTGACACGATCATCCTGCCACTTGTAGATGTCACGTTTGGTGTTGCTGCGACAGCAAAAAATGAAGACAAGAAACAGAACGGCGGCGGTGGCATGGGCGGAAAAATGAGTCCGAGTGCCGTGCTTGTGATCCAGAACGGGACGACCAAACTGGTCAATGTCAAAAATCAGGACGGTCTGACCAAGATCCTGGATATGGTTCCGGATTTTGTTAATAAATTTACCGATGGAAAATTTTTCTCATCAAAAGATGACGACGAGATCATTTCAGAGGCAAAAGAAGAAAAAGAATAAAGAAAAAGATAACAAAAGGTCATGGGGATCGGACAGTTCCGTAAAATCCATGACCTTTTGTGCTACGATGCCTTTGCAGATGCATATTCTGGTAATAAAGAGATTCGGAGAAATCCAATGAAAAGGATCATAGGCTATACCGTGTTCTGGATCGCATTTGGTATGACGATCGCATTTTTTATGCCGAATGTCTTTGTGTCGGTTCTCTTTATCTTCGGGCTGCTGCTTCTTGGCTATTTTATGTTCTGCTGTTGAGAAAAAGAGCGGCTATATTTCACCGAATTTTTCCAGGATATTTTCCCGATAAGGATCGGCAATCGCAAGTTCTGTTCCGTTATCAAGCATAATTTTTCCGTTTTTGATCCGGAAAACATAGTCGCAGTTGACCAGCTCCAGAGGATGGATGCGGACAAAATCACAGGGCTCCAGCTCTTTTTCCAGGTCGTTTATGTTATAGCGGATCCGCTTGGCAGTGCCGTCGTTTTTCAAAAGCTCAATAAAACCATCTCGGATATCCCGGATGTAGAGGATCTGTCTGAGATTTAACTTGTGCAGGGCATCCGGTGTGCGGAGAATATAAAGAAACGAGTCTTCCCGTTTATGGTATTCCAGCATGAATGCTTTCAGTGTGGAACTCAAATCTTCATGAAAATGATCTTTGCGGACGAAACTGTAAGGATGTGCTTTGAAAGAATCAAAAACATATTCTTCTCTTGCAGATACAAAGATGATGACCGGATTCTTCTGATGCCTGCGGATCTGCAGAGCAAGTGTGATGCCATCGAGCTTTGGCATTTCAATATTTAAAATGTACAGGTCAAAAAACATTCCTTCCGATACACGGCACATGACATCTTCGCCGGAAGAAAAGGAAGCAACATCTGCCTGGACATTCATGTTCATAATCTGCTTGGTGATCTCACTGGTGATAAAAGTCAGGGAAGAAACATGATTATCACAAACAGCAATATGTAAAGTATCCATAAATAAAACCTCCTTCCACGTATACTATAAGCAGACGGATAAACAGAGAAAGATACAAGTTATCCCATCTGTCCGCTGACTTATGCTATGTTGGTAACAGTGTATCTCTTCTTTTGACAAATGTCTATAAAAAATAAGAAGTTTTTTCGGTTTTGAGGACAGGACTTGTCGTATTGTGGAATTTGAAAATAAGTATTTGTAAGTTTATAGAAAGTATGCTATAATTTAAAAAGTTCGATTAAGCCGTTTCAAATGCGGTATGGGAGGTTATTATGTCAATTATACAGGCGATCATATTGGGAATTGTACAGGGCATTACGGAGTTCTTGCCGGTCAGCAGTTCCGGACATCTGGCGATCATCCAGAATATATTTCATATCCAGACAGACGGGGGATTATTTTTTGATGTTATGCTGCATCTTGGTACCCTGGTGGCGATTTTCGTGGTTTACCGCAAGGACATTCTGCGTATGATCGTTGAGACGGTCAATATGTGTGGTGATATTATTTACAATCTGAAAAGTTATATTCAGAATCAGCGTTCCTACAGTGCACTGCGTTACCGCAAGATCGTAAAAAACAACTATCGCAAGTTTGTGGTACTGGTGCTGGTATCTACCATACCGACAGGTATCATTGGTTATATCGGAAAGGGAATGGTGGAAAAAGCGAGTGCGACACTGATCGTTCCGGGGATTTGCCTGATCCTGACTTCCATTTTGCTGGTGGTATCCGAGAAAACACCGAACGGCAAAAAGATACCAAAGGATATCAGTTACAGAAGCGGATTTTTGATCGGTGCAGCACAGGGCTGTGCCACACTTCCGGGACTTTCCCGCTCCGGTACAACGATCGCGGCGTGCCTGATGAGCGGATATGACAGACGTTTTGCAGTTCGCTATTCTTTCATTATGTCGATCCCGGCGATTCTGGGAGCGGCTGTTCTTGAGATCAAGGATCTGGGAAGTGAAGCGATCACCGGGGGCATCGTACTCAACGGACTGATCGGAGCGATCGTTGCAGGATGCGTTGGTTATGTATGCATTAAAACGATGCTCACAGTCGTGCGTAAGAAAAAATTTATGGGATTTGCGATTTACTGTTTTGCAGTAGGAGTGATTGCGATCATTGCAAACTTCCTGGTATAACAGAATCGATTTTACAAAGGAATGTTTTATATGCAAAAAGACTGTTACGGTATGAATTCTGTAACAGTTTTTTGTTATGGAGACCGCGGATCAGCTGATAAAATCTACAAAGCGAGTTTTATCTTTGCTATAGCGACGAAAAATGTGATATGACGAGGAAAACAGATAAAGGGGAGCAACATTTTATGGCAGAAAGAAAAAAAACGGTGCAAAGTACAAGAAGAAGCAATTCTGCACCAAAGAAGGGAAACAACAGCAGGAAAACGACAGCAATGCCGAAGAAAGAGACTGCGGTACCGAAAAAGGGAAAGGTCGGCAGACCAAGAAAAACGGATTATCAGAAACCGGAAAGAATCGAAAATCCAGGAAATGAAGGATTCTCTGTCTGGGAGGAAATCCTGGTCTGGCTGGTGCTTGCTCTGTCCGTTCTGATCCTGATCGGAAATTTCGGTGTCGGCGGTTTTATCGGCAATACGGTAAGCCATATCAGTCTCGGAGCATTTGGGCTGATGGCGTATCTGTTTCCGTTTGCCCTTTTTCTGGGAGTGGCTTTTGCAGTTGTAAACAAGGAAAAAAGCATTATGTGGGTCAAACTGGGCGGATGTTGTCTGATGTGGCTTGCCATGTCCATTTTCTGCGAACTGATCAACGGATACGATAAGAGCAGAAATCTGATGGACTATTATAAGTACAGCATCGAGGAACATACAGGCGGCGGGATTATCGGAGGCATTTTCTGCAAAGTGTTCTGTCCGTCCATCGGCATTGCGGGAGCTTATGTGATCGTGATCCTTCTGGCTGTGATTGCCCTGGTTCTGATCACGCAGCGTTCTCTGTTTCGTGGTATGCAAAAAAGTAGCAAAAAAGTCTACTGTTCTGCAAAGGAAGATGCCAGACGCAGAATGGAGCAGGCAAGGATACACCGTGAAGAGCAGGCACTTTACCGGGAACAGCAGCTGATGAATGAAAGGGAAGCTCTGGAGCGGAGAAAAGAGGCGTTTGAAGAAGAAAAGAAACGACGTCTTGATCATAAAGTGACCGGTGTGACTTATCAGACGGTAGGTGAAAATCTGGTTTCGGAGAAAAGTGAAATTCCAAGAGAGATCATCGAGGCACAGCCGATCATCGAAGAGGAACCGGGCAGGAGAGAGGAAATATATGAAGAAGAGCCGGAAGAATCCTTTGATTTTCTGAATATGCTTTCCATTGAAGGACTGGATGAAGAAGACCATTCTGATACGGAACCGTCACCGTATCCAGTGGCGGATCATGCAGAAGAATCCGGCGGTTCGACAGAAACGGAAAAAGAGAAAAACCGGAAAAATCCAAGATCTTCCGCAAAAGAGCAGAAAGTCCAGCTGGAAAGTGTCAGTGAGGAGATTAAAGCGGCAGAAAAGGTGCAGAAACCACAGTATGCCTTCCCGCCGATGGAGATCCTCGGTCTTCCAAGACGCGGAAAAAACGGAAACAGCAGTGAGGTGCTGAAAACGACGGCCCAGAAGCTGCAGAATACACTGCACAGTTTTGGCGTGGAGGCTCATGTCACCAATGTCAGCTGCGGACCTTCTGTCACCCGGTACGAACTGACACCGGAGCAGGGAGTCAAAGTCAGCCGTATCGTCAATCTGGCAGATGATATCAAGCTGAACCTTGCGGCAGAAGATATCCGGATCGAGGCACCGATTCCGGGGAAAGCAGCGGTCGGCATTGAAGTCCCGAATAAGGAAAGTAGCGAAGTTTATTTAAGAGAACTTTTGGAGTCATCGGAGTTTCAGGAAGCCAAATCCAAGCTGTCAATTGCAGTTGGCAAGGACTTGGCAGGAAAGATTGTGGTGGCGGATATTGCAAAAATGCCGCATCTTCTGATCGCCGGTGCAACAGGGTCCGGTAAGTCTGTATGCGTCAATACGATCATTATGAGTCTGATCTACAAAGCTTCGCCGGAAGATGTCAAGCTGATCATGATCGATCCAAAAGTCGTGGAACTGAGTGTTTACAATGGGATCCCGCATCTGTTTATCCCGGTTGTCACCGATCCGAAAAAGGCAGCCGGTGCTCTGAACTGGGCAGTAGCGGAGATGACGAAACGTTACCAGCAGTTTGCCACCCAGGGCGTGCGTGATCTGAAAGGCTATAATCAGAAGATCGAATCGATCCCGGAAGAACAACGGACAGAAGAAATAAAGAAAATGCCACAGATCGTGATCATCGTGGACGAGCTTGCCGATCTGATGATGGTTGCTCCCGGAGAAGTGGAAGATGCAGTCTGCCGTCTGGCACAGCTTGCAAGAGCAGCCGGCATCCATCTGATCCTTGCAACACAGCGGCCTTCCGTCAATGTTATCACTGGTCTGATCAAGGCAAATATGCCGTCAAGGATTGCGTTCAAGGCTTCTTCCGGTGTGGATTCCAGGACGATCCTGGATATGAACGGGGCGGAAAAACTGCTTGGAAAAGGAGATATGTTGTTCTATCCGCAGAATTACCAGAAACCGGCAAGACTTCAGGGAGCGTTTGTCAAAGACAGTGAAGTGGAACAGGTCGTAGAATTTTTAACACAGCAGAATAACCCAGAAACATACAATGCAGAAATGCAGGTGCAGTTATCGCAGGTGACACAGGCTGCCCAGGATCTGAAAAATAGCGGAAGCGATGTAGATGAATACTTTGCAGATGCCGGAAAGTTTATCATTGAAAAAGACAAAGCATCGATCGGTATGCTCCAGCGAATGTTCAAGATCGGGTTTAACCGGGCGGCACGCATCATGGATCAGCTTTCGGATGCCGGTGTTGTCGGCCCGGAAGAAGGAACCAAACCGAGGAAAGTGCTGATGAGCATGGAACAGTTCGAAAATTATCTTGAGCAGGGGCAATAAGTATTGAAATTTTTAAGGGATTGTTTTATACTTTAATGTAGTGTTTTGTAGAACCTTGCGACTGTATACAAAAAACACAGTCAGGTATGCTTTTATAAAACAAAAAATATGGAGGTATGATATGTACAAGATTTTAAAAGCAGGAAAACTTGCAGGCAATATCTACGAGATGGTTGTAGAGGCTCCGCGTGTTGCAAAGCATTGTCTGCCGGGACAGTTTATCATCGTAAAAATGGATGAAGTCGGCGAGCGTATTCCGCTGACTATTTGTGACTATGACAGAGAAGCCGGTACAGTTACTATTGTATTCCAGCCGATCGGAGCTTCCACGGAGAAATTTACCACACTGAAGGCAGGAGATACTTTCCGTGATTTCGTAGGTCCTCTGGGACAGCCGTCTGACCTGTGCACAGAGCCGCTCGAAGAAGTAAAAAAGAAAAAGATCCTTTTTGTGGCTGGTGGTGTAGGTACCGCACCAGTATATCCACAGGTGAAATGGCTGCATGAGCACGGCATTGATGCGGATGTTATTGTCGGTGCAAAGACAAAAGACCTGGTTATCCTGGAAAAGGAACTTTCCGAAGTGGCAGGCAATCTCTATGTTACAACCGATGACGGTTCTTACGGAAGAAGCGGAATGGTAACAAAAGTGATCGAAGACCTGGTAACAAAAGAAGGAAAAGTATATGATCACTGCGTAGCGATTGGTCCGATGATCATGATGAAATTCTGCTGCCTGACAACAAAGAAACTGAACATTCCGACTATTGTCAGCATGAACCCGATCATGGTGGACGGTACCGGCATGTGCGGAGCCTGTCGTGTTATGGTAGGAGATGAAGTGAAATTTGCCTGCGTAGACGGTCCGGAATTTGACGGTCATAAGATTGATTTTGATGTGGCAATGAAGAGACAGACTCTCTACAAGACAGAAGAGGGACGTGCACTTCTGAAACTGCGTGAAGGTGACACACATCATGGCGGATGTGGAAATTGCGGAGGTGACAAATAATGGCAGATGTATTAAAGAAAGTTCCTGTAAGAGAACAGGCACCAAAAGTAAGAGCAACCAACTTTGATGAGGTTTGCCTTGGATATAATGCAGACGAAGCAATGGAAGAAGCTTCCCGTTGCATCAACTGTAAAAATGCAAAATGTATGCAGGGATGTCCGGTATCCATCAATATCCCGGCATTTGTACATGAAGTAAAAGAAGGAAACTTTGAAAAAGCATATCAGATCATTTCTGAGTCCAGTGCACTTCCAGCAATCTGCGGCCGTGTATGTCCGCAGGAGAGCCAGTGTGAAGGAAAATGTATCCGCGGTATCAAAGGCGAAGCCATTTCCATCGGAAAACTGGAGCGTTTTGTAGCTGACTGGGCAAGAGAGAACGGCATCCGTCCGGCAGCTCCGGCAGAAAAGAACGGCAAGAAAGTAGCTGTTATCGGGTCCGGCCCATCCGGTCTGACCTGTGCAGGTGATCTGGCAAAATTAGGTTATGACGTAACCATCTTTGAAGCACTGCATGAGGCAGGCGGTGTACTGGTATATGGTATTCCAGAATTCCGTCTTCCGAAACTGGATGTTGTTGCAAAAGAAGTAGAAAACGTAAAAGCACTCGGTGTTAAGATCGAGACAAACGTGATCATCGGACGTTCTATCACCATTGATGAACTGATGGATGAAGAAGGTTTTGAAGCAGTCTTCATCGGTTCCGGTGCAGGTCTGCCGATGTTCATGGGAATCCCTGGAGAAACCGCAAAAGGTGTATTTTCTGCAAACGAGTACCTGACAAGAAACAACCTGATGAAAGCATTCCGTGAAGATTACGATACACCGATCGTACATGGCAAGAAAGTAGCTGTTGTCGGCGGCGGAAACGTAGCAATGGATGCTGCAAGAACCGCACTTCGTCTCGGTGCAGAAGTACATATCGTATACAGAAGAAGTGAAGCAGAACTTCCTGCACGAGTAGAAGAAGTACATCATGCAAAAGAAGAAGGTATCATCTTTGATCTGCTGACCAACCCAACGGAAATCCTGGTAGATGAGAACGATGCAGTAGCCGGCATGAAATGTATCCGTATGGAGCTTGGCGAGCCGGATGCTTCCGGAAGAAGAAGACCGGTAGAGATCCCGGGATCTGAATTTGTCCTGGATGTAGATACCGTTATCATGTCCCTTGGAACTTCACCGAACCCGCTGATTTCTTCAACGACCATCGGTCTGGATGTCAATAAGAGAAAATGTATTATTGCGGACGAAGAAACCGGAAAGACATCAAAAGATGGTGTATACGCAGGTGGAGATGCCGTTACCGGAGCAGCTACCGTTATCCTGGCTATGGGTGCAGGTAAAGCAGCAGCAAAAGGTATCCATGAATTCCTGAGCAATAAATAAGATGTTTGTGGTGTCTTTTTAAACAGAGCATTTGCAGATGTTTTGAGATAAGTATAGAAGAGAGGTGTCACCTGTAATAACGGGTGGCATCTTTTTTACAAATAAAAGTTTTGCCCATAAAATACACGGCAGTTTTGTTGTAATTTACCAATATTTATGCTATGATAAAAAACAGGTTTAAAATCCGCAAAAGGCGGGATTTCAATGCCAGAGTATGCAGAAAGAAAAGAGTTTCTGCATGAAACACGAGAATGAGGAGGAAACAAGACATGGGAATGACGATGACACAGAAAATTCTTGCAGCTCATGCAGGATTACCAAGTGTAGAAGCCGGTCAGCTGATCGAGGCAGATCTGGATCTGGTTCTGGGAAATGATATTACTTCCCCGGTTGCCATTCATGAGATGGACAAGTTTAAAAAACAGGAAGTATTTGACAAGGATAAGATCGCACTGGTAATGGATCATTTTATCCCGAATAAAGATATCAAATCAGCAGAACACTGCAAATGTGTACGTGAATTTGCCTGTAAAAATGAGATCACCAATTATTTTGACGTAGGAGAGATGGGAATCGAACACGCACTGCTTCCGGAAAAAGGACTGACCGTGGCAGGAGATGTGATCATTGGTGCAGATTCTCATACCTGTACATACGGAGCACTGGGAGCATTCTCCACCGGTGTCGGAAGTACCGACATGGCAGCCGGTATGGTAACCGGAAAAGCATGGTTTAAAGTACCGTCTGCAATTAAATTTAACCTGGTCGGTAAACCGGCAAAATGGGTAAGCGGCAAAGATGTGATCCTGCACATCATCGGACTGATCGGTGTGGACGGAGCTCTTTACAAATCCATGGAATTTGTTGGTGAAGGAATCAAATACCTGAGCATGGATGACCGTTTCACGATCGCAAACATGGCGATCGAAGCCGGTGGAAAGAACGGTATCTTCCCGGTAGATGACCTGACCGTTGCATATATGAAAGAACATTCCAAACGTCCATATAAAGTCTATGAAGCAGATGAAGATGCCGTATACGAACGGGAATATACCATTGACCTCAGCACTCTGAAATCAACCGTAGCATTCCCGCATCTTCCGGAAAACACCAGGACCATCGATGAGATCACAGAAGATGTTGTGATCGATCAGTCTGTGATCGGTTCCTGTACAAACGGACGTATCGAAGATCTGCGTTGTGCAGCAGAGATCTTAAAAGGACGCAAAGTGAAAAAAGGTGTCCGCTGTATCGTGATCCCGGCAACACAGCAGATTTATCTGCAGGCTATGAGAGAAGGACTGCTGGAAATCTTCATCGAAGCAGGAGCAGTTGTCAGCACACCGACCTGCGGACCATGCCTTGGCGGCTACATGGGTATCCTGGCAGAGGGCGAGCGTTGTATCTCCACTACCAACCGTAACTTCGTGGGCCGTATGGGACATGTAAAATCAGAAGTATATCTGGCAAGCCCGGCAGTTGCAGCAGCAAGTGCAGTGACCGGAAAGATTTCCGCACCGGCAGAGCTTGGATTATAGGAGGAAGATAAGATGAAAGCACATGGTAA
>ERZ1673739.3219-NODE-3219-length-11478-cov-58.833231_pt1 | contig 11478 bp, 10 predicted proteins | sample MGYA00580210_ERZ1673739 | MGnify/ENA primary metagenome ERZ1673739 (study PRJEB41218, sample SAMN15661749) | gut metagenome | host: Homo sapiens | place: Canada: London | collected 2015-08-20/2019-03-30 | study: EMG produced TPA metagenomics assembly of...
CGTTAGTGTATTAATTGAGCTCCTGTACCCCACCACCGGAGACGGTGAGAATTTGTCCGCTTACCCAGCTGGCTGCAGGCGAGCAAAGGAACAGCGCCGCGTTAGCAATATCTTGCGGTTGGCCCAGACGTCTGATCGGCGTGTGCTGTAACATTTTTTGTTCAATTTCTGGTGTAATAACGGATTTCAGGGCATCGGTTAATATTGCCCCCGGCGCAATGCCATTCACCCGAATATTTTTTTCACCCAGGTCAAATGCCATATTTCTGACCAGATGACTGGCCGCAGCTTTAGATGATGCATAGGAAGTCATGTTTATATTTTTATTTTCTGCCGCCATAGAAGTGATGGTCAGAATAACGCCACCGCCATTTTTTTCCATTTCTGGCGCAACAAGTTGTGACAGATGGAAAAAAGAAAACACATTCAGTTCATAAGCACGGCGAAAATCTGCCATTGGCATATCAAACGGTTTAGGACCACCGCCACCGGCGTTGTTAACCAGGATATCAACTTTACCCAGCTTACTGACGGCAAAGTCTGCCAGTGCAGAGAGTTCCTGTTCGGAAGTAATATCACAACGGCAGGCAAATGCCTGACCACCCAGTTGTTGAATTTCGTCTACAACATGGTTAGCTGCGTCGGCGTTAATATCACTGACCACCACAGATGCGCCAGCTGTCGCGAATGTAATGGCGATTTCTTTACCAATACCTGCACCCGCACCTGTGATGATGGCGCATTTTCCGTCGAGTCTCAGGTTGTCAGAATTAAACACATAAACCTCCTGTGAACTTCAGTAAAAATAAAAGGCACCGCCTGTGTGCCACATTTTTTATCATTAACCTTGAGGAAAGGACACTACCAGGTATAGCAGATAAAGAGAGGATTATTTCGCCGCAATGAGCCGGGCGGGAATAATAAGATTGCGTGAATGCGTCTCTTCATGGGTGATTTTTTGCATCATGCGATCCGCAAGTGTGGTACCAAGTTCCCGCGCAGGCGTGCTGGCCCAGGTAACGGGTATATCATCAAGTGTGGTTGGTGTCGCATCGGTAAATGCCGCCAGCGAAACTTGTTGCTCAAAGTAACGATCGACTCCGCTTTCCCCGCTTTGCCGCCCTGCTTTGAGCAAACCAAACCATGCCCCCATCGCAATAGTTTCGTTATAGCAAACCACGGCACTGATGGTCGGGTTATGACGTAAAAGCGCCGTGATAGCTTCCGCGGCTTGCTTCTGGCTGGATGTGCACTCCAGCACCCAATCGCTGTGAAACGGCAGGCCAAATTTTAGTAGAGTTGCACAATAGCCCCCCACCCGTTCTGCACGGGTTAATGAGGAACTTTGCCCTCCCAGCCAGGCGATCCGCTGATACCCATTGCGAATGAGATGCTCCGTCAACAACTGTGCAGCCTGCATGTTGTCCGGGCGAACCGTATCAACATCATCAAGATAACTGGCACGGGAAGCGAAAATCACCGGGATAGCTTTTTCTTCTGCCATCCGTCGCAGGTCATCGCTGCTTCCTGCAGCCCCGGCAATTACCACACCATCCACACCCTGATTCAGTAACAGTGAAAACCGCTGTGCCAGCTGCTCGCCGTCTTTACCGCCGTGAAGCAAAAAAACCATCCGTCCCTGCGCTTCCAGAGCTTCCGTCAATCCGGCCGTCAATTCGGCGTAAAACGGCGCAGATAAATCACGGACGATCAAACCAATGACGCCGCTTTGCCCGCCGCGCAGCGCCGACGCCTGGCGATTGCGCACAAATCCCAGCTCTTCAATGGCGGCGTTAACGCGTTCTCCTGTGGCGGTAGAGATTCGCCCTTTGCCACTAAGCACCAGCGAAACGGTACTTACCGACACGCCCGCAGCCAGCGCAACATCATGAATGGTTATTTTTTTGGCGGTAGCCATGCAGATGACCTACTCCCTGATTATGTGATAGATAAAACGTTTTACCTTTTATTTATCTTATACCCGCTATTATCGTTGCGTAATGTGATTTATGCCTCACTAAAATTTGATAAAACGTTTTATCTTCTCGCGCAATTTACTGAATCCAGATTGTTCTCTACGAGGAGTCGTTTTATGACGGCGAAAACAGCACCGAAAGTCACGCTGTGGGAGTTCTTCCAGCAGTTAGGCAAAACCTTCATGTTACCCGTGGCATTATTGTCGTTCTGCGGCATTATGCTCGGCATTGGTAGTTCTCTTAGCAGCCATGATGTCATAACCCTGATCCCGGTCCTGGGCAACCCCGTGTTGCAGGCTATCTTTACCTGGATGAGTAAGATTGGCTCGTTTGCTTTTAGTTTCCTGCCTGTCATGTTCTGTATCGCCATCCCGCTGGGCCTGGCACGCGAAAATAAAGGCGTAGCGGCATTCGCTGGCTTCGTCGGTTATGCGGTAATGAACCTCGCGGTAAACTTCTGGTTGACCAATAAAGGCATTCTGCCAACCACGGATGCCGCGGTTCTGAAAGCCAATAACATCCAGAGCATTCTTGGGATCCAGTCGATCGATACCGGGATCCTCGGTGCGGTGATCGCCGGTATTATCGTCTGGATGCTGCATGAGCGTTTCCATAATATCCGCCTGCCGGATGCGCTGGCATTCTTCGGCGGTACGCGCTTCGTACCAATTATCTCCTCGCTGGTGATGGGCCTTATCGGCCTGGTGATTCCATTAGTCTGGCCGATTTTCGCCATGGGTATTAGCGGCTTGGGCCATATGATAAACAGCGCGGGTGATTTCGGACCGATGCTGTTTGGTACCGGTGAACGTCTGCTGTTGCCGTTTGGTCTGCATCACATTCTGGTGGCATTAATTCGCTTTACCGACGCAGGCGGCACGCAGGAAGTCTGCGGTCAAACCGTCAGCGGCGCACTGACCATCTTCCAGGCGCAATTGAGTTGCCCGACCACTCACGGTTTTTCTGAAAGCGCCACGCGTTTCCTTTCGCAAGGTAAAATGCCTGCGTTTCTCGGCGGTCTGCTAGGTGCAGCGTTAGCTATGTATCACTGCGCGCGCCCGGAAAATCGCCATAAAATTAAAGGTCTGCTGATTTCTGGCCTGATCGCCTGTGTCGTTGGCGGCACGACCGAACCGCTGGAATTCCTGTTCCTGTTCGTGGCGCCAGTTCTGTATGTCATCCACGCGCTGTTAACCGGCCTCGGCTTCACTGTCATGTCTGTGCTCGGCGTCACCATCGGTAATACCGACGGCAATATCATCGACTTCGTGGTGTTCGGTATTTTGCATGGTCTGTCAACCAAGTGGTACATGGTGCCAGTGGTGGCGGCAATCTGGTTTGTCGTTTACTACGTCATCTTCCGTTTCGCTATCACCCGCTTCAATCTGAAAACCCCGGGGCGCGATAGCGAAGTTGCCAGCTCAATCGAAAAAGCCGTTGCCGGTGCGCCGGGTAAATCAGGTTACAACGTTCCTGCAATCCTCGAAGCATTAGGCGGTGCCGACAATATTGTCAGCCTCGATAACTGCATTACCCGTCTGCGTTTGTCTGTGAAAGATATGTCGCTTGTTAATGTGCAGGCACTGAAGGACAATCGGGCAATTGGCGTAGTACAACTTAATCAACATAACCTGCAGGTTGTTATCGGGCCACAAGTTCAGTCAGTAAAAGATGAAATGGCCGGTCTGATGCATACTGTCCAGGCATAAGGATAAGATATGTTCGATTTTTCAAAGGTCGTGGATCGTCATGGCACATGGTGTACACAGTGGGATTATGTCGCTGACCGTTTCGGCACTGCTGACCTGTTACCGTTCACGATTTCAGACATGGATTTTGCCACTGCCCCCTGCATTATCGAGGCGCTGAATCAGCGCCTGATGCACGGCGTATTTGGCTACAGCCGCTGGAAAAACGATGAGTTTCTCGCGGCTATTGCCCACTGGTTTTCCACCCAGCATTACACCGCAATTGATACGCAGACGGTGGTGTATGGCCCTTCTGTCATCTATATGGTTTCAGAACTGATTCGTCAGTGGTCTGAAACAGGTGAAGGCGTGGTGATCCACACGCCCGCCTATGACGCATTTTACAAGGCCATTGAAGGTAACCAGCGCACAGTAATGCCCGTTGCTTTAGAGAAGCAGGCTGACGACTGGTTTTGCGATATGGGCAAGCTGGAAGCCGTGTTGGCGAAACCAGAATGTAAAATTATGCTCCTGTGTAGCCCACAGAATCCTACCGGGAAAGTGTGGACGTGCGATGAGCTGGAGATCATGGCTGACCTGTGCGAGCGTCATGGTGTGCGGGTTATTTCCGATGAAATCCATATGGATATGGTCTGGGGCGAGCAGCCGCATATTCCCTGGAGTAATGTGGCGCGGGGAGACTGGGCGTTGCTGACGTCGGGCTCGAAAAGTTTCAATATTCCCGCGCTGACCGGTGCTTACGGGATTATAGAAAATAGCAGCAGCCGTGATGCCTATTTATCGGCACTGAAAGGACGTGATGGGCTTTCTTCCCCTTCGGTACTGGCGTTAACTGCCCATATCGCCGCCTATCAGCAAGGTGCACCGTGGCTGGATGCCTTACGCGTCTATCTGAAAGATAACCTGACGTATATCTCAGATAAAATGAACGCCGCGTTTCCTGAACTCAACTGGCAGATCCCGCAATCCACTTATCTGGCCTGGCTTGATCTACGTCCGTTGAATATTGACGACAACGCGTTGCAAAAAGCGCTTATCGAGCAAGAAAAAGTCGCGATCATGCCGGGGTATACCTATGGTGAAGAAGGTCGTGGTTTTGTCCGTCTCAATGCCGGCTGCCCACGTTCGAAACTGGAAAAAGGTGTGGCTGGATTAATAAACGCCATCCGCGCTGTTCGCTAACCCCAATTGCGCAACGTAAAAAATCGTTGCGCAATCGTGGATTTTTACCCTGCTTTGTTTTTATAATGGTGCGCACTTTTATATTCAGAAAAAGAGTGCGACCATGATTGATACCACCCTGCCATTAACTGATATCCATCGCCACCTTGATGGCAACATTCGTCCCCAGACCATTCTTGAACTTGGCCGCCAGTATAATATCTCGCTTCCTGCACAATCCCTGGAAACACTGATTCCCCACGTTCAGGTCATTGCCAACGAACCCGATCTGGTGAGCTTTCTGACCAAACTTGACTGGGGCGTTAAAGTTCTCGCCTCTCTTGATGCCTGTCGCCGCGTGGCATTTGAAAACATTGAAGATGCAGCCCGTCACGGCCTGCACTATGTCGAGCTGCGTTTTTCACCAGGCTACATGGCAATGGCACATCAGCTGCCTGTAGCGGGTGTTGTCGAAGCGGTGATCGATGGCGTACGTGAAGGTTGCCGCACCTTTGGTGTGCAGGCGAAGCTTATCGGCATTATGAGCCGGACCTTCGGCGAAGCCGCCTGTCAGCAAGAGCTGGAGGCCTTTTTAGCCCACCGTGACCAGATTACCGCACTTGATTTAGCCGGTGATGAACTTGGTTTCCCGGGAAGTCTGTTCCTTTCTCACTTCAACCGCGCGCGTGATGCGGGCTGGCATATTACCGTCCATGCAGGCGAAGCTGCCGGGCCGGAAAGCATCTGGCAGGCGATTCGTGAACTGGGTGCGGAGCGTATTGGACATGGCGTAAAAGCCATTGAAGATCGGGCGCTGATGGATTTTCTCGCCGAGCAACAAATTGGTATTGAATCCTGTCTGACCTCCAATATTCAGACCAGCACCGTAGCAGAGCTGGCTGCACATCCGCTGAAAACGTTCCTTGAGCATGGCATTCGTGCCAGCATTAACACTGACGATCCCGGCGTACAGGGAGTGGATATCATTCACGAATATACCGTTGCCGCGCCAGCTGCTGGGTTATCCCGCGAGCAAATCCGCCAGGCACAGATTAATGGTCTGGAAATGGCTTTCCTCAGCGCTGAGGAAAAACGCGCCCTGCGAGAAAAAGTCGCCGCGAAGTAACAAAATGGATGGTGCAAATTGCACCATCCATTTTTCATGCAAGGCACAAAGTCGCGCGATGTTTGGCGGATTCGATGCCCAGCTCAATCAACTCCATTACCTGGATTGCCTGGCTTGCCGGAACCGGATTTTCACCATCGCCATTTAACGCATCACGAATAGCCGCATGGTAAGCCGGATAATTCCCAGGCACCGTCAACAGCGTTTCTTCGACACGTTCCTCACCTTCCACGCGGGTAAGTACGCCATCACGCATATCGTAGCCCCAGTCTTCCTGCGGTAGACGCTCGCCATTTTTCAGACGTTCTTCCTGTGGATCGAGGCCATATTTCACATAACTGCCTCGGGATCCATGCACGATATACCGTGCTGACTCAGCGGCTGCCAGCATGGTACCGTGTAAAATGACTCGCCGCTGTGGATAGGACAAGATGGCGTGGAAATAATCGGTCGACTGCGCTCCGGGCCGTAACTGTGCCAAATCTACCGTCATGCTGACCGGTAAACCAAAAAGCGTAATGGCCTGATCAAGAAGATGTGGTGCTAAATCGTACCAGATACCGCTGCCTGGGCCGCCCTGTTCACGCCAACGATCGCGCACCTGCGGACGGAAGCGGTCAAAATGAGACTCAAAGTAAGCAACTTCACCCAGCACGCCTTCCGCGAGTAAACCTTTTAGCGTCAAGAAATCGCTATCCCAGCGACGGTTATGGAATACAGACAGCACACGCCCCAGGCTTTTTGCCAGCGCATCCAGCTCTCGCGCTTGTGACAGTGTCACGGTAAAGGGTTTATCAACGACCACATGTTTACCCGCCTCAAGCGCCGCTTTGGCTAACGGGAAATGGGTATCGTTGGGTGTAGGAATGACAATCAGGTCTATGTTGGGATCGTTAAACAGATGCTTCGGCTCAGAGACAACCGTAACCGTTGGCCAGTCGGCTTTTACTTTTGTTTCATCACTGCTGGAGATTACCGCCAGTTCCAGCCCGGGCGTGCCCGCAATCAGGGGCGCATGGAAGGTTTTGCTCGCATAACCATACCCAATCAACCCAACACGGATGTTGTCGCTCATGTCATTGCCTCTCATTGAAGTATGATGGCTATTTGACACTATCCTTTACCCACGCTCAACAGTTTAATAACCTGCCAGCAATAAGGGATGTTGTTTAACTTAAGTCAAAAAAATAGCGAATTTTCCAACGACAAAAGCTAAATATCGCAAAAACCTCAGTAAAAATCTTGCTGGAGCTATTATTGCTAAGTAACATTTACCCCCTGAAGTTAATGGATCAATCAAGAGAGATGTGGGCTGTAATGAATCGTCTTATTGAATTAACAGGTTGGATCGTTCTTGTCGTTTCAGTCATTCTTCTTGGCGTGGCGAGTCACATTGACAACTATCAGCCACCTGAACAGAGTGCTTCGGTACAACACAAGTAAGCTCTGCACTTGTGGAGCGACATGCTGCCCGTCCGGGTGCATGTTTTCACTTGTCGGATATTAAACCAGGAATTTATTATCTTGTTCGATGTTGTTGGTGATTGTCAGGGATAGTAAAGCGCGTTACTCTTTTCAGAGCAGTTTTTCATCCCTGAATATTTGCCATCAGCGCATTCTTATTATTGTAATAACACAAGCGTTCACTTTTGGTGAAATTTTATCATCACTAATAATACCTACCCCTTTGGTATTAATTATTTTATGGACCTTTTATGACTGTTCAGGACTACTTATTAAAATTTCGCAAAATCAGTTCACTCGAAAGTCTGGAAAAACTCTACGACCATCTTAATTACACCCTGACGGACGATCAGGAACTGATCAATATGTATCGTGCTGCCGATCACCGTCGCGCAGAGCTGGTTTCTGGCGGGCGTTTGTTTGACCTCGGCCAGGTACCGAAGTCCGTCTGGCACTATGTCCAATAAAGAAAGTAGCGATCGGTTATAAAAGCCTTATAATAACGCCCCTAAAATTAGATTTGCCTGTTTGCGTCGCTATTCTGGAGAACCTATGACCACCACAACGCCACAACGTATTGGAGGCTGGTTGCTTGGCCCGTTGGCCTGGCTTTTAGTCGCTCTGTTGAGTACGACGCTGGCGTTGTTGCTGTATACCGCTGCGTTATCTTCTCCGCAAACATTTCAAACGCTCGGCGGACAAGCACTGACGACACAAATCTTATGGGGCGTTTCTTTTATTACCGCTATCGCCATGTGGTATTACACACTGTGGTTGACCATCGCTTTCTTTAAACGTCGGCGTTGTGTTCCTAAACACTATATTATCTGGCTGCTTATTTCCGTATTGCTGGCAGTAAAAGCATTCGCTTTTTCACCCGTGGAAGATGGCATAGCCGTTCGCCAGTTGCTGTTTACTTTGTTGGCAACCGCATTGATCGTCCCCTATTTCAAACGCTCGTCGCGGGTAAAAGCGACGTTTGTGAATCCGTAATAACCTTACAGTTAACCTGTTGTAGCCTGCTCTGGATTAACGGATAATAGGCGGCTTTTTTATTTCAGGCCGAAAAATGACTGACTACCTGTTACTGTTTGTCGGAACTGTACTGGTCAATAACTTTGTACTGGTCAAGTTTCTCGGTCTCTGTCCGTTTATGGGGGTTTCCAAAAAACTGGAAACCGCGATGGGCATGGGGCTGGCAACAACGTTTGTGATGACGCTGGCGTCTATTTGCGCCTGGCTTATCGATACGTGGATTTTGATCCCACTTAATCTGATTTACCTGCGCACCCTGGCATTTATTCTGGTGATTGCTGTGGTCGTGCAGTTCACCGAGATGGTGGTGCGCAAAACCAGCCCGGTGCTTTACCGTCTGCTGGGGATTTTTTTGCCGCTTATCACCACCAACTGTGCAGTGCTCGGCGTGGCGTTGCTGAATATCAATCTCGGGCACAATTTCTTGCAGTCGGCGCTGTACGGTTTTTCCGCCGCTGTCGGTTTCTCGCTGGTGATGGTGCTCTTCGCCGCCATCCGCGAACGCCTTGCTGTGGCTGATGTCCCGGCACCTTTTCGCGGTAATGCCATTGCGTTAATTACCGCAGGTCTTATGTCTCTGGCCTTTATGGGCTTTAGTGGTTTGGTGAAGTTGTAATGAATGCTATCTGGATTGCCGTTGCCGCCGTGAGCCTGCTGGGCCTGGCGTTTGGCGCCATTCTGGGTTATGCCTCCCGCCGTTTTGCGGTGGAAGACGATCCGGTCGTTGAGAAAATTGACGAAATCTTACCGCAGAGCCAGTGTGGTCAGTGCGGTTATCCCGGCTGTCGCCCCTACGCGGAAGCCATCAGCTGTAACGGTGAAAAAATCAACCGTTGCGCCCCAGGTGGCGAAGCTGTGATGCTAAAAATTGCCGAGTTGCTTAATGTCGAGCCGCAGCCGCTGGATGGCGAAGCGCAAGAGATAACGCCTGCGCGGATGGTGGCGGTTATTGATGAAAATAACTGTATTGGCTGCACTAAATGTATTCAGGCGTGTCCGGTAGACGCCATCGTTGGCGCTACCCGTGCCATGCATACGGTAATGAGTGATCTCTGTACGGGCTGCAATTTATGTGTTGATCCGTGCCCGACGCACTGCATCTCGTTGCAACCGGTCGCAGAAACACCTGACTCCTGGAAATGGGATCTGAACACCATTCCCGTGCGTATCATTCCCGTGGAACACCATGCTTAAGTTATTCTCTGCATTCAGAAAAAATAAAATCTGGGATTTCAACGGCGGCATCCATCCACCGGAGATGAAAACCCAGTCCAACGGTACACCCCTGCGCCAGGTACCACTGGCGCAGCGTTTTGTTATTCCACTGAAACAGCATATTGGCGCTGAAGGTGAGTTGTGCGTTAGCGTCGGCGATAAAGTATTGCGCGGCCAGCCGCTTACCCGTGGTCGCGGCAAAATGCTGCCTGTTCACGCGCCCACCTCGGGTACCGTTACGGCTATTGCGCCCCACTCTACGGCTCATCCTTCAGCTTTAGCTGAATTAAGCGTGATTATTGATGCCGATGGTGAAGACTGCTGGATCCCGCGCGACGGCTGGGCCGATTATCGCACTCGCAGTCGCGAAGAGTTAATCGAGCGCATACATCAGTTTGGTGTTGCCGGGCTGGGCGGTGCAGGATTCCCGACAGGCGTTAAATTGCAGGGTGGCGAAGATAAGATTGAAACGTTGATTATCAACGCGGCTGAGTGCGAGCCGTACATTACCGCCGATGACCGTTTGATGCAGGATTGCGCGGCTCAGGTCGTAGAGGGTATTCGCATTCTTGCGCATATTCTGCAGCCACGCGAAATTCTTATCGGCATTGAAGATAACAAACCGCAGGCGATTTCCATGCTGCGCGCGGTGCTGGCGGACTCTAACGATATTTCTCTGCGGGTGATTCCAACCAAATATCCTTCTGGCGGTGCTAAACAATTAACCTACATTCTGACCGGGAAGCAGGTTCCACATGGCGGGCGTTCATCCGATATCGGCGTATTAATGCAAAACGTCGGCACTGCTTATGCAGTGAAACGTGCCGTTATTGATGGCGAGCCGATTACCGAGCGTATTGTAACCCTGACTGGCGAAGCAATCGCTCGCCCGGGCAACGTCTGGGCACGGCTGGGGACGCCAGTGCGTCATTTATTGAATGATGCCGGATTCTGCCCCTCTGCCGATCAAATGGTGATTATGGGTGGCCCGCTAATGGGCTTTACCTTGCCATGGCTGGATGTCCCGGTCGTAAAGATTACCAACTGTCTGTTGGCTCCCTCTGCCAATGAACTTGGCGAACCACAGGAAGAACAAAGCTGCATCCGGTGTAGCGCCTGTGCTGACGCCTGCCCTGCGGATCTTTTGCCGCAACAGTTGTACTGGTTCAGCAAAGGTCAGCAACACGATAAAGCTACCACGCATAACATTGCTGATTGCATTGAATGTGGGGCTTGCGCGTGGGTTTGCCCGAGCAATATTCCCCTGGTGCAATATTTCCGTCAGGAAAAAGCTGAAATTGCGGCTATTCGTCAGGAAGAAAAGCGCGCCGCAGAAGCCAAAGCGCGTTTCGAAGCGCGCCAGGCTCGTCTGGAGCGCGAAAAAGCGGCTCGCCTTGAACGACATAAGAGCACAGCCGTTCAACCTGCAGCCAAAGATAAAGATGCGATTGCTGCCGCTCTGGCGCGGGTGAAAGAGAAACAGGCCCAGGCTACACAGCCTATTGTGATTAAAGCGGGCGAACGCCCGGATAACAGTGCAATTATTGCAGCACGGGAAGCCCGTAAAGCGCAAGCCAGAGCGAAACAGGCAGAACTGCAGCAAACTAACGACGCAGCAACCGTTGCTGATCCACGTAAAACTGCCGTTGAAGCAGCTATCGCCCGCGCCAAAGCGCGCAAGCTGGAACAGCAACAGGCTAATGCGGAACCAGAAGAACAGGTTGATCCGCGCAAAGCCGCCGTCGAAGCCGCTATTGCCCGTGCCAAAGCGCGCAAGCTGGAACAGCAACAG
>ERZ1673739.3222-NODE-3222-length-11472-cov-4.725147_pt1 | contig 11472 bp, 8 predicted proteins | sample MGYA00580210_ERZ1673739 | MGnify/ENA primary metagenome ERZ1673739 (study PRJEB41218, sample SAMN15661749) | gut metagenome | host: Homo sapiens | place: Canada: London | collected 2015-08-20/2019-03-30 | study: EMG produced TPA metagenomics assembly of...
CTGTACCGTTGAATATCGTGAGAATGTAAGCGAAGTTTACTGGGCTGTTTCTATGAACAAGATTGAAAAGCCTGAGGTTAACTCCAAAGATGTTACCGTTCGCATCAACTACTACGATAAAGCATCTGGTAAAAAAATTGGCGAAGACTTTGAACATGTTACTGTAGCGGAAGGCGAAGATCCTGTTGTCCTGAAGGCTGCTGATCTGGGCACCTTTACTGTTGATGGGGTCGAGTATCAGGTTGCTGATGATGCCGTTGACTGTACCGTTGAATATCGTGAGAATGTAAGCGAAGTTTACTGGGCTGTTTCTATGGATAAGATTGAACAGCCTGAAGCTAACACCAAGGATGTCACTGTTCGCATCTGGTATTATAACAGAGCTACCGGCCTTTCCATTGGTGAAGGATTTAAACATGTTACTGTGACTGAAGGTGCAGACCCTGTTATTCTGAAAGCAATTGATCTGGAAAACCTTACTGTTGATGGTGTTGAATACAAAGCCTCTTCTACTACTGTTGACTGTACTGTTGAATATCATGAGAATGTAGATGAAGTTCGCTGGGCTGTTGCCATGGATGAAGTAGAGACTCACAGAGACTTAATGGTTAACTACATCATTGACATGGAGACCCCTGTTTTATCTGAGACCATTCAGGTTGAAAAGGATCAGGAGTTCCTGAAGCTCGATTCTCTGAACATTCCGGCTGGTTATGTTCTGGGCGACAACGGCGGCGACAGCATTTACATTGCAGATCTCAACTCTGTTTATGTTTTCGTTAAGGAAAAACCGTTTGAACCGGAAGAGACCCACAGAGACTTAATGGTTAACTACATCATTGACATGGATACTCCTGTTTTATCTGAGACCATTCAGGTTGAAAAGGATCAGGAATTCCTGAAGCTTGATTCTCTGAACATTCCGGCTGGTTACGTTCTGGGCGACAACGGCGGCGACAGTATTTACATTGCAGATCTCAACTCTGTTTATGTTTTCGTTAAGGAAAAACCGTTTGAACCGGAAGAGACCCACAGAGACTTAATGGTTAACTACATCATTGACATGGATACTCCTGTTTTATCTGAGACCATTCAGGTTGAAAAGGATCAGGAATTCCTGAAGCTTGATTCTCTGAACATTCCGGCTGGTTATGTTCTGGGCGACAATGGCGGCGACAGCATTTACATTGCAGATCTTGATTCTGTATTTGTTTATGTAAAAGAAAAATCAGTGGTTGATCCAGAAGTCAACTCCAAGGATGTCACCATTCATATTCAGTATTACTTACATGACACTGGCGCTGCTCTGAAGAAAGAAGATAAGGTAGTGACCGTAAAAGAAGGCGAGGAGCCGACTTTACTAAAAGCTGCTGATCTTGGTACTATCACAGTTGACGGCAAGGAATATCGCGTTCACGCCAGCGCTGAGAATCTTCCTGTAGAGTATAATGAAAATATCAATGAGTACCAGTGGGCAGTCGCTATGGAGGAAACTGCTACTGAGCCAGAAGAAACCTACGCTGACGCCACCCTCACTGTTGTTTATGTTGACGGCGAGGAAACCGTTGGAACTCAGGTTCTGAAAGTCAATGGTCTGGTAGGCAAAGAGCATACCTTCACCAGCAAGGATCTGGCTGTTCCGGAAAACTATGAGTTTGTCAAGGCATTTGCAGGTCATCCTGTAGCTTATGGAGCTGAAGACACTGTTACCGTTGAGGTAAGAAAGATTGAACTCCCGACCCCGGATGAAAAGGCTGATGCTACCCTGCATGTTTCCTATATCTTTAATTATAAAGAAATTGCTTCTGAGGATATTACGGTAAGAGGTAAGAAGGGCGAGTCCTATACCTTTACCGCTGATAACCTGAATATTCCGAGCAGCTATAAGCTGAAGAAGGCTATGGAGCCGACCGAAGTTCAGTTCGGTGAGACCTATGCTATCACTCTGGAGCTTGCCAGAAGAAGCTCTGGCGGCGGCAGCGGTTCCAGCGGCGGTGGAAGCGGCTCTGGCGGCGGCAGAAGCGTATCTACTGCTAAGAAGCTGACCAATGGCCAGTGGATCCTGGATTCTACCGGCTGGTGGTATCCATTCAGCGACAACACCTATGCTAAGGGTGGCTGGTATTATCTGGAGTGGCAGAACAAGATGGATTGGTACTATTTCGACAACAACGGCTATCTGGTATCCGGATGGTTCGAGGAAAACGGCAATAAGTACTATCTGCACGATGTTCATGACGGTACCTTTGGAAGAATGTACCTTGGATGGAACAAGATTGGCAATCAGTGGTATTACTTCAATGATACCACAACTGGTACCTTCGGTGCTCTGAATCCCAATGCACAGGTTCCGGCTGAGCTGCTGAATCAGTAATTAAAATTGAACGCTGCTTCTGCAGCATTCTGTAAGGCGGAGACCGTCTGGTAACTTTTACCAGGCGGTCTCCCTTTTTAATATACCAAAGCACTTACTTTCTCCTATTCCAGAAGCCTCTCCTCTTCTGCGCTTTGCTTCTTCCTTCTTTTTAACAGTTTTCGTTTCAGCTGCTTCCATTTTTCCCTTCTTCTTTTTCTGTTTCCCTGTAAAAAGAAAAGGTCTGAATCCGTTTCCACCAATCCCAGCTGTTCCATGATTCGTTCGTGCTCCTGTCCGCTTTCCATGATATAAATTCTAGTGGTTTCGATGTGGGAATGCCCCAGAACGTCTGCCAGCTTTGCCAGATCCTTTCCTGCGCTGTAAAAGGTTTTCGCAAATAAATGACGCAGGTTATGAGGAAATACCTTTCTGCATTCTACTCCTGCAGTCTGTGAAAGCTTTTTCATTGCTCTCCAGATATTGCTGCGGTTCAAAACAGTCCCTGTTCTCGTCAGAAAAACAGCTCCTTCGGTAATGTTTTTCCTCTTCATATATTCTTTTAAAATACGCTGAAGCTTTGAAGGAATAAAGATAACTCGTTTCTTATTTTTACAATTTACAACAGCGCGTCCGGCCCGAACCGCTTCTGCAGTAATAAAAGGAAGCTCCGAAACGCGAATTCCTGTAGCGCAAATCGTTTCCATTACCAGCTTCAGGCGCTCATCTCCCTGCTTCTTTGCCTCCTCTAGAAGCTGAATATACTCTTTTCTTGACAGATCTCTTTCCGGATCTCGGTACAGCTGCTTCTGTTGACGAAAAGGCTTTACCCTCAGCTCCGGCCATCCCTGAAAACTCAGGAATCCATTCAGTGCCGCCAGCATAGAATTCGCAGAGCTGACTGCATATTCCCGGGCAAGGTGATTTTTCCATTCCAGGATCCTTGTTCTGACAATAACCTCCCCCTGATTCCACCGGCAGAAAGAGCGAACATCCCGCAGATACTTTTCTATGGTTGCCAGACTTTTTTCATTTTCCATCATATTATGCTTATATGCCTCTAAATTCTGCTCTGTGATTTCGTACTGAATATATTCCATGATTTTCTCCTCTTCATTTTCTACGCTTATCGTTTTCACGGCAGCAGCTCATCCATACCCTCAACGCCTTTTGTTCCCTGTACGAGGAAAACGGATACGTTTTCCCTAAGGAAGAAACAAAGCAAAAATCCGGGTGTTCCTGTTACAAATCATAACATGGAATCACCCGGATTCTCGGAATCTGACTATTTTGTCAGCATCATTCGGTCATTAGCAAATTCTTCACCACTGGCCTCTTCAAACTTGTGGAGCAGATCCTCCACAGTCAGATTTTTCTTTTTTTCACCTGCTACATCGTAAATTACATTTCCCTCGTGCATCATAATCAGACGGTTGCCCAGCTGGATTGCGTCCTTCATATTGTGTGTAATCATCAGCGTTGTCAAATGCTGCTCTTCCACAATCTCTGCCGTCAGATCCAGCACCTTCTTCGCGGTCTTGGGATCCAGAGCCGCTGTATGCTCATCTAAAAGCAGAAGCTTCGGACGCTGAAGAGTTGCCATCAGAAGGGTCAGAGCCTGACGCTGTCCGCCGGAAAGAAGTCCAACCTTTGATGTCAGACGATCCTCCAGCCCCAGGCCCAGACGCTTTAACCAATCCCGGTACAGCTCTCTCTCGCTGTTTCTAATTCCAATCCGCAAAGTTCTTCTGGCACCCCGGCGAAGAGCAAGGGCCAGGTTTTCCTCGATCCCCATAGTTGCTGCTGTTCCATTCATAGGATCCTGGAATACACGTCCCAAAAACGCAGCACGGCGATATTCGGGAAGCTTTGTTACGTCCTTTCCATCAATAATAATATGTCCCTCATCGACCGGCCATACTCCGGAAATTGCATTCAGAAGAGTCGATTTTCCAGCTCCGTTTCCGCCGATTACTGTCACAAAATCTCCGTCATTTAAGGTCAGGCTCAGTCCTCTTAAAGCCTTTTTTTCATTGACCGTTCCTGCATTAAAGGTCTTGGAAATACTTTTAATCTCTAACATGGCTCCTTATCCTCTCTTTCCCACTTTTGAAAAATACCGGGTCTTCCAGGTCGGAACGGCCAGGAACACTGCAACAACTGCTGCCGACAGCAGCTTCAGAAGATCCGTATCAATTCCCATCCAGATAACCACCTGCAGTACCAGATAATAAATAATGGAGCCCAGGGCCACGCCCAGAAGGCGGAAGCCGAAATTGTGGAATATTTTACCAAATACTGCCTCACCGATAATCACAGCTGCCAGACCGATAACAATGGCTCCGCGGCCCATCTGAATATCTGCAAAGCCCTGATACTGACACAGAAGAGCTCCGGATAAGGCGACCAAACCATTGGACAGCATCAGGCCGAGAACACGGCAGAAATCCGTATTAATACCCTGAGCCCGGGCCATTTTATCATTGCATCCGGTTGCCCGCATGGAGCATCCCAGCTCTGTGCCGAAAAACCAGTACAGAACCAGAATTAAAAGAATAATTCCGACTGCCACAACAAAAATCGTATTTTTGTAAAAGGCTACTTTACGGATAAAACGAAGGGATACCAGCAAATCAAATTTGTCTACATTAATCGCCTGATTTGCCTTGCCCATAATTTTCAAATTCACAGAATACAAACTCAGCTGTGTAAGGATACCGGAAAGAATTGCCGGAATTCCCATAAACGTATGTAAAATACCAGTAACCAGACCTGCCAGCATACCGGCAATCACAGCCCCTGCCAGAGATACCCATACATTATGTCCTGTCAGCATCAGCATAATGCAGACTGCACCTCCGGTTCCCAGAGATCCGTCTACTGTCAGATCTGCAATATCCAGTATCCGATAGGTCAGATAAACTCCGATTGCCATAATTCCCCAGATGAGGCCCTGTGCAACTGCTCCTGGCAGGGCATTGATTAAACTTGCCATAACTCTCTTCTCCTTAAAAACCAGTATAAGCCCATTGCAGGATTATTTTCTGCATGGGCAATGTTCACCACCTTACCGCCAGTCAGGCATGGAAAGGTTCCTTTGTCAGGATCCTTTTCATGCCTGGCTTTGCGCTAGATTCTATTATTCTGCGATTGCCTCATAGCCCTCCGGCACGGTAATACCAAGAGCCTCGCAGGCAGCCGGATTATATTTCTTGGTAAACTGAGGTGCATATTCAATCGGCATCTCAGATACATTGGATTCTCCGGTCAAGATTTTCACTGCCATCTTACCAGTTGCAACTCCCAGATCATAGTAGCTGATAGACAGGGTCGCAACGCCGCAGCCCTTGCAGATACCTTCCTCGCCTGCGACAATGGGAACTCCTGCCGGCTGACAGATATTATTGATAATTTCTGTATTAGAAGCTGCCGTGTTGTCCGTAGGAACGTAAATAACATCGCAGGCTCCAGCTGCAGTGGTTACAATAGTAGAAAGGTCGTTAGAATCAGAAAATGCATAGTACTCGCAGGTATATCCAAGCTCCTCCAGAGCTGCCTTTACGGTATCTACCTGATACTGAGAGTTGGCCTCTGCAGAGCAGTAAAGAAGTCCTACATTCTTCGCATCCGGGAAAAGCTCGTGCAGCATGGCTGCCTGCTCGTCCAGAGGAGCCAGATCGGAGGTACCGGAAATATTGCTGCCCACAGTACCGGTAAAATCATCAATTCCCAGTGCAACTCCATATTCTGTAACAGAGGTTCCCAAAACCGGAATATCGCTGGTTCCTGCCTGAGCGGCCTGCAGCGCTGCAGTTGCATTGGCCAGAATCAGATCCACATCGTTGGAAACAAAGCTGTTGATAATGGTGGAACAGGTATTGGAATCGCCCTGTGCATTCTGCTCGTCAAAGGTCACGGCATCTGCCCCCAGCGCCTCGGTAATCGCATCCTTAAAGCCTTCTGTCGCTGCATCCAGAGCGTCATGCTGTACCAGCTGACAGATTCCCACAGTATAGGCTTCTCCATCTGCCTTCTCCTCCTGGGCTGCCTGAGTATCAGTGCTGTCCTTTGCCTCTGATGCTGCTTCTGTGGTATCCTTCGCTGCTATGGTTCCTGCATCACTGCCGCCGCAAGCTGCCAGGGAAAGAACCATGATACCGCTCATTGCTGCAGACATGATTTTCATTGATTTTTTCATAATCGTCTCCCTCTCTTTTACATATATTCTGCATTCATTCTTTTCTGCATTCTGCTCAGATTTCTGAACTGTTCCTATCATACTACGAAAATTCATCGCTGTCAATTTATATCGCTTTAATTTTTAAAAATTCAACGCGGTAAAGCAATGATAAGAAAGGCTTTATAGGGGATATAACCGATTATATATTTGATTTTTTGTTACTTTCCTACTATAATAAAGGGGTAAAACACCTATGTGTACTCTATTTTCAATAAAGCTTCCCTTTTTTGGGGAATCCTTAAATCCGATTTACTGCCAATGGATCGTATGCATCAACCTTTTCTCGAAAAGGCGGCGAAGCTTTATTGGAATCTGAGGTTCTTTTTGCTCAAATAAATCCGGGAGGAATCATCCGATGAATGATAAATTAAAAGAAGTAAGTCTGACAGAGATGCTGGACGCCAGAGAGGCGCGGGCCTTTGCCCAGAAGCAGCTTTTAAACCGTTATCAGAAGCCTCTGATCTGTCTGACTCTCAATATTCCAGGGCCCGTGAAGGTTCTTCCCGGCGTTCCACAGGCATTTGAAGAGGCCTGCAGACGGATTGAAACCATATTAAAGGTTTATCAGACACCTGTTTTATACAATGTGAGTATTCGGGAAAAAACCGGATACGAGGCAATTTATTGTGTCGATGACAGTCCAAAAGCCATCAAAAGCCGCATGACCAGTCTGGAAGACGCAGACAGACTGGGACGTCTTTTTGATATTGATGTACTGCGCACAGACGGAACCAAGGTTTCCAGAGAGGAACTGGGACATGCCGCCCGCACCTGCCTGCTCTGCGGAGAACCAGCTCATGTATGCAGCCGCAGCAGAAGACATACTGTAGACGAGCTTACAGAAGAGATTACCGGCATTTTAAGTGATTTTACCAGTCATACCTCTGCTGCTCCGGTATTTTCCTACGAAAATCTCTGCCGTCAGGCCTTAATGGCCGAAGTATCTGCCACACCAAAGCCGGGGCTGGTAGATCGTCATGACAACGGCGCCCATAACGACATGAATTTTCAGACCTTTGCCGTCAGCACAGAGGCCATTGTCCCCTATCTGAATGCGATGTACCAGGCTGGAGAAGGCTGGACAGAGCCCAAAGGAAAAGGGCTGTTTCTCTCTATCCGCCCCATAGGCGTAGAGGCAGAAAAATCCATGTTCCAGGCTACCAATGAAGTAAACACCCATAAGGGTATGATTTTTTCTATGGGAATTATCTCTGCTGCCGCCGGACTTTATCAGAAATTCCGCAATCCAAAAACTCCGTTTCTTGCAGAGGATATTCTGAAGCTGGCAGGGCAGATATGCAGAGATGAAATTGAGAAAGATTTTGATCAAATCCGGAAACGGAGTCCCCGGACTCATGGAGAAATGCTTTTTAAGCGTTACAATATGAAGGGCATCCGCGGAGAAGCCCAAAAAGGTTTTCCCTCTATCGCCTCCATCAGTCTTCCCGCTTACCGGAAATACAAATCCGAAGGCATTGATGACAATGTTGCTGCTATTAATACTCTGCTGGCTCTGATGAACAAGGTGAACGACACCAATGTTCTTATCCGGACAAATCACAATCTGCTCTCCTATGAAAAAATGGAGGCAGGCCGAATCCTTGCCCTGGGCGGTGCAGGAACTGCCGAAGGTCTTGTGGAGCTTCGGAAGCTGAACCGGGAATTTATCCGCCTGAACATCAGTCCCGGTGGCTGTGCCGATTTGCTGGCTGTTACCATTCTTTTATGGAATCTGGAAAAGGCTTTTTCTTAGAAGCCTTTTCCAGATTTCTGTCAGTTTTTTCCCGTTCTCAGTCCGTCAGAAGCCAGTGTATATCCATCTATTACCGTATCATGGGCCATAGTTCCGTCCTCCTGAAGATAATAATACTCTCCCGGCTTATCCATCACCCATCCTGTAACCATTTTTCCCGTGTCATCTGCATAATACCAGTTATTTTCAAAGACAAACCACCCAGAAGCCATCCGCCCGTCCTCTCCCAGATAATAGCGGGCGCCGTCTACATTCTGCCAGCCGCAAAGGCGGTATCCGTTTTCATCCAGCAGATACCAGTCTCCCTCTATCAGCTGCCAGCCTTCCGTCAGATAGGCTCCGTCCTCTGTCTGGTAACGGCTGCCCTCCAGATAATTGCGCCACCTCCCCCCGGTAGTTCCCATCACCTGTTTTTCACGGAAATCCACATCCGGAGATCCTACCCAGCCGCCAGCCTGTACATAGGCCTGTTCCTTTACCTGCGGCACAGCCCGAACTGCTGCAAAATAGGTATGAAGATCATCCAGGTACTGAGAAAAATCATAGCTGGTGCCGGAAGTGCGGATCACCGCCGCTGTCTCCAGCCCTTCATCCTCAAAATCCACTGCCTTCCAGTTTTCTTCATCCCGATCGGCATTGTCAGCAATAAAAAGCTTTACCTGATACTCCCGGGCATTTTTCACAGAAGACCATTTTACAACTGTGTCTGTCTCCCACCACACATGCTCCGGCTCTCCCAGAACAATGGTTTCTACTGCATAATCCGAGGCAAGGGAAGAAAACGAAACGGCTGACACAGCCAGAAAAACAGAAGCGGCTGTGAGCGCTGCCCATTTCATATGACGGATTTTTCCTGTTCTCCTCCTGTTTTCTCGTTTATCTGCAAATATCTGATTTCCTAATCCAAGGTTCATAGCCTCTGTCCTTTCTTTCCAGAAGAAGCAGCTCTGCCGCTCCGGGCGGGGAAGGAAACGCCCGGAGTTTTCCTGCTTAGAGGATTTCCTTATAGACTCTCAGCACGTTTTTAGAAAATACAGCTTCAATTTCACTGCCTGTAAAGCCCTGCTTTTCCATTTCCTCTGCCAGCATCTGCATTCCAGAGCAATCCTTCATCTCCACAATGCTTCCAATGCCGTCAAAATCCGTTCCCAGTCCGATGCAGCCGATTCCTCCTATCTTTTTCATATGCTTCATGTGCGCCACCATATCCCGGCAGTAACTGTGGGTAGGCTCCTGTCCTGTTTCATCCCGATCCCGAAGGAAGGCAGCACAGAAATTGATTCCTGCCACACCGCCCCGTTCTGCCAGAGCACGGATCATATCATCCGTCAGATTTCTCGGGTGAGAGGCCAGAGCCCGGGCATTGGAATGGCTTGCCACAAAGGGCTTTTTTGTATAACGGAACACGTCCCAGATTCCTGCATCATTCAAATGAGAAATATCGATAATCATACCCAGACGTTCCATTTCCTGAACGAATTCAATTCCCTTTTCTGTCAGACCATGCTCTGTATCCGGCAAAAAGCGGGGATAACTCTCTCCCTCATGCAGCTCCATCCGGTTGGGATATCCCAGCTGATTCTGAAAATTCCAGGTCAGAGTCATCATTCTTGCGCCCAGGCGGTAAAAATCACGCAGCAGCGCAGTTTCCCCCAGGCACATACCGCCTTCCTCCAGCGTCAGCATAGCGGACATTCTGCCTTCTGCTATATTTTTTTCCAGATCGCCCCAGGTTTTTACAATACCAATCTGATCCTTGTGCGCCTCCAGCTCCGTGTAGAACGTATCAACCAGCTTCATAGCGTATTCAAAAGGATTCGCATGGGATTCCAGATGAACAAACAGACCGAAATTCTGCAGCAGATAATCTCCTTTTTTCATTTTCTGCAAATCAATATGAAGCGAGTTCTCCAGAATAGACATATTCCCTCCATTCTGATGATCCTTTAAAATTTCTCCAATGGTATCGCAATGCATATCAACTACTTTCATATCCTGCCTCCGCTTTTCCTGTCATATCATTATGCAGTACACTCAGCCGCTTCCCTTCGAAAAACTGCTGCTTCCTTCTGCATATATTTTCTGCATTATACAGCAGTTTTCAAACAGGTGTCAAGGCAAAACACCCTCTATTTAATCTCCGCGCAGGGCATCAATCGGATTCAGCCCTGCTGCCCGGTTGGCCGGCATATAGCCAAACAGCAATCCAATTCCTACCGATACTCCAAATGATACCAGTACCGCTGCCGGAGTTGGAGTAGCAGACAATTCAGCAAGCTTTCCAACTGCAGATGTTACAACGCTTCCCAGAATGATTCCAATAATTCCTCCCAGTGAACTTGTCACTGCTGCTTCTATAACAAACTGCTGCATAATCACGCTTTTTCTGGCTCCCAGAGCTTTTCTGATTCCAATTTCTCTCGTCCTCTCAGTTACGGAAACCAACATAATATTCATTACGCCAACTCCGGCTACTAACAGGGAGATCCCGGCAATTCCTCCCAGTCCTGCTGACACCATGGCAATCATGGAATTTAACTCATCCAGCATTTCGCTCATTGCAGTTACTGTATACAAATCCTCATCTTTAAATCGTTCATAGAGAAAGCTTTCTATCTGGCTTTTGGCTGCCGTTGCCTGGGATAAATCAGAAACAGTAAAAACGTAATTATTAATATTGGAGTTTCTTGCCATTTTTACAGCTCTGGTATAAGGCATCCATACAAAATCATCGGTTCCTCCCTCCTCCATCTCATCCTCCTGCTGGGCCGCCACACCTACAATGGTAAACGCATATCCATTGATTTTCAGTGTTTCTCCATAAGCATTCTCAGCACTGCCATAAAGCTCATCTGCTACATAAGTGCCGATTACACAGACCTTGTGGCGTCCTGTCATATCCCCATACTGAAGATTTCTTCCATACTGAAGCTCCCAGCCCTTGATAGACAGATAGGCTTCGCTGACGCCTGTAATAGAGGTTGATGTCATAGAATCATTTCCATGCTTAATTGCGCCGCTAATGCTTACCATCGGTGAAATTTCATCAAATACCTCTCCCTGCTCGCTATAAAACTCATACATTTCCTCGTCTGAAACAGAGCGGGACGATAAATTTATCATATT
>ERZ1673739.3242-NODE-3242-length-11403-cov-7.285953_pt1 | contig 11403 bp, 8 predicted proteins | sample MGYA00580210_ERZ1673739 | MGnify/ENA primary metagenome ERZ1673739 (study PRJEB41218, sample SAMN15661749) | gut metagenome | host: Homo sapiens | place: Canada: London | collected 2015-08-20/2019-03-30 | study: EMG produced TPA metagenomics assembly of...
GCAAAGGTTGGATGTAAGCGGTTAAGCGAACATTCAACCTGCAGCGACTAAAGTCGCAAATATAGGGTATGGTCTCTCTTGGGGAGCGTCTCTTTGCCTGCGGCAAATCAGGATTTCTAGGAAACAAATGGCAGTACATATGTTACCCAAAGATGACTAAGTGGCATTACCAGCACCATTGCCGGTATCATGTCGGCTATCGGGAATTCTTTTACTTTCATCATTCGAAAGCCAGTTGCGACAAGAAGCACGCCACCACAGGCTTTGAAATCACAAATCATAGTTTCAGTGCAGAACGGATAAATCGCACCTGCAAGTAAGAAAAGTACCATGAATATGATAAACTGCGGTACTGCGATTACGCAGGTAACAACTCCAAGAATACAGGCAAAGATTAAAGCAGTGGCAAGATCAAGTACGGTTTTTGCTAAAAGAATACTGTGGTCCCCAGTCATTCCCGCCGTAATACTTCCGTAAATTCCTGTACCACTTGCACAGAATAATACGATAGCAGTAACTAATACACTCTGGTATTCTGCATCTTTTTTACTTTGTTCGGGAATGATTTTAGAAATGATTTTTTCCATTTCCATTCCCATTTTTTGTGTAAGATTTCCGAGATGAATAATCAGCCCAATTACGGTTCCTAAAATAACAGAAAGAATAACGGCAGGCATATTTTTCATTAGGGAAATAGAACTGATACCCATAGTCATCGCACAGGCACCAAAAACTAAGTTGAGATTTGTCTTGAAAGATTCAGTTAGTCGCGGTCCGATAAAAGAACCAGCAATTCCACCAATGATAATTCCAAGACAGTTTGCAATAACTCCGATTGGCATAAAGATTCTCCTTTTTTGAAATAGTAATTAATGTGGATAACAGACGAAAACAGGGAAATCATAGCATTGCATCTGTGACTTTAGTCGCGGCGTTTTGAATGTTCGCTTAAGCGCTCGCATCCAAACCTTGCTCCGAGGTCACAGATGCAATGCTATGATTTCCCTGTTTTCTGACTTTGGATGTAGGAAAATTACTATAATCCAGCCAAAGTCAGAACCCTGGAGACTAAATAATCCATAAATATGACCTCGGAGCAAGTGCTGAATGCGAGCGTTTAAGCGAATATTCAACACGCCGCGACTAAAGTCACATTTATGGATTATTTAGTCTCCTGGGTTCGTCTGTTCATCTTAATGAATTAAACCAAACCCATTATACTAGTATGGAACGTTTTCTGCAACATCTACTGGTGGTTCGAATCCTTCTTCTTCTCTTTTTGCAAGGAATTCTTTCAGTTCCTGAGCTGGCATATCAAGTCCTGTATACAGTTTGAATGCACCGGCTCCCTGCCATAAAAGCATACCTTTTCCACCGATAACGTTCTCTTCTTTACATCCATTTGCTACAGCGTCAGCCATAAGTTTTGTTACTAGTGGATGGTAAATAACATCGTATACAACCATGTCTTCGTGGAATACGCTCATATCTGTAACAAGGGACTGTCCGTCAAGGGCAGGAGCCATTCCTACGCAGGTTCCGTTAATAAGAATGTCACATTCTCTTATCTTATCATGCATAAGATCTGTGTCACTTAATGAATGGAACTTTAACTTACATTTTACTCCATCATCCATCATTTTCTGGCCGATACCAGCAACGTGGTCAAGACCTTCTTTACTTCTGTTGAATACAGTGATGGACTTTGCTCCGTCTAAAGCACACTGTACCATGATAGCGGTAGCAGCTCCACCTGCACCAAATAAAACAATGTCTTTATCTACGATTGATACGTTATGATCTTTTAAATCTAAAACAACACCCATACCGTCTGTGATATGACCTGTTAAAACTCCATTATCATTAACAATAGTATTTACAGCACCAACGAATCTTGCAGCATCAGATAACTTATCCATATTGCGGCATACTTCCTGCTTACATGGCATAGTAACGTTGGCACCACGCATGTTCAGTCGTCTCATTGCAGCTAAGGAATCTTTTACCTGGGATGCATCAGTATCAAAGGCAAGATAAGCACAATCAATTCCGTAATAATCAAAGCAGAAGTTATACATAATCGGTGAGCCGGAATGTTTGATTGGGGTGCCGAATACACCTAATAATCTTGTTTTGCCTGAAATTCTTGTATCCATAATAATTCCTCCATAAATTTGAAAACTAGCACCTGAGAAATTAACACTTTAAAGCATTCAAGTGCTTGGTTGTTAAAATACCATCTTTCGACAGGAATGTCAAGAGAAAATACGCAATTTAATTAAAAATTCTGATTGAATTGGAAAAAAATGACGAAACACCGAAACTCTATCGTCCATATTTGTGATTTTAGTCGCTGCGCGTTGAATGTTCGCTTATGCGCTCGCATCCAACACTTGCTCCGAGACCACAAATATGGACGATGGGATTTCGATGTTTCTGACAGTGGTTTCTGAAGTAAAATCAGAATTCATGTTGGAGAGATTTGAGGATTCCCCGAAAGGCTGTGATTTTTCAAACACGCTTTAGTACATCAACAAATCAATGAAATATTAAGGGTTGACACACAAAATATTATTATAATATCACAGCAATTTTACAATAATAAGCCAGAGTTCCTATTTCTTCTGTCCCCATCCCCAAATTTTTTCAACTGATTTGTAGGACTGAAATACACAGAACCCTCCTCCCCTGTAATCTATAAAAATGCGCCTTAGAGCAAGTTCAAGTTGCGGATGAGCAGCTTGGACGCAGTGAAACGAAGCATTTTTATAGATTACAGGGGAGGAGGGTTCGTCTGTTTATTTCTCCAACTCTACAAATCAGGATTTTTAACCAAAGCGGTATTCTTTGTTTAGCTTACTCTGTTCAATAACATATTTTTTAAATTCCTCAATCAGCGGTGGATGATATACATCTTTAAGAATCGCCATATAGAAGTACCTCTTATAAGAAGGCTGTGTCAATTTCAGCACTTTTACATCCACATGGTTAAGCCCGTCAAACTTTGGAGCAATCATAATACCGAAGCCTTTGGAAACAAAACCGGCACCGACAAGATCTTCTTCAATCTCGCAAAGAATATCTGGGTATGCATTGATACTTTTGAATAAGTCATCAATAATCTGGCGCAGTCCGCTTTTATGCCGGAAGATAATCTGCTGATAGGCAAGGGTCTCTTTTAAAGTTACACTGTCTTTGGCGGCAAGAGGATGGTCTTTTGGAACAATGACAACAAGTTCCTGAGTCGTGATAGGGATAAATTCGACCATTGGACTATTATTTAACTTAGAGCAAAAAACCATGTCATATTCTCTGTCTATAAGACTGCGGACCAGATCGACAGAGAGCCCATGTTCACAACTGAAATTAAACCAGATATTTTTATCTGGATGAAGATCAAGAAAGTTTTTTACGGTAGTTGGAACATAGTCTGTTCCGAGTGTACGGAGAAAGCCGATATTGATTTCACCTTCACCGTTTGCCACTAATTTGATGTCTCTTACTGCATTATCTAAGTTTGCGAGAATTTCCTTTACATTAGAATAAAATGCCTTACCATATTTTGTCAGTACAATGTTACGTCCACGCTTTTCAAAGAGCTGTATGCCCAGTTCGCTCTCCAATGTAGAAATAGCGTAGCTTAAGCTGGGCTGTGTGATAGAAAGAATCTCAGCGGCCTTGCTGTAATGTTCTGTTCTGGCAAGTGTTTCAAAATAACGTAAGTGAAATAAGTTCATTGAAAAACCCCCTTCAATAAAAGTATTGTTTAAAGATTTCAGTATTATGTTAGATTCGTTTTGTTTATAAAATGTAGTCTGTAAAAACAGATTCATAAAATCAAAATTAAAGTACAAAAAATGACGTATCAAAATGATATATCTGATTGTGGGATATTAAAATCATATTACCAGATCATTTTACTTAAATTTAATTAGAAGTATTGCCATAAATTTTTAAGAAATTCACCTTAAAATTCCCATGTTTTACCTTACCATAAATGATAAAAAAAATCTATGAATTTACGAATATTCTCGATTGGTTTTATTGAATAAAACGAGTTATAATCTAAGTAACTTAAAAAGTTAAAAAAATAACAAGTAAATTTTTTAAAGCAAAATTATATTTTTTTTAAATGAGAAGGAGGACATATCATGTCAAAAGAATTTCCTATTACCGTTAGTTCATGGACACTTGGAGACCAGTGCAAATTTGAGGAGCGTGTAAAAGCAGCTAAGGAAGCAGGATACGATGGAATCGGTCTTCGTGCTGAAACTTATGTAGATGCATTAAATGAAGGACTTCATGACGAAGACATCCTTGCAATTCTTGAAAAATATGATATGAAGGTTACAGAAGTAGAGTACATCGTACAGTGGGCTGAGGATGCTCGTTCTTATGAGCAGAAATACAAAGAGCAGATGTGCTTCCATATGTGTGAACTCTTCAACGTAGGCCACATCAACTGTGGATTAATGGAAGATTACTCTGTAGAACATACAGCTCAGAAATTAAAAGAGTTATGTCAGAGAGCAGGCAAATTAGTTATCGGTGTTGAGCCAATGCCATACAGCGGAATCCCTAACATGGAAAAAGGATGGGCTGTTGTAAAAGAATCCGGATGTGACAACGCTAAGTTAATCATGGATACATGGCACTGGGTAAGAGCTAACCAGCCAATCGACCTTGAAGTAATCAAAGATATCCCAGCAGATAAGATCGTTTCTATCCAGATTAACGATGTTTGGGATCGTCCATACGCTAAGAGCATCTTAAGAGATGAGTCTATGCATGATCGTCTCGCTCCTGGAACAGGAATCGGATGTACAGCAGACTTCGTTAAGATGGTACGTGAAAAAGGTATTGAGCCAAAAGCAATCGGTGTTGAAGTAATCAGCGATGCTATCCTTGCTAAGGGTGTTGCAGAAGCTGCAAAACATACATTTGACAATACAAAGAAAGTTCTTGAGCAGGTTTGGCCAGAAGTACTTTAATCTTTAATTATTTACTTGAATTATATAGTTAACTTATCAAAAGCTAAATTGCAATAATAGACCGCAGCCCGCAGGTTAGAGGCTGCGGTGCGGTCGTGTGAATAATTAGGAAGGGGTAAATTATGAAGTTTGAAAAAATGTTTTCACCAATCCAGATTGGACCTATTGAAGTAAAGAACCGTTTCGTAGTACCTCCAATGGGTAACAACTTTGCAAACACAGACGGAACAATGAGTGATCAGTCTGTTGCTTATTACGGCGCACGTGCAAAGGGTGGATTTGGTTTAATCACACTTGAGGCTACGGTTGTTCATAAAGGAGCAAAGGGTGGTCCTAGAAAACCTTGTTTATATGATGATTCTGCAATTCCTAGCTTCAAGAAAGTAATTGATGCCTGCCATGCAGAAGGAGCTAAAGTTTCCATTCAGTTACAGAACGCTGGACCAGAAGGTAACGCAAAGAATGCTGGCGCACCAATCCAGGCAGCTACAGCAGTTACATCTGCAGATGGAAGAGATATTCCAGAAGCAGTTACAACAGAGCAGGTTTATGAATTAGCAAGAGGATATGGAGAAGCTGCAAGAAGAGCAATGGAAGCTGGTGCAGATGCTGTAGAAATTCATATGGCACATGGTTACCTTGTAAATTCTTTCATGTCTCCAAGAACAAATAAACGTGTCGATGAGTTTGGTGGTTCTTTCGAGAACAGAATGCGTTTCTCAACTCTCATCATTGATGAAGTTAAGAAAGCAACACAGGGCAAGATTGCTGTACTCGCTCGTATCAACAGCACAGAGGATATGTTCGGTGGACTTGACAACCATGATATGTGTGCAATCGCAACTTATTTAGAGTCTTGCGGATTAGATGCACTTCATGTATCTCGTGCCGTTCACTTAAAAGATGAATATATGTGGGCACCTACAGGTATTCACGGTGGATTCTCTGCTGAATATGTAGCAAACATTAAGAAATGTGTATCCATCCCTGTTATCACAGTTGGACGTTACACAGAGCCACAGTTCGCTGAGGTAATGGTTCGTACAGGTAATGCAGACTTAGTTGCATTTGGCCGTCAGTCTCTTGCAGACCCAGCTATGCCTAAGAAAGCATTTGAAGACAGATTAGAAGACATGACACCATGTATCGCTTGTTTACAGGGTTGTGTTGCTAACATGTATGCTGGTAAGCCAATCTGCTGTTTAACAAACCCAGTTCTTGGCCGTGAGAGCGAAGGAATGAAAGAAGCAGAAACTAAGAAGAAGATTTATGTAATTGGTGGTGGCCCTGCTGGTATGTGTGCAGCATTTACTTCAGCAAGAAGAGGACATGACGTTACATTATTTGAAGCAAGCGACGTACTCGGTGGAAATATGAGACTTGCTGCTTACCCACCTGGAAAAGGTGATATCACAAACATGATCAGAAGTTACATCACAAAATGTGAAAAAGCTGGTGTAAAAATTGTTCTTAACACAGAAGTAACAGCAGAACTTATCAAGAAAGATGCTCCAGATGCAGTTATCGTAGCAACTGGTTCTGAAACCCTTGTACTTCCATTCATCAAAGGTATCACAGCTCCTGAAATCGTTCATGGAGGAGACTGCTTATCAGGTAAACGTCCGGTAGGACATAAAGTACTTGTTGTAGGTGGTGGTATGGTAGGTGCTGAAACAGCAGAGTTCCTTGCAGAAAAAGGACATGATGTTTCTATCATCGAGATGAGAGATGCAATCGGACCAGACGTAATCCACGAACACAGAGTATTCCTTATGGAAGGTCTTAAAGAATATGACGTTCATCAGTATGTAGATGCAGCAGTATCTGAGATTTACCCTGATGGCGTAAGCTACAAGAATGCAGCCGACAAATCTGATGATACAGTTTATGAATTAAGAGGATTTGACACTGTTGTTCTTTCAATGGGATATGTTTCCAAATATACACATCGTGAAGGTCAGGAAGTTGTTTACGATTTCGTTGACGAATTAAAAGCTATCTGTCCAGAAGTACACGTAGTTGGTGATGCTATCAGAGCTCGTCGTGCTTTAGACGCAACAAAAGAAGCTTACGATGTTGCATTAAATATCTAATCGTATCAGACATAAATATACAAACTGATATCAGATGTATTCTTGGAATCTTAATCTGTCTGCTGATGAATTTTGCCCGGTCGGGCAGGAAAGATTCTGAGAGTGCATCAGTAATTATGGAGGGAATAACAAATGGAAAGACGTATTAACGGACATACAGGACTTTTAGCACTGTTTGGAACACCTGTAGGACATTCAGGATCACCTGCAATGTATAACTTCAGCTTTCAGCATGACGGACTTGACTATGCATATATGGCATTTGATGTAAATGTAGAGCAGATGCCAGCTGTATTTGACAGCATTCGCTTATTCAAGATGCGTGGTGGTAACTTTACAATGCCATGTAAGAACATTGCAGCAGAGTTAGTTGATAAATTATCTCCTGCAGCAGAGATTATCGGAGCTTGTAACGTATTCGTTAACGATGACGGAGTAATCACAGGACACATCACAGACGGTGTTGGTTTCGTAAAGAACCTTGAAGTTAATGGTGTTGACGTTAAAGGTAAGAAAACTGTTGTTCTTGGAGCGGGTGGAGCTGCTACAGCAATTCAGGTACAGCTTGCATTAGACGGAGCTTCTGAAGTTGCAATCTTCAACATTGATGACGAGTTCTACGCAAGAGCAGAGTCTACAAAAGAAAAACTTGCAACACGCTGCCCAGAATGTAAAGTAACTGTTGAGCATCTCGAAGACAAAGAAGCTCTTGCAGCAGCAGTAAACAATGCAGATATCGTAATCAATGCTACAATCATGGGAATGAAACCTCACGAAGACGTAACATTAATCGATAAATCTTTATTCCGCAAAGACTTAGTTGTTGCTGATACAGTTTACAATCCTGAAAAAACTAAGATGATTCTTGAAGCTGAAGAAGCTGGATGTCAGGCAATCGGCGGAAAAGGAATGCTTTTATATCAGGGTGTTGTTAACTACAGTCTGTTTACAGGAAAAGATTTCCCAATCGAGGAATATCAGAAATTCCAGGCAGAACAGGCAAAATAATTTAAAATTAAATCATCAGTCAGTCATTTACTGTTTGGATACAGTGAATGACTGACGATGAGTTGATACAGCAGCATTTTAAAATTACATTTAAATTTAGAGGAGAAAATGTATGAAAGCGAAAAAATATATCTGGTCAATGATCTGTGTGTACATGGCTTATTTGACACACGGTATGCAGGCACTTATTTTTTCACAGAATCAGGTAAACTTTGCAACTAAATGGGGATTTGATATGACTGATCCTTCTTCTGCAGCTTATGCAGCGGGTGTTGCAGCAGTTTCCACAGCAATCGCATGGACTGGATTTGGTAAATTCATTTCTGTATGGATTGGTGGAGAGATTTCTGACCGTGTCGGCCGTAAGAAGTTAATGATTGGTGGAGCAATTCTTTATATCATTTGCTTCGCAACAATGTTTGTGACGAACAATGCAACTGTAGCTGCGATTATGGGCTTATTAGGTGGTATTGCTACATCTGGTTTCTGGGATGCATCCGGATACCCAGCAGTACAGGAAGCATATCCTGCAGCACCAGGTTCCGCATTAATTATGATTAAGTTCTTCGTAGCTTTATCAAGTATCTTCTACCCACTGATCTGCGTACAGACAGCAGCAGCAGGTAACTGGAAGATCAACATTGTAATTCCTTTAGTATTATCTTGTGTTGTATTAGTATTTGCATGTATCGCAAGATTCGTTTATGATGATAAAAAAGCAGCAAACGCTGGTTCAGGAAGCGACAAGAGAGCTGACCAGGCTGAAATCGATGCAGCAAAAGCAAGACAGCTTGTTGCACCTGGAAAGTTTACAGCATTCCTCACATATTTCTATGCATTCTTAGTAATGGCAGTTATGTATGGTGCTCAGCAGTATACAAAAGCTTTCGGTCTTGCATACTGTGGACTTAGCGAAATGCAGGCAGCATCTATGACAACAATGTATCAGGTTGGTTCTATTGTTGCCGTAGCATTCTGGGCAGTAATGATGAGTAAATTAAAATGGCATCCGTTAAAAGTGTTGATCGTTGATGCGGTTATCACAGCAGGATCCCTTTTAGCAGTACTTTTAGTACATCAGGTAGCAATTGTTTATATCGCAATCTTAATTCTTGGATTTGGTTGTGCTGGTGGTGCTTTACAGACAGGCCTTTCTGTATTACAGGAATTTGTACCTGGACCAAAAGGACGTAACACAGGTATCTACTATACATTTATGGGTGCTGCTTCTTATCTTATGCCTGTAATTGTAGCAAAATTAACAGTCATTTCCGGTGAAAGTAAAGCGGTATACACATTAATGACTCTTATGTTTATCTTAGCAGTTGTTCAGGTAGTAGCAACACTGTACCTCATCTTAAGATACAAGAAGGTATTTGGAACTACTCCATTAGCAAAAGCGGAATAAAGTTTAAGATAAATAGCTAAACAGCGATTTTAAAGTAATTATTTTAAATCCTTATGAAGTTGTTTTAAATAGTTATGGGAATTTAGATGATTACAACTAAAAATAAATGGTAATCAGCCTGTATATGGTACAAACTATATACAGGCTCACCATATTTTTAGCTGTTTATTTTTTTAATATTGTTAGTTAAAAAATAAACAAAAATCTATTGAAACCTATAAATTCATAGAATATATCTATAAGTACTGACCGATGCACAAAAGGGGAGTCAGAACAAAAAAATTTGTTATTTGTAAGTATTTTAGAAGATATCTATGGTAAATCTGTTGTAGTAATACACTGCTGTTTCAATTTTATTTTCTGAAAAACAGATGTAGACTGAAAGAGATTTAAACAAAGGATAATTTTGTTTTTTGGTGTGTTAGTACACAAGTATTAGAAGAGGAGATATTATGAAGGTATTAAAGTGGCTGGATAACAATTTGGAACAGGCTATACTCCTGATTTTATTGTGTGGAATGACAATCGTTATGGGAGGGCAGATCATTGCCAGATATGCTTTTTCAGCTTCCCTGTCCTGGTCTGAGGAAATCACCAGATATATGTTTATTATTTCCGGTTTTATCAGTGCCAGTTATTGTATTAAACACGGATTATCCGTTAAGATTGACCAGTTAGTAGGTATGCTTCCGGGCAAAGGAGTACATTATATGCGGCTGGTAAGTTATCTTATACAGTTACTCTTTTTTGCTTATCTGGTTCCTTTTGCATGGAAATATGTAAAGTCAGGAATGGCAAGTGGACAGCTAAGTCCGGCTTGTGGAATTCCAATGTATCTGATTCAATCATTCACAGTAATCAGTTTTGTTTTATGCTGTATCCGTCTGATCCAGAAATTTATACAGCGAGTTGAAATCATCACAGGAAAAAGAGAAGCGGAGGAGAAATAAAGAATGTCACCATTAGTAGTATTTATATTATTCTTTGTATTTTTATTAATAGCGATTCCTATCTCTGTATCACTTGGTCTGGTTGCAGTATTACCGGGAGTATTTGATCCGTCTTTTACAGCGAGTGCTTCCTATGTTATCCGTTCTATGTTTGGTGGAATCGACAGTTTCCCACTCCTTGCAGTACCGATGTTTATTTTATCCGGTATCATTATGGCAAGAGGTGGAATCTCAAAAAGACTTTTTGATTTATTTTCATTTTTCATTGGAAAACGTACAGCAGGTCTGCCATGTGCAGCAGTAATAACCTGTCTGTTTTACGGAGCAATCTCTGGTTCAGGAATTGCCACAGTTGCCGCAGTTGGCAGTATGACAATCCCTCTGTTGGTAGAGCTTGGCTACGATAAAAAGTTCTGTACTGCCTTAGTTGCAGTAGCAGGAAGTCTTGGTGTTATTATTCCGCCAAGTATCCCATTCATCATGTATGGTATGGCATCTGGAGCTTCTGTAAGTGACATTTTCCTTGCAGGTATCGTTCCAGGAGTTCTTATCGGACTGCTTTTAATGGTATATGCTGTATTTTACTGTAAGAAACATGGAGAAGATAAAGAAAAGATTAATGCAAAGATTGATGCCCTTCATGAACAGGGACTCTGGAAAGTATTTAAGAGCAGTTTCTTTGCAGTACTTTCCCCAGTAATCATCCTTGGCTGTATTTATTCTGGTGTTGCTTCTCCTACAGAGGCAGCCGTTATCTCTGTATTCTACTCACTGATTGTCAGTATTTTTATTTACAAATCACTTCCGATTAAGAAAGTTTATGATGTATTTGTAGAAGCAGTAAGAACATATGCGCCAATCTTATTTATTTTGGCAGCATCCATAGCATTCTCCAGAGTACTTACACTGATGCAGGTTCCACAGCTTATCAGTGGATGGATTCTTGCTCATTT
>ERZ1673739.3244-NODE-3244-length-11382-cov-5.962920_pt1 | contig 11382 bp, 10 predicted proteins | sample MGYA00580210_ERZ1673739 | MGnify/ENA primary metagenome ERZ1673739 (study PRJEB41218, sample SAMN15661749) | gut metagenome | host: Homo sapiens | place: Canada: London | collected 2015-08-20/2019-03-30 | study: EMG produced TPA metagenomics assembly of...
TAAGCAAATCTTATACCCTTGAATTCTTCAATAAGCCGCTTGCGTAAGGCTTGATCTTCTATAAATTCAAATTCACCGTTATACCATGCTTCATCTGCTAAATGATTGTTGCAATATTGATACACTGCATCTTTTATCTCAGTTGATAAAGGCATTACGCATCCTCCCTAATTCTATTTTCATACATCATTATAACAGAGTTTGCCTTTGTCATGAATAGCACAAGGTGAAATATACAGGTCACTTTAGGTTTGGAGAATTGCGATTTTGAATTTATTTCTCGATGCGGTAATTCACATATTTTCCTCCGGTGTCAGCCAGAACGATTGTCCCGTCATGGGTTTTCCCGGTACGCAGGGAGCGCAACCCTTTGACCTTTGTCTTTCCGTCTTTGAGCAATGCGGCGGCGATTTTGAAAGTAAAAACCTTCCCGCGCTGTTCGAAAAAGCGGTCATTCTTCCACATGACAAACTGACAGGCCCGGTCCGAACAGGCGAAGTTCTTCTTGCCCACATAAACCGGCTTGCCGCAGCGGGGGCAGAGGCCCACCGTCTCCTTCTCCGGCTGGAACAGCTTTTGCCCATCCTCGGAAATGTGGGAGTATTTCTGCACCAGCTCCGCCGCCATCGCCTCGATCCCATCCATGAAGTCCTCAGGCGATGCCTGGTCCTTTGCAATCTCGTTCAACCGCTGCTCCCAATCTGCCGTGAGCTTGGGAGAGGTCAGCAGTTCCGGCAGCACCGTGACCAGGTTGACGCCTGCCTTTGTGGGGATCAGGTTCTTGCCCTTGCGCTCCACGAATCCGCCGGACACCAGCTTTTCAATGATGGCTGCCCTGGTCGCCGAGGTGCCCAGGCCGCGCCGTTCCGCATCCTCCGGGATTTCCTCTTTGCCTGCGTTCTCCATTGCTGCCAGGAGGGAATCTTCCGTATAGGGGCGTGGAGGTGCAGTGAAGTGTTCGGTGACGGAGGCGGCGACCGGCTCAAAAACCTGTCCCTCCGTCAAGGCCGGAAGGACGCCCTCGGCATCTTCATCCTCCGGCTTCTGCTTCAGGGAAGAATGGAATACCTTCTGGATGGCCCGCCAGCCCTGGGAAAGCACCTGCTTTCCCTTTGCCGTGAAGGTGTGTCCGCCACAATCAAAGGTGGCCGTGACCACCTCATACGCGAAAGGCTCCGCCGCCGCACACAGCAGCTTGCAGCAGACCAGCAGAAGGATATTGCGCTCGCCCACAGGTAACGCAGGAACATCCGCCTTTTCCAGCTCCAGGGTGGGAATCAGGGCGTGGTGGTCAGATACCTCCTTGTCATTCACCAGCGCCAGAACATCGGGAAAAAACTTCGGGCAGGCGTCGAAGGGCGGCACCCGCGCCGCCAGATGCAGGACCACGGAGGCGGTTTCCGTCATGTCGCCCGTCAGATACCGGCTGTCCGTGCGGGGATAGGTCAGCAGCTTCTTTTCATAGAGCGACTGGGCGTAGTCCAGGGTTTGCTTGGCCGTGTAGCCGAATACCCGGTTTGCCTCCCGCTGCAAGGTGGTCAGGTCGTACAGCTTGGACGGCTGCTCCGTCTTTTTCTCCCGCACCAGGGATACACACACGGCTTGCTGTCCGTCGCAGGCGTCCCGGATGGCCTGGGCATCCTCCATGGCCGGAATTTTTTCAGAAACCGCCGCAGCTCCCTCCAACGTCAGGCGCACATGATGGTATTTCTCCTTGCGGAACAGGACGATTTTGCTGTCCCGGTCGGCCAGCATCGCCAGGGTGGGCGTTTGCACCCGCCCCACATTCAAGGTGCGGTGGTAGAGGACAGAGAACAGGCGGTTTGCGTTGATCCCAATAAGCCAGTCCGCCTTTTGGCGGCAGAGCGCCGATTGATACAACGGGTCATAGTCCCCATCGGGGCGCAGGTCGGAAAAGCCCTCCCGGATCGCCGCGTCCTCCATCGAAGAAATCCAGAGACGGGAGAAAGGCTTGGAACATCCGGCGGCCTCATAGACCAGCCGGAAGATCAGTTCACCCTCGCGTCCCGCGTCGCAGGCATTGACCAGCTCCGTCACATCAGGTCGCTCCATCAGCGATTGCAAAACATGGAACTGGGCCGCCTTTTCCTCAGACACCACATAGCGGAAGGGGTTGGGCAGGATGGGAAGGTCCTCATACCGCCACTTCTTATAGCGGTCATCGTAGGCGACCGCGTCCGCCAGCCCCACCAGATGTCCGATGCACCAGGAAATGAGATACCCATTTCCTTCAAAATAGCCATCGGCCCTGGATGTAACACCCAGGGCCGACGCGATACTCTTTGCTACACTCGGTTTTTCACAGATCACCAATTTGCTCAATTCTGGTCCTCCTGTTCTTCCTGTTCAGGAACGTCCTCATTTTCGTATTCCTCGTCCTCGAACTCATAGTCGTCCGGGTCGGCGCTGACCTTCGCGCCCTGCCTGGGCTTGATGAACTTGATGTAGGCGAAGGCTCCGCCGCCGCCCAGGGCCGCCAGCAGCAGGATCAGCACCAAGGTGCCGCCGCTGCCAGACTCCTTCTCCGGTTCCGGTTCGGGCTCTGGCTCCACCTCCGGCGCTTTCCCGGCGCACTCGCTCATATTCACCGCGCAGACCGGACAGGCGGTATTCACCGCACCGGCCTGGCATTTCTCGGCACAAGTGCAGACCGCAGGAGTTTCCTCCGTCTGCCCATCTTCCATCAGCGCCATCAGGTCGGCTTCATCCACCTGGTTCAAAAAGTGAACGGCGGTCTCCTTGTCCTCGTTGGCCCGGTCGATCAGGATGTAAAAATAGTTGCCCGCTTTCGTGGTCACGGTGATAAGCTGTTTGTCGCCGTAATAATCGTCCACCAGCGTGGCGTTGCCCTCCGGGGTAAGGGGCTGGCCCTCCGGCTCCATGCCTCCGGTGGCCGGTTCCTCGGTGGGTTCCGGGGTCGTCTCGGCGGGCTCCCCGGTGTAATAGTCTCCATCCCCGCCGCCAGCAAAGGCGGTGACGGAGAAGGCGGTCATGCACAGGACCACCACCGTCAGGGACGCCAGAAGGCGGAAAACTCTGTTACGCTTCATCTTCGCCATCCTCCATTCCTTCCACATCCTCGTCGTCGGTGTCAGCCGCTGCCTCCGCCTCCATCATCCCGTGGGCAGGGTGATAAGGCCGCTGGCGTAGGCCTTCAGGAAGGCGGTCAGCTCCTTGTTGTCCATCCGCACCGCCTTGACCATGCGGACGATCTCCAGGTTTTCTTCCTCGGTGAGCTGCGCCTCCAGCTCCCGAAGGCGCTTCTGCTGGGCGGAGATCTTCTCCTTCGTCTTTTCGATGTCTTTGCGAATCTTCTCAACCGTTGCCATGTGTGCAAAACTCCTTTCCAAATCGTTCTCTCCAGGAATAGTTCCGCCCCAGGCCCTTGACCGTTTTCAGGGTTTGTCGGGCATTGTCCTCCAGCGCCAAGGCGCGGCGGAACAAATCGGGATGCTGCTCCCGCAGGGCGGTGATCTCGTCGGGTTTCATACTGGGGCAGAAAAAACAGGACGATTTTCCCGGCTGGGGCAGCCCTGCCGCCTCGATCTGCCGGATGCAATCGTCCCGTGTCCATCCCCATTCCATCAGGGGATACCACTTGCTGTATTTTCGGTCGGCCAGGTCCCCCAGCAGCACCTTGTCGCTGCGGTAGCCCTCGCCTGCGTCGTAGCCGATGAACTTGACCACCCGTTTGCCCGCCGCCCACACCTTTTGACAGGTTGGGTAATGGTTGCAGAACTTTTCCTGCGGCCCGATCTTGTGTTTCAGGGAACACCGCTTGAAGCCGTAGGCGATGGACGGTAGGCTGCAACTTTGCAGACATTCATCTTCCAGCGTCAGCCGTTTCCCGTCACGGGTGGTCTTATACACTCTGGTAATAGGCGGCATCCCGTGGTCCTTTAGCCAGGAATCCATCACCTCCAGATAGGCGTAGGTGTGGGGATGCTCCGCCCCCGTATCCGCAAAGAGGATCAGATCCACCGGGATACGGTGCTGGTGCAGCCCAATCAGAAGGGCGGTGCTGTTGGCACCGCCCCCGTAGGAAACCATATTGATGTTTCATCACCTCCATCAGTTGTACGGCGGTCTGCCGTATGCGTAGAAATGGGATTGCCAGTAACTTGTGTTGAGGTTGGAATACTGGATGGGGTCACCGCAGTGCAGCATCATCCCGTCGCCCACATAGATACCCACATGGGACACGCCGCTGGTATCGTAGGTGCCCACGAAGAACACCAGATCGCCGGGCTGGGGGTCGGATACCGGGGTGGAGATGTTGTAGAGCCCCTGGGCGCCCAGCCGCCCGGTATTGCACAGGCCGCTGTTGGTCAGCACATAGCTGACGAAGCCACTGCAATCAAAAGAGGTGCTGGGGCTGCTGCCGCCCCACACATAGGGATAACCCAAATACTTCTCCGCCTCGGTGATAAGTGTTGCAAAGCGTTCATCAGAAAGGTATTCAGCGGGAATCTCCCAGGCGGTGGGCGGGTTCTCGATGTACTTGTTCACATACCCGGAGGACGGGAACAGATCGGGGCGGTTGCCCAGAGTGGACATATAGGTGGCATACAAGGAAAGCTGTTCCTCGCCCATCATATAGACCGGCACATGGGAGAGGTCGAAGTTCTCCAGCGTGACGGTGCAGATGGTCCAGGTATAGGGCACCCGAACCGTATAAGGGCTGCCCTCGCTGTCCGTCCTTGTTTCCGTCCGATAGCGGGTCTCCGTGGTCACGGTTTCGGTGAGGATGTATTGCTTGTCAAAGAGGGTTTGAAGGTCGCCCTGTACCTGGTCAATGGTGAACACCCCTTCATGGAGTGCCGACAGAATGGAGATCAGCACATAGGGGTCATGCTCGATTTCGTCCAGGTCGAAGTGATACTCGTCATAGTCGTGGGTGGCCTCGTAGGTATCCAGGTACTCTCGCAATTCATCCTCTTTGGCGCAGTAGGCTTCTTCCGCCGCCAGCATGTCGGCATCCTCGGACAGATAGGAAGATGCCATGATATTGGACACCCCGCCGCCGAACATGGAGGAACAGGATTGCAGGGAGCCCAGCAGCATCACCAGCAGAAGGCCGATGCCGCCCACGATCAACGCACCCTTCCAATGCCGTTTCAGGAAAAGGGTGGTGCGCTTGGACTCCTGGGCGGTTTTCTTGGCCGCCTTTGCCGTGGCCTCCGCTGTTTTTCCGGCTTGGGCAGTCTTGCCCGCCGCCCGGTATGCCGCCGCATATTGCTTTTGCAGCTTCCGTTTCTGCCACAGGCGGGAGATGGGATTGGATGCAAGCTGGGGGTTCTCCGCCACGGCTTTCCGATAGTAGAAATCCGCATTGGCCTTGACCGCCGCCTGCTCCGCCTTTGCCGCGTCTCGCCAAGGTTTGAGCTTGCGTTCCGCCCGCCAGTTCTGGACACGGCGGTTTCCATAGCCCACAGCCTTCTCAAAGCTGCGTTCCCCCAGGTGGCCCGACTGGACGCCGGAATTTTCCTGCTCCACCTCCCGGACCTTGCCGTGGAGCGCTGCGCCCGCCTCCTGAATGGGGCGGGACAGCGGATTGGCGTGGGGTTTTCCCGGACTCTTATTGGGGATCGCATCCCTGGCAACATCCAGTCGGTCCGCCGCTTTGTTCGACTTGCGGATGGCCCCTTGCAGTTCCGGCTTGGCCTGGTCTGCCTCGGAAAATTGCAATCGGGAGGATGGACGGTCCGCTGCCGCCTCGCCCTCCCGGTAGGCCCTGCGCTGTTTTTTGCGCTGCTTCTTTTCTGCTTTTCTTTCAAAATGTAACTCCACATGATCCACTGCTTTCCCTGCGGTGCCCGCCGTGTCGCCGGACGGGGAATGATCCTGCTCCGGCGACCGGTCAGAGGGATAGGTGGTCTCACCCGTGACCAGATTGACGGATACCGCCCCGTCACGGGTCATCTTCTGCGCCTCCTTTTCGGGGGCTTTCCATTCTTTCAAGGTGCGTCACCTCCTGTTCCATAGGGGCAGATGTCGGCACACGCCCCGGTTTCGATCATGGCGATGTACTGGAAAATGGGATAGGCCTGGGGTGGGCAGACCGCATTTCCCAGGGTTTTCAGCCGCAGCGCCCGGTTGTCCGTGTCCTCGGTCATGCGGGGGACTCCTTCGGGCTCGGAGTGCCAGAGGATGCGTCCGTCCATTTCGGGGGGAATCCCATGAGCCATTCCACCCAATCCGGGTTTAGCGCCGCCGTGTCTGATACCGGCTGCTCCAGGGCAATCATCTGTGCCGACAGGTTCCCGTCCTTCTTCTTCGGATCGAAAGCCGATGGTTTCAAAGTCGAGCGGAATCCATCCGACGCCGCCGGGGTGAGATAGAACACCGCCGCCGACAGGGACAGGCTCCAGATCGTCCCGTCCTTGTTCCGCTTGCGGAATATCCCATTGTCCGACAGGTACACATCCAGGTTGGCAGCGTCCCGCCCCGTGGATTTGTCGGAGGCAAGGGGTGTGGGAAACATCAGCCGCGACGATAAAAGTTCGCTGCCCCATATTGATGAAGCCAGCAACATTTTCCCCAAGCACCCAACGGGGCCGCAATTCGGCAATAACGCGGCACATTTCCGGCCACAGGTAGCGTTCATCCGCAAAGCCCCGCCGCTTTCCGGCGGTGGAGAAGGGCTGGCACGGGAATCCGCCGGAGAGGATGGTGATGGTTTCAAGTCCTGTTTTCTCAAAAAACGCCTCCTTCGTGAATGTGGTGATGTCCCGGAACTTCGGCACATCCGGCCAATGCTTTTGCAGGATGGAATAGGGATAGTCCGCCCACTCGCATTGACAGACCGTTTCAAAGCCTGCCGCCTCTGCCGCCAGGTCCAGCCCGCCGATGCCGGAAAACAGGCTGACATGGGTCAATCGTTCCATACCTCATCCCCTTCAAGGCCCCCATCGTCCAAGTCCTCCACATCTTCCAGACGGACCATCCTGTGGCGGCGGATAATGGATTCCTCCAGGACATCGTGGGCGGCACTGCTGTCCTCCGGGAGCCCCAGGCTGCGGTAGACCTTTTTCAGTGCTTTTTCGTAATTGCCTGCCTTTTTCTTCAGCCGGAGAAAGTCTTTCTCGGTTTCTGCCTCAGACAAACGGCGGGCCAGCGAGTAATAGAGGACGATCAGGGTATGGATGTCGCCTACCAACAAGCGGAAGCCGCCGCCGGGGATGATGTACTCGTCCAGGTACTTCACAGGCTTCGGCTTTTCCGCCGGGATCAGCGCCAGTTCCTTGTCCATCAGGTTTTTCAGGTCTTTAGGGTCGCCGAACACCAGATAACGGCCGGGGATGTCCCAGCCCTGGAACTTTTCCTCAGCGATCTCACCATACCGTTTCGCCGTATCCAGAACATGGACCACATCCTGTTCGTCCTTGATCCGCCCTGCCAGGAAGGCAAGCTGGTGAAGAAGGCCGTATAGATGGACCTCATCGTTGATATGATCCATATAGGTTTTGCCTTCGATAGCATACAGTTTCTTTTTCATATTCACACCTCCGTTTCGGCTGTCGTGTGCTCCACCTCGCTGGGCTTGGTGGTGAGCAGTTTGTAGAGCTCGGTATCCTTCGGAAAGTCATCTGCAAAGGGCAGGATGACATTGTTGAAGAACAGCAGCCCGTGGCCCGGCTCAGAGTTGGTCACATAGGCGAGCTGTTCGGAAGAAATGTTCAGCCGCTCCGCCAGTATCTTCCGGTCGCCCGCCGCCTGGTTGAGCATATAGATGAAGTCGCTGTTCTCCAGGATATTTTCGATCTCCGGGGAGGAAAGCAGGTCTTTGGGGTTCTGGGTCGCCCCGGTGGGGATACCGCCCCACTTTCTGAACCGTTTCCAAATCTCGGCGCTGTACGCTGCGGTCTGTTCCTCCTTCAGCAGAAGGTGGAACTCGTCCACGAAATACCAGGTAGACCGCCCAATCGCTCGGTTGATGGTGACGGTGTTCCACACCGCATCCTGAACAATGAGCATCCCCGGCTTTTTCAGGTTCTTGCCCAGGCCCTTGATGTCAAAGCAGACAAGGCGGTTGGAGATGTCCACGGTGGTACGGTGGTTGAAGAAGTTCAGCGAACCGTTCACATAGAGGTCCAGCGCCTGGGCCACTCGGTCGGCCTCCGGGATGTGCTGGGACAGAAGGGCGTTCATCAGGTCGCCCAGAATGGGCATATTCTCTGGCCGGGGATCGGCAAAGTAGGGCTGATAGATCATCTGCACCGCCCGGTCGATGACGGTTTTCTCGATGGCCTCCAGCCCCGTCTTGCTGCCCATGATGAGCTCGCAGAAGGATAAGACGAAATCACTTTTCAGCGCCAGCGGGTTTTCTTCCTCGGAGTAGTTGAGGTTGATGTCCAGAGGGTTCACATAGTCGGTGCTGGACGGGGACAGCCGGATCACCTGACCGCCCAATCGCTTCACCAGGGGCGAATACTCGTCCTCCGGGTCGCAGATGATGACATTATCCTGGGTCATCAGCATGATAAAGGTGATCTCCCGCTTGCAGCTCATGGATTTGCCGCTGCCGGGCGTGCCGAACACAAGGCCGTTGGGACAGCGGGATTGCTTGCGGTCCAGCAGGATCATGTTGTTGGAAAGGGCGTTAAGGCCGTAGTACATAGCGTCGCCGCCCATGAACACCTCCTGGGTGACGAAGGGAACGAACACCGCCAGGGCCGAAGTGGTCAGGCTCCGTTCGATCTTGATGCGGTTGAGGCCCAGGGGTAAAGAGGACATCAGCCCGTCCTCCTGCTGGAAGTCCAGCCGGGTCAGAAGGCAGTTGTAGGTCTGGGCGACGCTGGCCGCCTGGGATACGGCGATCTCCAGCTTTTGCCGGGTCTCCGCCGTGTGCAGCACCAAGAAGGTCATGTTGAACATTCTCTCGTTGCGGGATTGCAGGTCGGTGAGCAGGTCCTTCGCCGCGCCGCCGTAGGTGGAGAGGTCCGAAGGAAGAATGTCCATATCGTAGCCGCTGCGCACCGCCCGCTTCTGCTCCTGTATCTTCATGGCGTCCAGGTCGGTGATTTTCCGCTTGACCATTTTGATGGCCTCGTTCTGGTTGATACCCCGGATGTGCATGGTCACCATGATATTCCCGTCCGCCTCCATGAAGTCGGTGAGAATGCGGTCGTGCATCTCCGGCGCCAGGATTTGCAGGAAGGACACCGCCCCGTACCGCCTGCCGATGCGGAAGGTGCGGGTCTCCCCGAAGTGGAAGGAGGACGGAGAAATGAAGTCCTTCACCGAAAGGCCGCTGGCCGGGAGCCAGTCCCATTCAAAGGCGAACTGCCCGCCCTCCGGGTGGAGGATGTTGTAAAGCAGCTCCAGCCGTTCCTTTCCGTCCAGCACATGAGCCGCCGCCCCCATGACCTTGAAGCGGTTGAGAGTGTCGGTCTCAATGCGGGCAAACCGCGCCCGTGCTGCCGGAAGGTTCTCCGCCTCGATGGTCAGGGTGACATACTTGGTTTTCACATAGCCGTTGTTGCCCCGCTTATACTGCATCCGCAGGATGTCCACCGCCTCGTCCCGGATGGGGTCCAGGTCGTTGCCCTGTCTGCGGATACCGAACATTTCATCGGCGGCGCTGCCTCCGCTGCGGCTGTCCAAAGAGACCTGGACGCCGATGGAGGGGTCGTAGCCGTTGTAGAAGTCGCAAAGGCTTTCAAAGACGCTCCGCTGGTCCTCCGGCCCAGCCAGGCGGTAATTCACATCCTCAAAGGCGATGGTCTTGGAGAAGGTGCCGCCCTCCAGCCTGCACAGGCCGTCGGGGAACATATTCTGAAACGGGATGCTGTCCTGCACCGTATGGGCTTTTCCGTCGCCCTTTGCCTGCCGTATCACCGCCTCGATCTGCTTGCGCTCGGCACGGGTGAGCTTACGCTTTGCCGGTCTTTCTGCCTTTTCTCGCAATCCGCTTCACCTCCTGTTCCAGTTGGGATTGCCGCACCAGGGCGGAATAGAGATTGTTGGTCTGGTAGATGCGTACCTTTGGCCGGATGAATTTGTTCTGGATCAGATGGCCCAGGAACACTTCCAGCGGCTGCCCGTTCTTCTCGTACATGGCGAACAGGAAAAAGGGCAGCATCACCAGGATCATGCAAAGCGCCGCCGTGGTAGTTCCCAGGCTCGCTTTTGCCAAAAAGAAAAGCGGCACGCCTACCAGCGCCGCCGCTCCGAAACAGATCACTTGTCGTTTGGTCAGCCCGAACAGGACCTTGCTCTGTATCCGGCTCAGGTCCTTCGGGATCGTTACATAAGCCAATGTTTCACACCTCCTTTAGTGGGCGCCGAACAGGGATTTTGCAAGGCTGCCGGTCTTGAACAGGGTGTAGCACAGCAGGACGGTATAGCCCATGCAGCCCCAGATGGCCGCGGATATGTTGTCGCCGGATGTGGAGATGCCCTCCACCAGCACGGCATAGATGCCCACGCAGATCATAATGAGGAAGGCCTGGAAGCCCAGAGCCAGCAAAGAACGAAGATAGTTCTGCCCCGTGGAGCCCCATTCCCGGTTGACCATCGTGGCAAAGGGAATCGGCCCTATGGAGGTCACCAAATACACCTCGATCATTCTGCCGTAGATCACCAGGAAGATGCAGATGGAAAGAATCTGCGTACACAGCCCCACGAACACGCTCTGGAACCACAGCCCCAGCAGGGCGCCCACGCTCCAGTCGGCAAGCTGGGTCTCCAGATCGCCCACCACGCCGGAAATGTCGCTGCCCGCGTCCGAGATGATGACCCCCGCCGACTGGCTGACTACATTCTGCGCCACATCGAACACCGCCATGACGATGTTCCAGGTGTTGGTGACGATCAGCACCGCGCAGAAGGTCTTGAAAATCCACTTGAAGAAAATCCAGGTGTCAAAGTCGTGGAGGTTGTTCTTCTCTACGATCAGTTGGATCAGTTCGTAGCACATGACGAAGGTGAGGATAATACCCGCAATGGGGACGATCACCGTCTCCGAGAGGTTTCGGATCATGTTGAAGATGCTGCTGTTCCAGGCGGCGGGCGTCATGCCGACCTCCCCGGCGATCTCGCCCACCTTTGTGTTCAGGGTATCAAACATCCCAGTCAGGTTTGAAATGATACCGTCAATGAGCAGTTCCTTGAACCACTCCTGGATCATATCCAATATCAAGGGAGATCACCTCCTTTGCGGGGGCTCCCGCTGCAAAGCGAAAGCCCCCGCCGGTTTTGGAGAAACATTAGGTGGTGGACAGCAGACCGGACAGCAGAGGGATCAGGGTGATGCCGATGAGGGCAACGCCGCCGCCCGCCATAAGCTGCTTGATGCCCTGACTTTTTGCTTATGTGTGATAAAGAAGCAATAGAAGTGCAAAAAATTTTGCCGTTCCT
>ERZ1673739.3258-NODE-3258-length-11343-cov-5.522236_pt1 | contig 11343 bp, 10 predicted proteins | sample MGYA00580210_ERZ1673739 | MGnify/ENA primary metagenome ERZ1673739 (study PRJEB41218, sample SAMN15661749) | gut metagenome | host: Homo sapiens | place: Canada: London | collected 2015-08-20/2019-03-30 | study: EMG produced TPA metagenomics assembly of...
CCACCTATGAGCAAGCTCATGTGGATTTAGACCTTTTGACCCTGGCATCATAAATATGACATTTCGAATTTTTACAGGTGGGTTTGAGTAAATGATAAGGATAAAAAACGTAACAAAGGATTATGGCAGCAATAAAGGTGTTTTTGATCTTTCTTTTGAAGTACAGGATCAGGAGACGTTTGGACTGCTGGGGATGGAAGGTGCCGGCAAGACGACACTTCTGCAGATTTTGATGGGATTTTCAAACCTTTCCGGGGGACGCTGCACGATCAATGCAAAACATTGCTGGAAACAAAGTACCGGTATTAAGAATTTTACCGGATATCTGCCGCAGAAGATCACACTGCCGGAGTCGATGACCGGTCTTCAGTTTTTTCGCTTTCTGGCAGATTTAAGAAACAGAAAAAGCCTGGAAAAAGCGATCCGCACAGCAGATGCATTTGAGCTGGACACTTCAAAAAAGATCCGTGATCTGAATCAGGAAGAGAAAAAAAAGCTGGCGATCGCCGGTGTATTTCTTCATGATCCGGAGGTGCTTCTGCTCGATGAACCGGAGAGTGATCTTGGCGAAAAGGCAAAAGTGCAGTTCATGAACCTGATCCTGGAAGAAAAAAGCAGGGGAAAGACGATCCTGATCGCTACCGGAAGTTTTGCGACGGCGGAGCGGCTCTGTGACCGCATCGGGATCCTGCGGCGTGGCATGCTGGTCAACCTGGATGATGTTTCCGTGATCCGTGAGGCCTCCAGAAAGGTATTCTGCATCGGATTTCGAAGTGAGCTGGAAGCAGTCCGTTTTGTCAGAGAGTCAGGATTTGATGTTTTAAATAAAAATGCGACTCAGCTTACCGTCTCGGTTTCCGGAGAACTGCAGAATTTTATCAAAGTGCTGTCAGGGTATAAAGTGCTGACCATGGAGAGCATTCCGCAGACGTTGGAAGAGACCTTTACCTATCTGTATGGAGGTGACCTGAGTGATTAATATTCCAATACTGAAGAAAAATTTCAGAGAACATATCTGGTTGTGGGGCATCGTCACCGCTGTACTGGTACTTTATCTGTTTCTGCTGTTGGGGACATACGCACCAGATGGAAAAGCCGGTGTGATCCTTTTATTTTCCGGGCTGCCGTCCGCAGTTCAGACAGCACTTGGGGCAGGCAATTACGGACTGTCTTTAAGTGGCATTTTGGGAGGCTATTTCTGGGAGAATATCTTTACACTGGTACCATTTGTAGTCAGTATCCCGGTGGCGGCATCTTTCGTTGCAGGTAAACTGGAAAGCGGTGCTTTTGCCTGGATTCTGTCGGCACCTGTGGAGCGTGAAAAGCTTTTATTTACTCAGATTTATTCTTTTACATTTGCCCTGTTTGCATTGTTTTTTGTAAATTGTCTGGTCGGAATAGTGTGCGGCCTGGCCTTTTGCGGATCGTATTTTGTGATTTCCGAGTTCTTACTGATGTGCCTTGGCGGATTCTGTCTGCATTTCTGCCTTGGAGGCCTGCTGTTTGTGATATCTGCAATGTGTGATGAGAAAGCACTGGCAGTGATGATCACGACAGGGATCGTACTGTTATTTTATATTCTGAAAATGCTCGCTTCGCTTGGGGGGATTTTCGGATATCTGAAATATGTGACGATCTTCTCCATGTATCTGGCGGACGATGTGATCGACGGGGGCATGTTTTTTATATGGAAATATCCGGTACTGATCTTGGCGGGAGTCCTGCTTTACTGGCTTTCCATGCGAATATTTGAGAAGCGGGATCTGCCGCTTTAAAAGAGGAGTAAATAATTGAAAAAATTATACATAGCAGAAAAACCGAGTGTTGCACAGGAATTTGCGAAAGCGTTGAAGATCCGGGCGGCAAGGAAAGATGGCTATCTGGAGGGGGAAGAGGCCGTTGTGACCTGGTGTGTCGGACATCTGGTGACGATGAGCTACCCGGAAGTTTACGATGCTTCTTATAAAAAATGGAGCCTTGCGACGCTTCCGTTTCTGCCGGAGAACTTTCTTTACGAAGTGATCCCGGCGACGAAAAAGCAGTTCAAAGTGGTCAGCACTCTTTTAAATCGAAAAGATATTGATGTGATCTATGTCTGTACCGACTCCGGACGGGAAGGAGAATATATTTACCGCCTGGTGGAGCAGGAAGCACATGTTCAGGGCAAAAAAAGGCTGCGTGTGTGGATCGATTCTCAGACAGAAGAAGAAATCCTGCACGGGATTGCGACAGCAAAAGATCTTTCCGCATACGATAATCTTGCAAGTGCCGCTTATCTGCGTGCAAAAGAGGATTATCTGATGGGCATCAATTTTTCCAGACTTTTAAGTCTGAAATACGGGCAGTCCATTTCAAGCTGCATGGGAACAAGATACACGGTGATCTCAGTCGGACGTGTGATGACCTGTGTGCTTGGCATGATCGTCAGAAGGGAACGTGAAATCCGTCAGTTTGTGAAAATGCCGTTCTACCGTGTACTGTCTTCCATAGTATGCGGTGAAAGCACGATCGAAGGCGAGTTCCGTGCCGTCAAAGGTTCCGCGTATTTCCAGTCTCCGAAGCTCTACAAAGAGAATGGATTTTCGCATAAAGAAGATGCAAAAGAGCTGATAGAGAAGCTGAGCAATCCAAAACCGGTGCAGGCTGTGATCGAAAAGCTGGAACGCAAAAAAGAAAACAAAAATCCGCCGCTGCTTTATAACCTGGCGGAACTTCAGAATGACTGCTCGAAGCGTTACAAAATCAGCCCGGACGAGACCTTAAAGATTGTCCAGGAACTCTACGAGAAAAAGCTGGTCACTTATCCGAGAACGGACGCCCGAGTGCTGTCAACGGCAGTAGCAAAAGAGATCCACAAAAATATCCGCGGACTTTCCGGGTTTGCAAACGTGCAGTCTTATGCGGCGGAAGTTTTAGAAGGCACGGCCTGGAAAAAGATCGCATCGACACGTTACGTCAATGACAAACAGATCACCGACCATTATGCGATCATCCCGACCGGGCAGGGACTTTTGGCACTGCGGAGCGTAAGTGCCCTTTCGGTAAAGGTTTATGAGCTGATTGCAAGAAGGTTCCTCAGTATTTTTTATCCGCCGGCCATTTACCAGAAAACGACACTGGTTTCAAAAGTACAGCAGGAGTCCTTTTTCTCAAGTTTCCGTCTGCTTCTGTCCGAAGGATACCTTAAAGTGGCAGGCATGCCGGAAGAAAATAAGAAAAAAGACGATACAGAAGATGTGAAATGTGACGAAAATCTGCTTCAGGCACTGCAGAAATGCAAAAAAGGTGATATACTTCCGGTGAAGGGCTTTTCCATCAAAGAAGGCGAAACTTCACCGCCGAAACGCTATACATCCGGTTCGATGATTCTGGCAATGGAGAATGCCGGTCAGCTGATCGAGGATGAAGAACTGCGTGCCCAGATCAAAGGAAGCGGCATCGGAACGAGTGCAACCAGGGCAGAGATTCTGAAGAAGCTTCAGGCAAACAAATACATTGCCCTGAATAAAAAAACGCAGGTTCTGACACCGACACACCTGGGGGAGATGATCTTTGATGTGGTGAACAATTCAATCCGTTCTCTGTTAAACCCGGAGCTTACGGCAAGCTGGGAAAAAGGGCTTACCTATGTGGCGGAGGGCACGATCACTTCCGAAGAATATATGGAAAAGTTAGAGGGCTTTATAAAAAGAAGAACCGATGCCGTACTTGGCAGCAACAGTTCCTATGCTTTGCGGAAACTATTTGACGAATCGGCAGTTTTCTATAAAAAACAGCAAAAGCCGCAGAGGCGACTAACAGGAGGTAAGAAAGATGGAAACATGTAAAATCAAAAATCTCTATAATCTCAAGGAAACGATTGCAAAAGATCTGTTTGAAGGAGCTGTTTATCCGTGGGAAGTACTTCCGAAGATCAGCGATTTTATCAAAAAACTGGGAGCGACCTTAAGCGAAGAAGAATACGAAAAACGCGGGGAAGACATCTGGATCGCAAAATCCGCAACCGTAGCACCGACCGCTTACATTCACGGACCGGCAATCATCGGAAAAGAAGCAGAAGTACGCCACTGTGCATTCATCCGCGGCAATGCGATCGTAGGTGAAGGAGCCGTTGTCGGCAACTCCACCGAACTGAAAAATGTGGTCCTGTTCAACAAAGTACAGGTTCCGCATTACAATTATGTCGGTGATTCCATTCTTGGATACAAGGCACATATGGGAGCCGGTTCGATCACATCCAATGTCAAATCCGATAAAAAACTGGTGGTGGTAAAAGATGACAAAGGCAATCGCATCGAGACCGGACTGAAAAAATTCGGTGCCATGATCGGCGATAACGTAGAGGTAGGATGCGGCTCCATCTTAAATCCGGGAACCGTAGTCGGACCGGACAGCAATATCTATCCGCTTTCCTCTGTGCGTGAAGTGATCCCGGCACACAGCATCTACAAAAAACGCGGCGAAATCGCAGAAAAGAGAAAACAGAACGAGAAATAAATTGACAATAAGTAAAGAGTAAACTATAATAAAGGAAGGATAATTTTGTCCTTCCTTTTGACATTTCATTTCACTCAGAAAAGAATGACATCAGATGTGAGGTGACCTCCGACTCTGGCATTCTTGAATTCGATAAACAGCAGGCAGCACTTCTGCTGCAAATTTCCAAACATGGACACGCTTTTTGGTTGACATTTTCAAAAATATATATTAATATGGGGAGAGAACGAACATAAGTTCGTAAGCAAGCCCTTTTGCGTATTGCAAAGGTGCACAGAAGAAACGAGAAAACCATTGGCATTACAGAAACCAGGTATCAGATTGGTATAATCTGTATCGAAAGTATACGCTTGCGGTCAGTACAGTTGAGTATTTTCAAGTCGAACACATGTGAGACCTGGCAGGCGATTCGGGTCCGTTTTGCAGATATTTACCTGATACGGGAAGACAAGTGGAACAATATAGAGCAAATAGAAGATTAAGGAGGATATTAAAATGGGACAGGATGATAAGATCAAGGCACTGGAAGCGGCTATCACAAAAATTGAGAAAGATTTTGGAAAAGGTGCCATTATGAAACTGGGTGATTCCGGAAACCATATGAACGTGGAGACCGTTCCGACCGGCTCTCTGAGCCTGGATGTGGCACTGGGACTTGGCGGTGTTCCAAAAGGAAGGATCGTGGAGATCTACGGACCGGAGTCCAGTGGTAAGACGACCGTAGCACTGCATATGGTAGCAGAAGTCCAGAAACGCGGCGGTATCGCAGGATTTATCGATGCAGAGCATGCACTGGACCCGGTCTATGCAAAGAATATCGGCGTAGACATTGATAATCTTTACATTTCACAGCCGGATAACGGTGAGCAGGGACTGGAGATCGCAGAGACCATGGTGCGTTCCGGAGCAGTGGACATTATCATTGTGGACTCTGTGGCAGCACTGGTGCCAAAAACAGAGATCGAGGGCGATATGGGAGATTCCCACGTAGGTCTGCATGCAAGACTGATGTCTCAGGCACTTCGTAAACTGACCGGTATCATCGGCAAATCCAGTTGTACCGTGATCTTTATCAACCAGCTGCGTGAAAAAGTCGGTGTCATGTTCGGCAATCCGGAGGTTACAACCGGTGGCCGTGCACTGAAGTTTTACTCTTCCATCCGTATGGATGTACGCCGTATCGAGACACTTAAACAGGGCGGCGAGATTGTCGGCAACCGTGTGCGTGTCAAGATCGTCAAGAACAAGATCGCACCGCCATTTAAAGAGGCAGAGTTTGATATCATGTTCGGTCAGGGCATCTCAAGAGAAGGTGACATCCTTGATCTGGCAGTGAAAAATGAGATTGTAAACAAGAGCGGGGCATGGTTTGCCTATAACGGCATCAAGATCGGACAGGGCCGTGAGAATGCCAAGATTTACCTGAAGAACAATCCGGAGACGATGGCAGAGATCGAAAAACTGGTGCGTGAAAAGTATGGATTTGACGGTGCGGCAGCCGCAGATGATGAAAAAGAAGACAAAAAAGCAACAAAGAGCAGTACTGCGAAAAAGGATGCCGTAAAAGAAGAAACTTCGGCAGCAGATCCGGACGGCAGCGGGGATGAAGCATGATCGTCACTGCATTAGAGCCGGTCGGCAAAACGAGAGTGCAGGTCTTTTTAGACGGAGAAAAAGCTTTTGTCCTGTACCGGAATGAGGCTTACCGGATGGGGATCCGTGAAGGGGAATCCCTTTCAGAGCAGGCATATGCAGAGATCATGCAGGAGATCCTGCCCAAACGGGCCAGGCTGCGTTGCATGAATATCTTAAAAAGTGCAGATAAGACCGAATGGCAGCTGAGAGCAAAGCTCCGTCAGGGAGGATACCCGAAAGAGATCGAAGATATCGCTATCGAGTATGTGCGAAGCTTCCACTATATCGATGATGTACGTTATGCCGGATACTATATCGAGAGCCGCAGCCAGACAAAGAGCAAACGCCAGATCGTGCAGGACTTAAAAGCAAAAGGCGTTTCTTCAGAAGATATTGAAGCGGCATACGAACAGGCAGAAGGAAACAGCGAAGAAGAAACGATCCTCGCACTTGCGAAAAAGAAACGCATGAACCTGGAGAATCCAACAGCGGAAGAACAGCAGAAATACTATGTGTTCTTTATGAGAAAAGGATTTTCCTATGCTGCGGTACGCAAGGTTCTGCGGGGGCTCGAATAATTAGGAGAATATTTTTGGCAACAATCAAAGAAATAGCAGAAAAGGCAGGTGTCAGTACCACAACCGTTTCCAACGTCATTCACGGGAAAACAAAAAAAGTATCACCTGCAACGATCCAGAAGATCGAAGCACTGATCAAAGAAGTTGGTTACGTGCAGAAAAGAGGACTGCGAGTGCTGAATAACGAGAAGTCTCAGCTGATCGCAGTTGTCATCAACTATCATAAAGAATTCAAAGATTCCATTCTCGGAGATCCATTTTACGGGAAGATCATCGGATTTATCGAAGAATATGTGCAGAAACAGGGCTATTACCTGATGCTGTATTCCACAAAAGACATCGAAGAGATTTTTCAGATGGTGGCAGGCTGGGATGTGGACGGCGTGATCGCCATCTCCTTCAGCCGACACAACTGTGAAAAAATCTATCAGCTGATCAAAAAACCGATCGTGTCGATCGATGCCTACGGAAACGCAGCCAAAGACAGCCATCTGGTCAATATCGGTCTGGATGACGAGAGTGGCGGCTATCAGATGGTGAAATATCTGCTGGAATGCGGATATGAGCACATCAAAGTCTGTGCCGGAAGAGACAACGGTGTCGATCATCTGCGTTATGTCGGTGCACAGAGAGCCATGCAGGAGTGTGCGGCAGAAGGCCAGAAACTGCAGTTTGTGGCACTTGGCATGAACTATGAAAAACGAAAAGCAAGTTATGATTGGCTGGTACAGAGAAGATTGCCGGGAACGGCACTGTTTTTCCTCTCCGATATGTATGCACTGGAAGCGATCCGCTTCTGTGCCGACAAAAAAGTAGCCGTGCCGCAGCAGATCGGCGTGGCAGGCTATGACGATATCAGCTATGCACAGTACTCCACACCGAGACTTACCACCATAAAGCAGGACGTGCAGAAAAAAGCACAGAAAGCAGTGGAAATCCTTCTGAAATGGATCGAAGAAGGCGAAGAATATCCGCAGCGGGAAGTAGAACTGTCCGTGACACTGGTGAAAAGGAAGTCGGTGGAGAGAGACTGAAAAGCAAGATTCAGCAATATTGTTTGATTTTGCGTGATAAAGAAAAATGACATCCACACAAAAAAATGAAAATGTGCAAATGAACGAATTCCCCGAAGGCACGCTCTCGCTACCTCACATTGGCAGCGGTACATCAGATAGTACCTACTGGGGAATTGTTCATTTTGCACATTGACAAAGGTTCCTGGTTTGCCAGAGGACACCGAACAGGAAACGCAGCGTGTCAGAGCATTTGTTTTCCAAAATCAGGGCGTTTTTATTATACGAACCTTCCCTTTTTCAATAAATCCTTTCATAATCTATCAAAATGCACAAAAATCCCCCATCTGAACTTATACAAAAAGACGGTTATCTACATAACCTATTTACAGACAAAACGACAAATGCTATAGTGTGTACATAGAAGTTATGTACATAACCTAACGAAATATGACGCAGAACAGACACTTCAAAGGAGGATCACATGAAACAGATTTTGATTGCCACACATGGAAAAATGGCCTCCGGAATCCGTTACACGGCCGAGCTGATCATCGGTCAGCTGGCAGAGATCACGACGATTGATGCTTATGTAACACCGGAAGACAATGTGGAAGAGCAGTTTAAAGAATTTTTTGAGAAGCATAAAGAAGACCGCATCATCGTGTTTACCGACCTGATGGGAGGAAGCGTAAACCAGAAGCTGATGGAGTACGCAAAGCAGGACAACGTCACACTGGTGACCGGAACAAATCTCCCGGTACTGATGCAGGTCATGCTTGCGGATGATGATGTGAGCGAAGAAGAGATCGAAACTTACATTGAGGAAGCAAGAGGAGAACTTCAGATGGTGCAGATGCATGCAAAACCGAAAAAGGAAGCAGATGCAGCGGCACAGAGTCAGAAGAAAGCGGCTGCGGTTCAGGAGAAAAAAGCCGCACAGCCTGCAAACTATGAAAATTCAACAGCAAAGATTTCCGCACTGCGTGTAGATGACCGTCTGATCCACGGACAGGTGGCGATGACCTGGACCAAACAGTTGCGTGTACAGGGGATCGTGGTGGCAAATGATGATGCGGCAAACGATGACACGCAGAAAATGGCACTGAAAATGGCAGTTCCGGGAGGCATCAAGGCACTGATCAAACCGGTAGATGAAGCCATCCGTGTTCTGAATGATCCGCGTGCATCAAAAATGAGGATCCTCGTTCTGACAAGAACCGTCAAGGATGCACTGAAGATCCGCAGACAGGTAGGTGAGATTGAATTTCTGAACATCGGAAACACCGGAAGATTCGACGGAATCGATGTATCTGAAAAACAGCTGCTTTCCCCGACCATCATGCTGACAGACGAAGAAGTGCAGAACTTAAGAGAACTGGTGGCAATCGATCCAAAGACCTGCATGCAGCAGGTTCCGAATGATGAGCAGAAACTTGTCAAAGATGTGCTGGACAAGTTAAAAGATACCAAGGGATTGTGAGAGTGCAAAGCACGGAACAATCCGTAGGTATCGTAGTTGATGACGTTTGATTCTAAAATCATTGAAAAGGAGAAAGAGATTATGTTAAATGCATTTTTAGTGGCACTGGCCGTATTTATCTGTGTCGGCGGTGCAGAATTGATTGGTTTTACGATGTTAAACCGACCGATCGTCATCGGACCTTTGGTTGGTCTGTTCCTGGGAGATGTAAAAACAGGCGTTATGATCGGTGCTTCACTGGAAGCCGTGTTTATGGGAGTTGTAAATATCGGCGGTGCTTCAGCGGCAGAACCTGGAATTGCAACAGCAGTCGGTACGGCATTTGCAATCATGCTGGGTAAGGGAAGTGAAGTTGCCCTGACACTGGCTTTGCCGATCGGTATTTTGGGACTTCAGATCAAAACATTCCTGTACATCTTTCTGGTTGGTATGTTTGCAAAGAAATTTGACCAGCTGGCAGCAGAAGGAAAAGAAAAACAGATCGTTTTTCTGCACTATGGACTGTGGGCGGTCAACTGGATACTGTATTCCCTGGTTGCATTCCTTGGAATCCTGTTCGGTTCCGATGCAGTCAGTACTCTGATGGATGCAATCCCGGATGTGGTTATGAACGGACTGACTGTCTGCGGCGGGCTTCTTCCGGCAGTCGGCATGGCAATGCTGATGAAAATGCTGTGGGACAAGAAAATTTGTATGTTCTATTTCCTTGGATTTGTCCTTTCTGCATACATGAACCTTCCGCTGATCGCAATCGCAGTGATCGGTGTGATCGTTGCCATCTCGATTGGCATGAACGACTACAAGATCAATCAGCTGTCTATGCAGCGTGTGGCTGCACCGGCAGGTAACCAGTCCAGTGAATTTGATGAAGAAGAGGAGGAATTTTTCTCATGAGTAATCTGACAAAATCCATTCCGGCAGATGAACGGAAAATGTTAAAAAAGGCATTCTGGCGTTCCTTTACCTTATATGCAGCCGTAAGCCCGGCAAAACAGGGTGCGTCCGGCTTCTGTTACGCACTGATGCCGTTTATCAATAAATTCTACAAAAATGATGAAGAAGGCAAAAAAGAAGCACTGGTAAGAAGTATGTCTTACTTCAATACCACGATCACCTGCTCGACCTTTATCATGGGGCTGGTTGCTTCCATGGAGAAAAAGAACAGCGAGCAGAAAGATTTTGATGCAAATTCCATCAACGCAGTAAAATCCAGTCTGATGGGACCACTGGCAGGTATCGGAGATTCCATTTTCTGGGGCGTTCTTCGCGTGATCGCAGCCGGTATCGCAGTTGGACTTGGTATGACCGGAAATATTCTGGCACCGATCGTATTCTTACTGCTGTTTAACATTCCGTCCCTTCTTGTGAAATATTATGGAACCTTTCTGGGATACAAACTGGGTTCCGAATATATCCAGAAAGTTTATGCAAGCGGTCTGATGAATATTCTTACAAAAGCTGCAAGTACCGTAGGTCTGATCATGGTTGGCGGTATGACAGCGAGCATGGTAACTTTTAATTCTACTTTTGAACTGAGTATGCAGGGAGAATCCATTCTGAATCTGCAGTCTATGCTGGATCAGATTTTCATTGGAATCGTTCCGCTGGGACTGACTCTTTTGTGCTATTACCTTCTGAAAAAGAAGAACGTCAGCATCACCGTACTGATCATCGGTGTCATCGTTCTTGGCATTGTATTGTCGTTACTTGGAATTGCATAAGGGAAAGAGAAGGAGTAAAGAAAAATGAGAGACTGGTGGAAAAATTCTGTTGTATATCAGATTTATCCAAGAAGCTTTAAGGACTCGAACGGAGATGGCTTCGGCGATCTTCGCGGAGTCATCGAAAAGCTGGATTATCTGAAAGAACTGGGAATCGATGTGATCTGGTTAAGCCCGGTATTTGATTCTCCACAGGATGACAACGGATACGATATCCGTGATTATCGCAGCATCTACGAAAAATTCGGAACAAACGAAGATATGGAAGAGCTGATCCGACAGGCACACGAAAGAAAAATCAAAGTTGTGTTGGATCTGGTGGTAAACCATACTTCGGACGAACATGCCTGGTTTGTGGAGAGCCGCAAGTCAAAAGATAACAAATACAGCGATTATTACATATGGAAAGATCCAAA
>ERZ1673739.3259-NODE-3259-length-11337-cov-13.137298_pt1 | contig 11337 bp, 6 predicted proteins | sample MGYA00580210_ERZ1673739 | MGnify/ENA primary metagenome ERZ1673739 (study PRJEB41218, sample SAMN15661749) | gut metagenome | host: Homo sapiens | place: Canada: London | collected 2015-08-20/2019-03-30 | study: EMG produced TPA metagenomics assembly of...
ACCGCTAAAATGATATAAAAATAGGAACTAAATATGATTTGATCAGCACTCTTTGGTCATGACTTTCCTGCATCAATTCTATCGCTATTCTTGCCTCTGCAACATTATGTTGCAGAAGCCTATTTGCAGCTCGCTCAATATTCCGTAATATGTCGGATTATTTACAAGAACCGCTACTGCCCGCGGGTGCTCCTGAATCGTCTTTTCAACCTGTTCTACGGTTACTCCGAGTACGATTCCTAACTTTGCATTAATCTCCGTGTTAAGATAAACAGGTATTGCACCGCACAAAATCAATGCATTGATAACACTTTTATGAACATTTCTTGGAACAATAATCTCATCGCCTGCCTTACAGACTGAAAGTACCATATTCTGTACCGCCTGCGTTGTTCCACCAACCATGAAAAAAGCATGCTCTGCACCAAACGCATCTGCCGTCAGCTCTTCTGCCTCTTTTATTACCGAAACCGGATGACAAAGGTTATCAAGCGGTTTCATTGAATTTACATCAATTCCCACACATCGTTCACCAAGTAAATCGATAAGTTCGGGATTGCCTCTGCCACGTTTATGTTCCGGAACATCAAACGGCACTATTCTTTTTTCCTGAATCTTTCGATAGCCTCATACAATGGAACTGATGCCTGTCTTTTTAAATCCATTTCCTCTCTCCCTGCCATTATATTATCGCAACGGTTGCCAGATTTCCGTATAATACAAATTCTAAATTTTCGTAAAATACGGACTTTGGCTTGCTGCCAACGTAAAATGTGTGCCGTAAGGCACAAAAAGGCGTGATTAATTTTAAATTAATCACGCCTGTGGTATATTCAATCATTCTTTTATGAATCCCTGTACATGTACGTATACATATTACTTCATATATACAAAGCACTGAGATTCTGACCTTTCAGAGTTTATCCAAGTAAGTCACTGTTACCGCTCTTATTGACCGTTTCACAAGATGATATGCACCTTCGCATGATAATTTTAAAAATCAACTTATAAAACTTGGGCTTCTAACCCAATCAATAATGTGTGCCCTTGTCACACTCGGCAACCGACCCGCCCGTCCGCAAGGCTTAACATGTAATATAACCATGTGGTCTGCATGTTGGATAACTCTTATCCAAATCTTTTTTTACTATAATATATCATTTTTTAATGTCAACAGAAAAATAAAATTTTACTCAGATTTTACTTTATTTTTGCATTATTATACATTATCTCAAAAGATATTCTATAATTGCAGCTGTAACTTTATCATTAAGTTTCATAGACATAATGTTTGATATAATAACATTTTTGTCCTCACCGGATGTAAATAATCTGTAAATACTTCTCTTGTCATTATTATCCATCTGTGCCTGCAGAAGAAAATCATATATTTTATCATTAACATTTTCACCGTTGTATACAAGATTGTTTTCTTCATTATCAGCAAATATTTCAAGCTCTGACGCACCATCACAGTTACATGTAACTGTCCATGTATTTGTTTTTATATCGTATTTGGCATTATCTGCATTTTCAAATCTTATACCACGTGCAAATCCTCTTAATATAAAACGGTACTTTCTGTTTCGTGGAATTACCGATAAGTCACCGCTTACATCTATGCTTATTTTTGCCTTATCTTCATTCCAGTCGAGCACAAACTCTGTCAAAGCATATTCGCCTTTTTCGTAGTCAAATCCATCTCCAGAATCTTCGTACATAACAAATGTATTTGATGCACCTGGACATATAACCACATCAACTTTTTTCGGATTAATAATATCATTACTGCCACATTCCGAAGCAAGCGGTATTATTGCACCTGCACGTCCAAGCACAGGAATACTTTGAAGATTTCTACATAAAATCTGACTTTTTCCATTTTTACCGCCATTGTATACATCACCGGTAAATATATCTGTCCATATTCCGGCTGGTATAAAACATTCCTCACCGCTTTTTTGTGAATCTTCATCAATCTTTGTTGTAACAGGACACACAAGCATTTCACTACCAAGAAAATATTGATTTTTATAACTATATGCTTTCTCCTCAAATGGATAATAATAATACATTGGTATTATTACAGGAATATGCTCGCAATGACATCTGTAATTAAGTGTGTACATATATGGAATAAGTGCATGCCTGAATCTTAAAATCTTTTCCATATCACTGCAGTATGGCTCAGGATAATTCCATGGTTCTTTTCCACAGAACGGATTAGAGCTGCTGTGAAGCCTGTTTATCGGTGAAAACACACCAAACTGATACCATCTTAATGCAAGCTCGTTGTCTTTATATCCGTTCATATGACCGCCTATATCATGACTCCACCACGTATATCCCACATTTGATGCCGTTGCTGTAAAATAAGGCTGAAATTCAAGCGATTTCCATGTAACTATCGTATCTCCAGAAAATCCTATCGGATACCTATGGCTTCCAAGTCCGCCATACCTCGAAAGAATAAGTCCTCTTCTGCCTCTTTTTTCCATATCTTTAAAATGAAAATAATTAAGCATCCATAATGGGTCAATTCCGCTTGCTCCTCCGTTGTTGCCCTGTTGCCAGTCTATCCACCAGAAATCAACTCCAGCATTTTCATGTGGATGATGTACAAACTTAAAATACGCCTCAACAAACTCTTTGTTAGTCATATCAAACTCTATAGTTTTTTTACTGTCAGGATTAATTCCCAGATACTCTGCCATATCTTTATACATTTTTTCAAAATTCCGGATACCTGATGCCGGATGGACATTAAGTGTTACATGATAATTATGTTCATGCAGCCATGACAAAAATCTTTCCGGATTCGGAAATAAATCATTATTCCATGTATATCCTGTCCATCCGCCGCCAGATTCCATCGGCACATCGACTATATGCCAGTCCATATCCATAACAGCAACGGAAAATGGTATATTTCTTTTTTCAAATTCCGTCAGCAGCTCAATGTAACTTTCTTCACTGTATTTCCAATACCTGCTCCACCAGTTTCCAAGAGCGTATCTTGGAAGAAGCGGAACAGCCCCCGATAATTTATAAAAATCACGCAGACACGCAAAATAATCACGCCCATATGCAAGATAATAAACATCAATCTCTTCATGTTTCCTTTTTGATGGCATATTTTCTTCATCAAACACAAACGATTTGCTGTCATCAAAAAACGTCCTTCCACTCTTATCCATAAGCCCGTATTCAAGTTCAACTTCCCCGTCAGCCCTGTCAAGAGTTCTCATTGTGCCTTTGAGATTATGCTCCCGGGGCGGAAAACTATACGTCTTTGCACCAAAATACCACCTTCCACCGTAATTGGTAAAATCATATTTTACATCTATAAAAAGTCCTTCTTCACTAAATTTCTTTTTATCGTATATCATATGAAATGCTTCTGTCTCTATCTCAAGGCGGTCGTCACTTTGTGTCACTGAATATTCCGGTACCGGAAATTCCCTGTTAAGCACAGTCTGCGTCTGTAAATCTTCAAACACACCAGTCTCTGAATATTCCATTCTCATCATAAACGGCGTAAGCACCGAAAAACGATATTTTTCCCCCTGAACAATACATGCTTTGTTACAACAACTTTTAGCCATTTTTTTCCTCCGTTATTAAAATAATCTTTACTTGAAGATTAACACCGTCAGTTATCTTTGTCTACGTAAATAAAAATCAAAAATGCAAATAATACAGAAAAAAAGCTCCAAAACCCTATCAATTTTAAAATCATTTCAGGGTTCTGGAACTCTCTTCTATAAATTATTTGTATTCTACATAGTCAACAGTAACATATCCTGCTTCTGTTTTTATGCTGTTATCATGGCATGCAAACATACCGCTCTTTACACCAACCCAGCGTCCTGCTTTTGCTTATTTTATGGCCGACTGCGGCGATTCCCCCTGCATACTTTGCTCCTTTTACATAACCTTCAAAAGAACAGTTTTTCAAGGAATTTTTCCGCCAAGGGGCAACTGCGCCCATTCGGTGACAGGTGCCACCTGTCACGGTGGAAGGAGAAAGTGAACTACCCAACTGAAAAGATATATCAGCAGAAAAGAAAAACAGTAATGTTCCATTAAGCCGCAGCAAACAGCTTGTTATCAAAAGGCAACGGCGAAATCACATTCACCGCCGCTGCCTTTTTTCTTTCTGCTGTGAAAGAGTTAAATCAAATTATTTTTTTACCGCTTGTGCTGTTTTTTTGACCGTTTGTTCCGTTTGAAGGCTCCTTTGGTTATTTGCTCATTTACTCTTTGTTAAGTTTGTAGCTACCGCCATCGGTTCCTGTACCGCCGATAAGTGTTAAGGCGGTTTCGTTTACCGAAAAGGTATAATCGCAATCGCGGACAATATCCTCTGTAAAATCGAGGATGAGCTTTTTACCCTTGACGGTGTAGGCATAAGAATATGTCACATCATCGGCAAGTAATTTGCCTGTACCGTCCTTTTCAAAAACATATTGCGTATGCTCATCATATCTCCAGGTGCCGACCAATTCATTTGATTTTTTACCGAATTGGGCAATAATTAAAATTACAGCTGCCGCAACAGTGATTATTATCGCCGCCGAAAGCATTGCTTTCTTCATGGTATTACGCTTTTTTTTACGCCGCTTATTCAGCGCAGCAAGCTTGCTGCCGTAGGCTTTATATAAATATTATTTTGCTCGCTTTTTCTTTGATACTACGGTAGTGAAACCGAGAACAGCAAGTGAGAGCACCGCCGCAAAGCTCCAGACGGCAACCATGTTGTCATCTCCTGTTTTGGGAGATTCGTTCGGAATCTCGGACGCTTTCACCGTGAACTTTGCAGTTGCCGTTCCGCTTTCCGAAACGATTCCGAGCGTATGCTCACCGACGGAAAGTGTAGAAACAAAATTGTTATTCAAGGTAACTATAATGCTGCCTTCTGCCTTTGTATAATCCTTTTCATCAAGAGTTTTGCCGTCAAGCTCTACACGAATGAAATCGGCAAATGCCGCATTGGAACGGAATGTCAAGGATTTCTTCTCTCCGTTGTTTACGGTAGCATTATTGCCTTCTATGATCTCAGGAGGAAATTTTTGAATAACGGTTTCGCTAAGAGAAATCTCTTTTGTGCCGGCTACATCCGCAAAATATTTACCGCAGTTTTCGCAATAATAATACTTTATATTGCCTTGCTCCGTTACGGTAGCATCCTTTGCCTCTACTAATGTAAGTTTATGCTCAAGCATGGCAATTTCCGAACCGGTTGCAATTTTCTTATTACAATCGGTACACCATGTGTCACCGGTGTAGCCCTTTTCCTGATCGGTAGCGGGCTTTGCATCCCGAATTTCGGTATGCTTGTGATTGGCTGCGTCTACATCACCGTACTGCGCCTTGCAAACCTCACAAACTGCCTTACTTACACAAGTAGCCTCACCACCGCTGTGTGCCGCTTTGTCTATAACATTTCCGCAGCCGACAGTCTGACACTCCTTCCAATGATCGTGTTCATTGGTAGTCCAGACAGATGCGGGATTATGAGCATTCTTCGCAATGGACTGTCCGTCTGCGATTTTCTCATTACAATCGCTGCAATAAGTATCGCCGGTATAGCCCTCCTCAAAGCAGGTGGCTTCCTTTTGGTTCTTTAGATATGTTGTGCCCTTATGATTGTTTGCGTCAAGCGGTCCGTAAGAATGTCCGCATTCAGAGCATTCGGCCGGGGATTTGCAGGTTGCCTCACCGCCGTTGTGTGCCGTAATATCAAACTTTGTGCCGAAATAACAGGTATGCCAATGATTTGTGCCGTCGGATTCCCACTTGCCGTCAACATCGGTATGATTGCCGGTTGAGGAAATTTCACTGCCTGATTCGATTTTAGTGTTACAGTCGGTGCACCATTTGTCGCCGGTATAGCCGGCTTCACAGCAGGTGGGATCGGTTGTGCCGCGAATTTCGGTGTTCTTGTGGTTGGTTGCGTCTACATCACCGTACTCAATCTTGCATACCTCGCAGATAGCCTTGTTCACACAGGTGGCCTCACCGCCGGTATGTGCCGTTACATCAAACTTGGTTCCAAAGTAGCAGGTATGCCAGTGATTTTCACCATCGCTTTCCCACTTTCCGTCAACATCGGTATGATTACCGGTTGCAGGAATTTCAGCTCCGCTTGAAATCAAGGCATTGCAATCGGTGCAGTAGGTGTCGCCGGTGTAGCCCTTTTCGCAGCAAGTGGCGTCTTTTGCACCACGCACTTCGGTGTGTTTGTGGTTGGTTGCGTCTACATCACCGTACTCAATCTTGCATACCTCGCAGATAGCCTTGTTCACACAGGTGGCTTCTCCACCGGAATGATGTGCTTTATCAATGATATTGCCGCAGCCGACAGTCTGACACTCTTTCCAGTGATCGGTTTCATCCGTTGTCCAAACCGACGCAGGGTTATGAGCGTTTTTCGCAATAGATGTTCCTCTTTCTATCTCATGATTGCAGGTAGAGCAATAAGTATCGCCGGTATAGCCTTCTGCGTAGCAGGTGGCTTCCTTTTGTCCCACTAAATATGTATTGCCGATATGATTTGAAAAATCCTTCTCACCGTATTCAAATGTCTCGGAGGATTTTTCATCACAAACAAGGCAGCTTTTGTAATATACTGCGGGGCTTTGGCAGGTCGCAGCCGATTTAAGATACATTTTGCTAACCGTTTCGGTAAACTTATGGTTGCCAAGCTCACCGTATTCCTGCCCGCATCCATCACAAACCGCTTTTTTTTGGCAAGTCGCATTGCCGCCGGAATGTGTGTGCGCCTTGACTGTCAGCGCGGCAGAAACGGCGCTTGCTAAGTAGTTGTCGGTTTCCTTGTAGCGCACATAGTAGGTACCGGGGGCGACCCTGGTGGTGGCATTGGCAGAAATGTTATACTCCATGTCCTCGGCGGTGTTCTTAATCTCGCCGGTGCCGCTGTTCTTAATATCCCCTTTGGTTGTCAGACCGGTAGGAGCCGTCTGCGTAGCCTTATCAATGATATAGGTCACACTGACAGTGACATTGCCAAGGGTAATGCCGGCCGTGTATGTGCCCGCATTCACAGGGGCAGCCGACAGTGCATTGCCGTCCTTGACCGCATACGCGACGGATGGGGCTTTGCCGAACCAGCCTACACTTTCTACTTTCGCATTTTCATCTTTTCCATCGTTAAATTTTGTTTTTTCGGGTTTCTGAATGGTCACGCTGCCGCCGCTGAAATCGTTACCGTTATTATTCGAACAATTTTTGCAGGTTGCGGTAATGGTATCACCGCTTGCGGTGTAAGTCCAGTTATGCACATGGGTAACCATTTTCAGTTCACTGCCGTTCAACTTGGCCACATATCCGTCGGTATCGGAGATGAAGTAGTCGGATGGGGTTTTGTCACTCATATTGGCATTCCAGCCGGAGGTGAACGGGTAATCGCCATAGTCTCCGCTCACAGTCACGCCGAGCTGCGCACCCTCGGACAATTTGTCGGTGCCAATGGTGATGGTCTTGCCGGTGGGAAGATAGACATTGTTCTTCGTGTCGCCGGTGAACTTGCCGTCTGCGCCCTTTGTGCCGCCCTTGGTATTGTCGGTGACGGTCACCTCGCCGCTGACGGTGAAGATACCGCTGCCCACACACACGCCGCCGCCGAAGGTTGATATGTAATCAGATTTGTATGCATTGTTGCCGGTGATGCTGCCGCCGGTCATCTTGAATTCATTGACCGTATACACGCCGCCGCCATAGGCGGCATTGTTGCCGGTGATGCTGCCGTCGGTCATAGTGAAGGTACCGTTGCCCACACACACGCCGCCGCCGTTTTCGGTGGCATTATTGCCGGTGATGGAGGGGATGTTTTGGCCGTCGGCGGACGCGGACATGGTGAAGCTACCTTTGCCGGTCACATACACGCCGCCGCCTCTGTTGGTTTCGTTGCCGGTGATGCTGCCGCCGGTCATCTCGAAGTTGGCCTTCGCATATACGCCGCCGCCGCCATAGGTGGCCGTGTTGGTCTCACCCGTTTTCGTGCCGCCGATGGTGCCGCCGGACATGGTGAATCCGCCGCCGTCCACATACACGCCGCCGCCATAGCTGTTGGCGGTGTTGCCGGTAATGCTGCCGCCGTACATATTGAATGATGAATTGCTGCCGCTCTTATACACGCCACCGCCATCGCCGGTGGCACGGTTGCCGGTGATGCTGCCGCCGTACATATTGAAGGTGCCGGAACTCACATACACGCCTCTGCCGGTCTTGCTGCTTGCATGGGTGATCGTGCCGACGCCCTTGCAGTCGGTGAGGGTGAAGCTGCCGCCGGTCATATAGATGGCATCCATTCCGTCTGCGGCCGTGATTATGTGCCCGTTGAGACAGAGGGTGACATTGTTCTCAATCTTAATGGTATACTCCGGGCTAATGTCACTGCCGAGGTAGTAAGTGCCAGTAGGAAGTATGTAGAATGTATCGTTACTGCCTTTTGTCGGTGCCCAGGATTTGTCGCCTATTTTCAGCGTGTTGCCCTCCTGCTTAATCTCCTTTTCAAATGTGGTCTTGTAGGTTTCGTTTTCGTGACCGCTGCCGTTACAGGTGCTGCCCCCGCAAAGGTAGTGGGTGTGCCCGTTTGTTGTTTCCGCACACACCGTGGCCGGAACTAAACCAAACACCATGCACAAGCATAGAAATACACTTAATAATCTTTTCTTCATAGCGGTATTCTCCTTTTTGCATTGAACTTGCATTATTCTTTCTTCTACGATATATTATATTGTAAATCGTACCTTAGGGGACGAGTCAATAACTTTTACAGAAATTTGGTGAAATAATGATGAAAAAACACGATAACAGCCTATTTCAAATCGGAGAAGTTACAAAAATACTCGGAGTCACCCGCAAGGCACTGCTTGTATACGAAAATATGGGACTTCTGACACCTGCGGTAAAGGACGAAACCAACGGCTTTCGCTATTATTCGGCAGACAACATGACGCAGATCCGCTCTATCCGTTCGCTACAGGCGCTCGGTCTTTCCTTAAAGGAGGTAGCGGAATATTACTACGACACCGAAAATATGGATAAGCTTTTAGATAAGCTTTATGAGCTGCGGAAAATGTTGGACAGAAATATTCAGATGCTTCCGGTGCGTTCGGCAAAGCAAGGCGATTTCACAGTGCATAAAACCGTTCTACCGCGTCAGGTGTGCTTTTGTCGGGAATATCGGTGTAAAGATGTTGCCGAGGCAGCTATTAAACTGCGGGACACCTACATTGCCGCCGCCAGAACCGGAAAAATGTCCATGGTGGCACGTATGTTCACCGTGCGCATGACGGATGACCTGGGTATTCTTGATTTGATGTGCTGTATTCCGGTGGACGAAAGCTTTGACGGGGTCGAGCGCATGGAATTTGACGAAACGCACGCCTTGTGCATCTACTATCGCGGACCGTATGAAGGAACTGGCGAAGCCATGCGGGTGCTGATGGAACATGTGAGCAAAAACGGCATTAAACCCGCAGGACGGTTACGCTCCGTTTATTTAGAGGGACCACCCAACCGAGGCGATAACAGTGCCGATTATATTACTCAAATCGCTGTGCCGATTAAGAAATTCGAGAAGGTGTAATTGCCGGCTGACAATGCCGTAATAACAGTCAAATATGAAATCACAACAAGCAATCCCGATAAGGAGAAGCCTTGTCATCTAAACAAGGTTCTCGGCAGAAATAAACTATCCTTTTTAAGCACAGCGGATATTCATTCGCTGTGCTTTTTTGGCCTAATCCCGCCATGTGTAAGCATTCGGCGCCTGAAACAGACAAAATTTGCTCCATTCTACCTAACCCGACAAATTTTTTACCGAATGCAATGTATACTGTGTATATCAAACTTATGCGCTCTTCACAGTTGCTCTTGCATCGGATAGAATAAAATCAATGAATCCCCCATACAGCGAGGTAGTTATGAAAACAAGGAGATGTCCCTAACAACCGTGTACACTTTCAAAACATAAGGCACACAGCCGTCATAACAAGACGGTTTTTCTGTCTGCGTCCGCAAGCGGTCGTACTATGCCACAAAGCATAGTGCGGCCGTTTTTTGTTTCTCGCGAACAAATAAATCCATACAGGAGGTGACACCGATGTATCTTCCGGAAAAAGAATTCGAAGAAATGCAAAATAACGCTCTGCCATAGGTACGGCGCCCTGCCGTTCCTTAACGACAAGGTAAAACGATGGGAAAATACATAGGAAAGACACAGGTGTTGAAATAGCAAAGGCTGTTTGCAAAAAGCACCTTGCTGCGCAACAAAAACACCTCTCTTTTTTTGACCCTCGCGGTCGACAAAATTCCAAAACAAACCGTAAAAACGCCAACAAACACTACCTTATAGTCAGCCGGTCCAATAGAAAAACCTGCAACAATGCCTCCTGCGTTGCCATCCGTTGATATGAATACCGAATTCTTAATCTGCAGATTCTTTATCGTTCCATAATTATATAACGCGAAACCCTGCGGTCCGCTTCCGTTCGCATACAGTCCGCTGATAGAATGATTGTTACCATCAAATACAAGCTTTTGGTTATTGTATGGATATCCAGATGTTCTGAACACCTCGTCCCACATCCTAATGTCATCCGTCTTCGCAACAGGAGTACCATCCTCCTGAATCAATGTTCCTTCATTTACTACGATATCTGCTGTAAGCCTTGCACCCTTTGTATAAACTGTCTGTGCATTATCTGCGTAGGCATATAGTTGTCCGGCATTACTGATCTCGTAGACTCCATCTGTTTCATTGTAATGTGGTTTTTCATAATAATCACATCCGGCGTTGGTACAGAAGCCATTCTTGACATTGTGATGTGCCTCGCTTGCATCATTGGTATATCCGGTACACCCCTTATAAACCTTATACTTGTCAGATGCACAGGGATTTGGGAGCGAATTTTCCAAAGATAAATTCTGTCCCCATGTAGCAGATGACTGATTTAACAAATACGCAGCCTCACCATTATAAAAGGATTCCTTGGGTAAAAAGGTTTCTCCATCAAATGAGTGATCCCCAAAAAAATGTTGTACTAGTATCAGAGCACCCATAGCAAGAACTCCAAGACATCGTATCATTCGAATAGTTTCAAAAGGTAGAAGAATTTGCATACGTTGATTATAATCATGTTCGTCCACACAGTTATAATGGTTATCGAACCCCATATGAAGCAAGGACGGCAGCATAAATTGATAAGCGCTATTTTTTAGTCACAAGTGTTACAAAAAAGCTTGACCACAACATAATATGCCAGTGGTTTTTTCGGTGTTTTAACTTCTTTCATGGTCTTTCCTCCT
>ERZ1673739.3266-NODE-3266-length-11316-cov-4.693366_pt1 | contig 11316 bp, 9 predicted proteins | sample MGYA00580210_ERZ1673739 | MGnify/ENA primary metagenome ERZ1673739 (study PRJEB41218, sample SAMN15661749) | gut metagenome | host: Homo sapiens | place: Canada: London | collected 2015-08-20/2019-03-30 | study: EMG produced TPA metagenomics assembly of...
TGATGAGCAGTTCGCCTTTGTGGTTTACAAAGGCGAACTGTCCCGTTTTCACCTGAAAGAAGAGTGTGAATTGACAGAGGATACTTATGCAAAGATCAAAGAAGTTCTTTTGAAGCGGGCAAAGCTTCGTGCGATGCACCTGCTGAATGACATGGCAAGAACTGAATCCCAGCTCAGAGATAAATTAAAGCTGGGCGGCTATCCATCGGAGATCACCGAAGCGGCGATTGCTTATGTGAAATCATTTGGATATATCAATGATGACGCCTACATTCGGAACTTTATAGACAGCAGGAAAGATAAAAAGAGCAGACGGGAGATTTATGCCCTTCTGAGACAGAAGGGCGTGGATATGAACCGGGCAGAAGAGATCATGGAAGAGATGTATGAAGAGCATTCCGATCAGGAAGCAATCCGGGAGCTTCTTCGCAAAAAACACTGGGACTTTGCCTGTACAGATCCGAAAGAAAAGCAGAAAATATATGGATATTTGGTGCGGAAAGGATTTCGTTACGAAGATATCCGTCAAGTAATACAAGTTTGCGATTGGAATGCTTGACATATTTGTGAAAACAGTATAGAATTTAAGTGTTGTATTTGTACAATGAAAACTAAATAAGGAGGTGCTCCTGTGCTGATACCTATAATTATTGCTGTAGTTGTTACGCTTATAGTAGTAATGCCGGTTACTTATTTTGTTACTGTTTCCAAGTTGAAGAACGATGCAAATTCTAAAATTGGGAACGCTGATGTAAAAGCAAGAGAAATTATTGATGATGCTTTGAAGACAGCAGAGACAAAGAAGAAGGAAGCACTTTTGGAAGTAAAGGAAGAGTCCATCAAGACAAAGAATGAACTTGAAAAAGAGACTAAGGAACGCAGAGCTGAACTTCAGCGTTATGAAAAGCGTGTACTTTCAAAAGAAGAATCTCTGGATAAGAGATCTGCGGCAATTGAGCAGAGAGAGACTGCATTTACTGCAAAAGAGACAGCGATGAAGCAGCGGGAGGCTGAAGTTGAAGAGCTCAGCCAGAAAAGAGTACAGGAACTAGAAAGAATCTCAGGACTTACCTCCGAACAGGCAAAGGATTATCTATTAAAAACTGTTGAAGAAGATGTGAAACATGACACTGCCAAGATGGTGAAAGAGCTTGAAACACGTGCAAAGGAAGAGGCTGACAAGAAGGCGAAAGAGTATGTTGTCACCGCAATCCAGAGATGTGCGGCAGATCATGTGGCTGAAACTACGATCTCGGTAGTTCAGCTTCCAAGTGACGAGATGAAGGGTAGAATTATCGGACGAGAGGGACGGAATATCCGTACTCTTGAGACACTGACAGGAGTAGAGCTTATTATTGATGATACTCCGGAGGCAGTTGTTCTTTCCGGATTTGATCCAATCCGAAGAGAAGTGGCAAGAATTGCACTGGAGCGTTTGATCGTAGATGGACGAATCCATCCTGCAAGAATCGAAGAGATGGTTGAAAAAGCGCAGAAAGAAGTAGAGACTATGATGCGCGAAGAAGGAGAGGCAGCAGCACTTGAAGTTGGTGTACACGGCATCCATCCAGAACTGATTCGTCTTCTTGGACGTATGAAGTTCAGAACGAGCTACGGTCAGAATGCACTGAAGCATTCAATCGAGGTTGCTCAGCTATCCGGATTGCTTGCGGGCGAGATCGGACTGGATGTCCGTATCGCAAAGCGTGCAGGTCTTTTACATGACATCGGTAAATCGATCGATCACGATGTAGAAGGTTCACATGTTCAGATTGGTGTAGACCTTTGTAGAAAATACAAAGAGTCGCCGCTTATTATCAACGCGGTAGAAGCACATCATGGTGATGTAGAACCACAGTCTCTGATTGCAGGCGTTGTTCAGGCAGCAGATGCGATTTCGGCTGCAAGACCAGGTGCAAGAAGAGAAACCTTGGAGACATACACAAACAGATTAAAACAGTTAGAAGATATTACCAACCAGTTTAAAGGGGTTGAGAAGTCATTTGCTATTCAGGCGGGTAGAGAGATTCGCGTAATGGTAGTTCCAGAACAAGTATCTGATGATGATATGGTATTGCTGGCAAGAGATATTTCAAAACAGATTGAATATGAATTGGAATATCCAGGTCAGATTAAAGTAAATGTAATCCGGGAATCCCGTGTTACAGATTATGCTAAATAACACGATAATCAGAAAACGACAGCCGTCCAAAAGATTCAATCTTTTGGATGGCTGTATTTAATTTACGCGAGCAACGAGCCAAAGTCCGTGCTTGCACGAGGCCTTGGCGACTGCCGCGATAACTTGAGAAACTCGCGGAGCGTGTTTCTCATAGTTGTGTGAAAAGGAAGTGGAAAACGGATGAAAAAAGAAATCAAACGTGTAAAAAGAGAAAGGGTATATCAGGGAACAATTGTTGATGTATACAAAGATTATATGGAGTTTTCCAATGGAAATCATGAGGTGTGGGACTATATCCACCACAAAGGGGCTGCTGCTGTGATCCCTGTGATGGATGACGGCAGACTCCTGATGGTAAGACAGTACCGGAATGCACTGGACCGCTTTACACTGGAGCTTCCGGCAGGAGGGCTGGACCAAGCAGATGAACCGGGACGAGACTGTTCGGCAAGAGAATTGGAAGAAGAGACCGGATATCACAGTGATGATCTGGAATGGCTGATCACGCTTCGAACAACTGTAGCACTTTGCAACGAAAAAATCGAAGTTTATGTGGCACGAAACCTGATCCGTACCCATCAGCATCTGGATGAGAATGAATTTGTGAATGTAGAGGCACATACGGTTGAAGAATTGAAGCAGATGATCTTTGAAGGAAAGATTGAAGATTCCAAGACTGTAGCCGCTATCCTTGCCTATGATGCAAAGTATAACAGATAAAGTGAACGCATAATTGACAACTCCGGTCATATAATGAACTATGTGAAATTATTGGAGGCCGGAATGTGGAAGTTTATCGGAAGAAATATCAGCTGCCCATGCTATATCTGATCGGTTTTGGAACGGGGATCTTATATGCTAATTTTATTGCGAAAAATTATGTTACGATGACTGGAATTTTCCATGAATATTTTCTAAATCAGTATACACAGGTGAAAATCATAAATGAAGATTACCTGTGGTACCTGCTCAGATGGAGAGTGATGCCTTTGGCGTTAGCGGTCTGTGTGGCAAATCTGGGATTTCGCAGACTGACAGCAGCCGGAATCCTCCTTTGGACAGGCTTTGCAGCAGGGATACTGTCTGTGGCGGCAGTTTTAAGGATGGGCCTTTGCGGAATGCTGCTGTGTATTGCCGGTATTTTCCCGCAATATATTTTTTATGTACCGGCATATCTTCTATTGATCCGGTATTATTATCGCTATCCGCAAAGTGAATGGAATGGAACAAAAACAGGATTTACTGTTATGATGATCGTGGCGGGAATTTTGTCTGAGGTGTATTTAAACCCTGGGATTGTCCGTTGGTTTGTGAAGGTTCTTACATAGCAGGAATGTGTTCAGCCACATTTTAGCGTCAGGTGATAGAAAATGGCAGAAAGCCCTCTTACTGAACAATTCGGTAAAGAGGACTTTCTGCCGTTTTTTATCGCCCTTGTTTTATCAGGAGAAACATGCAGCAGCCAAATGTAAGAAGCTGGCTTGCAAGCAATGCCCACAGATAGCCAAGAATCCCGAACTGCGGAATCAGAAACAGAACACTACAGATTCGTACTGCCAGGGTGAACAGATTGATCAGAAAAGTTTTTCCGGCAAGATCCAGACCATTTAACACACTGATCAGTGCGGTGTTACTATAGAGAAAAGGACAGATAAATGCTAGTGTTAAGATATAATTTCCGGCTTCTGGTGTATGAAAGATCCGTCTGCTGATAAAGCCGGATGCGGTAAAGAAAAATAGCAGGCAGGCAAAACCAAGAAACAGGCAGAAAAAAATAACTTTCCGTAAAAGCTGCGGAAGAGCATGCTTTTTCTGAGCATCCGGCATACTGGCAACTTCGGGGAGGAGCATTGTGGAGATGGAATTGGTGAGGGCAGATGGAAATAAAATGCAGGGAAGGGCAATTCCGGTCAGAATTCCGTAGGTGCTAAGAGAAGCGGAGATACTCATTCCATACTTTTGCAGGGCAAGAGGAATAGAAATTGCTTCCAGACTCTGAAAAAGATTCAGAAGGACTCTGCTTGCGGTCAGTGGAAGGGCAGAAAAAAGCAGGGGAGGAACAGCAGAAAGAGCCGGCTCCCGGTGTGGGGATAAAGGTTGCCCGGCAGTTCTGAGCTTATGGATGCAAAGAAAAGCGGCTGCAATTTCACCACCGACAATTCCGAGGACAGCAATTGCGACAGATGGTGTAAAAGCGGTATGAACATCGGCTGTATAGAGGAGGATAACAAAAAAGATCCGGACCAGCTGTTCAAATAATTGGGAAAGGGCAGGAAGCCGGATCTGCTTGAGCCCCAGAAAGTAACCACAGCTGCAACTGTGCAGAGCTGCAAATGGAAGTGCATATGCTATCAGGAAGATGAGAGAGGCGCATCGGGGATCACCAAGTATGACTGTGGTGAGGAAAACAGCATTTTTCTGCAACAGAAAAAGACAGCAGATGGAAAGGAAAAGAGAACAAAGCAGTGCTGCTTTCAGGTAAGAATAAGCTTTTGCAGACTGCTTTTTTGCAGAAGAGGCGGCAACCAGGCGCGCCAGAGCCGTCTCGATCCCTGCTGAAGTTGCAGCATAAGCAAGTGTGTAGACAGGGAAAATCAGCTGATACAGACCGATTTCTTCTGCAGGGAAAGATCTGCTGAGAAAAATACGGTAAAAAAATCCCATTACACGGGTGAGAATGCCGACTACAGTAAGGATAAAAGTTCCTTTCAGGAGAAAATGTTTTTGTGACATAGCAGCTCCAAAGGCATTTTTGTTTTAAAATATATGCAAGAAAGAGCCTTGACAGAACATAACAGAGGTGATATTCTCAATTTGCAAGAAATCCTAGTAAAACAGTGGGATATAAAAAATAAAGAGAAGGTGATGGATTGAAGATCTCAACGAAGGGTCGTTATGGTTTGCGCGCCTTTATCGATCTTGCGTGTTATGGCGCAGAAGAACCGGTTTCCATCAGCAGTATATCAGCCAGGCAGGAGATATCGGAACGATATCTGGAACAGCTCATGGCGAAGCTGAAAAAGGCAGGTCTTGTCAAGAGTATCCGTGGAGCGGGAGGAGGATATCGGCTGGCAAAGGATGCGGCGGAAGTTTCTGTTGGTGATGTGCTCAGAGCACTTGAAGGAGACCTGGAACCTGCGACTTGTGCAGCACTTCATTCGGAAGACAGCTGCGAGATCCAGGGCAGCTGTATCACGAAATATGTCTGGAAGAAAGTCAATGAAAGCATGGCACAGACGGTAGACAGTATTATGATAAATACCCTTGTGGAAATGAATAAAGAAATAAAGAAAGAAGGACAAAAAGATGAGTAAATTAATTTATTTGGATAACGCAGCAACAACAAAAACTGCACCAGAAGTTCTGGAAGCAATGCTGCCATATTTTACAGAGCAGTATGGCAATCCTTCTGCGATCTACAGCTTCGCATCCCATAACAAAGATGTTGTGGCAGAACAGAGAGAAAGAATCGCAAACGCACTCGGTGCAAAGAGCAACGAAATTTATTTTACAGCCGGCGGATCAGAGTCTGACAACTGGGCACTCAAAGCAACCGCTGAGGCTTATCAGAATAAAGGAAAACATATTATCACAACTAAGATCGAACATCATGCGATCCTGCATACAGCAGCTTATTTGGAAGAACGTGGGTTTGAAGTGACTTATCTTGATGTGGATGAATACGGAAAAGTAAATCCGGCAGATGTGGAAGCAGCAATCCGCCCGGATACCATCCTGATCTCTGTAATGTATGCAAACAACGAGATCGGAACAATTGAACCGATCAAAGAGATCGGTGAGATCGCCCACAAACATGGTATCCTGTTCCACACAGACGCCGTACAGGCTTTCGGACAGGTCCCGATCAATGTAGATGAATGTCATATTGATATGTTAAGTGCCAGCGGACACAAGCTGAACGGACCAAAAGGAATCGGATTCCTCTATATCAGAAAAGGCGTGAAGATCCGTTCCTTTGTTCATGGTGGGGCACAGGAAAGAAAACGTCGTGCAGGTACAGAAAATGTTCCGGGTATTGTTGGAATCGGTACAGCAACAAAACGTGCTATCGCTACGATGGAAGAACGTACAGCAAAAGAGCGCGAGATGAGAGATTATCTGATCAAACGTGTGATGGAAGAAATCCCGTACACTAAGCTGAACGGACATCCGACAGACCGTCTGCCAAATAACGCAAACTTCTGCTTCCGTTTCATTGAGGGCGAATCTATGCTGATCCGTCTTGATATGGCAGGAATTTGTGGATCCAGTGGATCTGCATGTACATCCGGATCTCTTGATCCATCCCATGTACTTCTTGCAATCGGACTGCCGCACGAGATTGCGCATGGATCTCTGCGCCTGACTCTGAATGAAGAGATCACAAAAGAAGACATTGATTATGTAGTAGATCAGCTTAAGACAATCGTAAGCGATTTACGCGGAATGTCACCGCTTTATGAAGATTTTGCAAAAAAACAGAATAAATAATTCGATAAAAAATACAGCTTTAGGAGGAATTTACAATGTATACAGAGAAAGTAATGGATCATTTTCAGCATCCACGTAATATGGGAGAAATCGAGAACGCAAGCGGAGTGGGTACTGTTGGTAACGCCAAATGTGGTGATATCATGAGAATCTACCTTGATATTGATGATAACGGAATTATTAATGATGTAAAATTTAAGACATTCGGATGTGGCGCGGCTGTTGCAACAAGCAGTATGGCAACAGAACTTGTAAAGGGAAAACATATTTCAGAAGCAATGCAGGTAACAAACAAAGCCGTTATGGAAGCACTTGACGGACTGCCGCCGGTTAAGGTACACTGTTCTTTACTGGCAGAGGAGGCAATCCATGCAGCACTGTGGGATTATGCAGAGAAGCACGGGATCAAGATCGAAGGACTCCAGAAGCCGAAGAACGATATCAGTGAAGGTGAAGAAGCAGAAGAGGAAGAGTATTAGAATTTTCTGCAGGAGAAAAGAGAATGGCAAAAAAGAAAGTGGTAGTCGGAATGTCAGGTGGTGTCGACTCATCGGTAGCGGCATATCTTCTAAAAGAACAGGGATATGATGTGATCGGTGTGACGATGCAGATCTGGCAGGACGAAGAATCGAAAATACAGGAAGAAAACGGCGGATGCTGTGGACTCAGCGCGGTAGATGATGCCAGAAAAGTTGCGGCACAGATCGGCATTCCGTATTATGTGATGAATTTCAAGAAGGATTTTCAGGAGAAGGTAATCGATTATTTTGTGGATGAATATTTGCATGGCCGGACACCAAATCCGTGCATTGCGTGTAACCGTTATGTAAAATGGGAATCTCTTCTTACACGGAGCATGGAGATCGGAGCAGACTATATTGCAACAGGTCACTATGCGAGAGTAGAACAGTTGCCGAACGGACGCTATGCGATCCGGCATTCGGCAACCTGGTCAAAAGACCAGACCTATGCGCTTTATAATCTTACCCAGGATCAGCTGAGAAGAACGCTGATGCCTGTCGGTGAATACGAAAAAGACCAGATCCGCGAGATCGCAAAAGAGATCGGATTGCAGATTGCGAACAAACCGGACAGTCAGGATATCTGTTTTGTATCCGATGACGATTATGCATCTTTTATTGAAGAAGAAAGTGACCAGAAAATCCCGGAAGGTAATTTTGTAACACCGGATGGAAAGATCCTGGGACGGCATAAAGGAATCATCCACTATACGATCGGACAGAGAAAAGGACTTGGACTTTCTCTTGGGTATCCGGCATTCGTGCTTGAGATCCGTCCGGATACGAATGAAGTTGTGATAGGGACGAATGAAGATCTGATGACGACGCGGGTCCGTGCAAATAAGCTGAACTTTATGACAGTAGAGGATCTGGAAGGTGAGATGCGCGTATTTGCCAAAATCAGATACAATCATAAAGGGGACTGGTGCACAGTCCGCAAAACGGGAGAAGATGAGATAGAGTGCATCTTTGAGACACCGCAGAGAGCGGTTACACCGGGGCAGGCATTGGTACTGTATGATGGAGATTATGTACTTGGAGGCGGAACAATTCTGGGATAGCTCAGAATTGTTCCGTTTTTTGGTATATTGGGACCGTACTGCAATCCAACAAATGATTTGCGGGAAAGCCGGGTGGATTTACACATGAAGAATGACAAGGAGGGCAAAATATGAGAGCGGACTGCCATATGCACACTTATTTTTCCGGAGATTCAGAGGCAAAACCGGAAGAGATGGTCCTTGCAGCAATCGATAAAGGACTGGAAGCAATCTGTTTTACGGATCATGAAGATATTGATTATTTTTGTGATGATATTGAATTTGTGTTTGATCCGGAAACCTATTTTAAAGAGCTTGGAGCACTGAAGGAAAAGTATAAAGAGAAGCTGGATATCCGGATCGGTGTGGAGTTTGGACTTCAGCCACACCTTGCGAAGAAAGCAAAAGCATTTACCGCGGCAAATCCGTATGATTTTGTGATCGGATCCATGCATGTGGTTGGTGGGAAGGATCCGTATTATCCTGAGTTCTTTGAGGGGATTTCGGATGAAGAGGCCTACCGGATGGCACTTCGGGAGACAATAGCCGATATCAGGGCTGTGGCGGATTTTGATGTGCTCGGACATCTGGATTATGTGGTACGTTATGGAAAACATCGGGAACAGGAATATTCTTACGGCAGATTTGCGGATGAAATAGATGAAATCCTGCGGTATCTTATTGAACACGGAAAAGGACTGGAAGTCAATACGGCAGGACTGAAGTATGGCCTTCCTTTTGCACACCCGCATCCGGATGTGTTAAAAAGATACAAAAAGCTGGGGGGAGAGATCATCACCGTCGGCGCAGATGCACATAAACCAGAGCATGTAGGGTATGATTTTAACATAGTTGACAATATTCTCGAAGCATGTGGTTTTAAATATTATGCAGAATTCATAAAAAGGGCCCCGGTTTTCAGAAAAATAAAGTGAAAAAAGGGGATTGAATTTTTGTTCTGAATTTAGTACAATAAATTACAGTTGATAAATCTTAAACAATGATAAGATTTATCAAGAAAAATGTAACTGTTATATACAGTAATACAATTTATCTTTAGGAGGACTAAATCATGGCAGTAAAAGTAGCAATCAATGGATTTGGACGTATTGGACGTCTTGCATTCAGACAGATGTTTGGAGCAGAGGGATTTGAGATCGTAGCAATCAACGACCTTACATCTCCTAAGATGCTGGCTCACTTATTAAAATATGATTCAACACAGGGAAAATATGAATTAGCTGATAAAGTATCTGCTGGAGAAGACTCCATCACAGTAGACGGAAAAGAAATCAAAATCTACGCAAAAGCTAATGCAGCTGAACTTCCATGGGGAGAAATCGGAGTAGATGTAGTTCTTGAATGTACAGGATTCTACACATCTAAAGCAAAAGCTCAGGCACATATCGATGCAGGTGCTAAACACGTTATCATTTCTGCACCGGCAGGAAATGACCTTCCTACAATCGTTTACAATGTAAACCATACACAGCTTACAAAAGATGACGCAATCATTTCTGCAGCTTCTTGTACAACAAACTGTCTTGCACCAATGGCTAAGGCTCTTAATGATCTTGTACCGATCAAATCTGGTATCATGTGCACAATCCATGCTTACACAGGTGATCAGATGACTCTTGACGGACCACAGAGAAAAGGTGATCTGAGAAGATCCCGTGCAGCAGCAGTAAACATCGTTCCTAACAGCACAGGAGCAGCTAAAGCAATCGGACTTGTTATTCCGGAACTTAACGGAAAACTTATCGGATCTGCACAGCGTGTACCAACACCTACAGGATCTACAACAATCCTTACAGCAGTAGTTGAAGGTGAAGTTACTGTAGAACAGATCAACGCAGCTATGAAAGCAGCTTCTAACGAATCATTCGGATACAACGAAGATCAGATCGTTTCTAGCGATATCGTAGGAATGAGATTTGGTTCTCTCTTCGATTCTACTCAGACAATGGTACTTCCGCTTGACAACGGAACAACAGAAGTACAGGTTGTTTCTTGGTATGACAATGAAAACTCTTACACAAGCCAGATGGTAAGAACAATCAAACACTTCGGAACATTACTTTAATCCGTAACGTTTGTTTGGACAGGCTGAATTGATTCTTACTGGAATATTCCAGAGTTAGACTCAAGCAAGGGTCCGGTCTACATGGACCGGGCTCTTTTATTTAACAGGAAATTCTGATGGAGCTTCCTGCTAAATAAAAGGCACTATGTGCCCAAGATGTGTATTCGTGTGAAAACGCAGATTGTCGCAAGCAACTGCGCTCAGCACGGAAATGTGCCCGGCACATTCCATTTAAACGAAATGTAAACAGGAGGCAGGATTATGCTTAACAAAAAATCTGTAGATGATATCAATGTAAAAGGGAAAAAAGTCCTTGTAAGATGCGATTTTAACGTACCGCTGATCGATGGAAAGATCACAGACGAGAACCGTCTTGTTGCAGCACTTCCTACAATCAAGAAACTGATCGCTGACGGAGGAAAAGTAATCCTCTGCTCACATCTTGGTAAACCGAAGGGAGAACCGAAACCGGAGCTTTCTCTTGCACCGGTTGCAGTAAGACTTTCAGAACTTCTCGGACAGGAAGTAAAATTCGCAGCAGATCCTGAAGTAGTGGGACCAAATGCAAAAGCAGCAGTTGAAGCTATGAAAGATGGAGAGGTAATCCTTCTTGAAAATACACGTTACAGAGCAGAAGAAACAAAGAACGGAGATGAATTCTCTAAGGAACTCGCTTCTCTTTGTGATGTATTCGTAAACGATGCATTCGGAACAGCTCATCGTGCACACTGCTCTAACGTTGGTGTTACCAAATATGTTGATACAGCAGTTGTAGGATATCTTATGCAGAAAGAAATCGATTTCCTTGGAAATGCAGTAAACAATCCGGAGAGACCATTCGTTGCAATCCTTGGTGGAGCTAAAGTTTCAAGCAAGATTTCTGTAATCGAAAACCTGATCGATAAAGTAGACACTCTGATCATTGGTGGAGGTATGTCTTATACATTCAGCAAAGCGCAGGGAGGAACCGTTGGAAAATCTCTTCTTGAAGAAGAT
>ERZ1673739.3270-NODE-3270-length-11296-cov-30.952228_pt1 | contig 11296 bp, 10 predicted proteins | sample MGYA00580210_ERZ1673739 | MGnify/ENA primary metagenome ERZ1673739 (study PRJEB41218, sample SAMN15661749) | gut metagenome | host: Homo sapiens | place: Canada: London | collected 2015-08-20/2019-03-30 | study: EMG produced TPA metagenomics assembly of...
ACCATCACCTCGTTTTCCGCCAATCTTTTCGTATCTTTGCTCCATTAAACCAAAGTACTTTATGGAACAATCTGACATACTTCGTAACTTACGGATAGAGCAACTCACCCCGATGCAGGAAGCAGCGCGGGATGCCTATCAATCGGATAAGGACCTCGTCCTGTTGTCGCCCACGGGGTCGGGCAAGACGCTGGCATTCCTGCTGCCGCTGGTGCAATCGCTCAAAGCCGATGTGCAGGGCGTACAGGCGGTGGTGCTCGTACCGTCGCGCGAGCTTGCCTTGCAGATAGAAAACGTATTCAAGTCGATGAACGTCCCTTTCAAGGCGATGAGCTGCTACGGCGGACGTCCGGCAATGGACGAGCACCGTACGATGAGGGGCATTAACCCTGCCGTTATCATCGGCACTCCCGGACGTATGAACGACCATTTGCGGAAGCAGAACTTCGATACCCGCTTTGTAACCACATTGGTGATAGATGAGTTCGACAAATGCCTTGAATTCGGCTTTCACGACGAGATGGCGGAAGTTATCGGGCAGTTGCCTGCCTTGAAGAAACGGGTATTGCTGTCGGCAACGGATGCAGAGGAAATCCCGCAGTTCACCGGAGTGGGCGGGGGGGGGGAATCGTCACCTCAGGTTGTCAAGCTGAATTTTCTTTCGGGCGAAACCGTATCCGGACGATTGGACTTGCAGAAGGTAATCTCTCCCGAAAAAGACAAGCTGGAGACATTGTACCGGCTGCTTTGTACGCTGGGCGACCGTTCTACACTGGTATTCGTGAACTATCGCGAGAGCGTGGAGCGTACGGTAGCCTATCTGAAGTCGAAGAAATTCCCTTGCGATGCTTTTCACGGCGGTATAGAACAGGACGACCGCGAGCGGGCGCTCTATAAGTTTCGCAACGGCAGTTGCCCCGTCCTGGTATCGACCGACCTTGCCGCACGCGGATTGGATATTCCGGGCATCGACAACGTGGTGCACTATCACATGCCCGTCAACGAAGAAGCCTTTACGCACCGTAACGGACGCACGGCACGCTGGGAAGCGCGCGGCTCGTCTTTCCTGCTTCTGCATGTCGAAGAGCGTCTGCCCGATTATCTTCCGGAAGAGCTCTCCGTATTCGAATTGCCGGAGCAGACGCCGAAACCTGCCAAACCCCGCTGGACTACCTTATATATAGGCAAAGGCAAGAAAGACAAACTGAATAAGGTGGACATTGTGGGCTTCCTGTATAAGAAAGGCGGACTGGTGCGCGAAGATGTAGGACAGGTGGATGTGAAGGAGCACTATGCTTTCGTGGCAGTCCGCCGCAGCAAAGTGAAGCAATTGCTTACACTGCTGCGCGGGGAAAAAATCAAGGGGATGAAGACTTTGATAGAAGAAGCTCGTTGACAGTATGTTATGAAGCATATCCGGTGATGTTATTAAGCATGGGAAAATAGCTTGTTTTTGATAATCATGCACTTTTTTTTCAGTTTTTATTCCCGGTAGAAAGTTTTTTCAGCTTCTATCTTTCAGTTTACTTTTTAATACTTTCCTTGTTAAGCGTACATAACAGTTTGGCGTATATTTCTTGTATATACCAATAAAAAGTAAGGCAAATACGCGATAAAGAAGAAAATTTATAAGGAAAGATTTGCAATGCAGAAATAATTCCGTAATTTCGCCATGTCGAAAGACATAAACGAACGAAATTGTATAACCAAAACAAACTTCAAATGAAAAAGCATAATTTCAACGCAGGACCTTCCATTCTTCCGCGTGAGGTGATAGAGGATACGGCGAAGGCTATTTTAGATTTCAATGGATCCGGTCTGTCTCTTATGGAGATTAGCCACCGCGCTAAAGACTTCCAGCCCGTAGTGGACGAAGCCGTAGCACTGTTCAAAGAACTACTTAACATTCCGGAAGGCTATTCGGTGCTGTTCCTGGGAGGTGGTGCAAGTCTGGAATTCTGCATGATACCTTTCAACTTCCTCGAAAAGAAGGCCGCTTACCTCAATACGGGTGTGTGGGCAAAGAAAGCCATGAAGGAAGCCAAAGGTTTTGGCGAGGTTGTAGAGGTTGCCTCTTCTGCTGAAGCCACTTATACTTACATTCCGAAAGATTATACGGTACCGGCCGATGTGGACTATTTCCATATCACCACCAACAATACTATCTATGGCACGGAATTGAAGGAAGACCTGAACGTAAACGTTCCTATGATTGCCGACATGTCGTCCGATATTTTCTCCCGTCCTATTGATGTGTCCAAATACATCTGTATCTACGGCGGTGCACAGAAGAATCTGGCTCCTGCGGGCGTAACATTCGTCATCGTGAAGAATGATGCGGTAGGCAAGGTGTCCCGTTACATCCCGACCATGCTGAACTATCAGACTCACATCGACGGCGGTTCAATGTTCAATACTCCTCCCGTTGTTCCTATCTATGCGGCATTGCAGACATTGCGCTGGATAAAGGCTCAGGGCGGTGTGAAGGAAATGGAACGTCGCGCCATCGAAAAGGCGGATATGCTGTATGCCGAGATAGACCGCAACAAGATGTTCGTGGGTACTGCCGCCAAAGAAGACCGTTCACGCATGAACATCTGCTTCGTAATGGCTCCCGAATACAAGGAACTGGAAGCCGACTTCCTGAAATTCGCTACCGAAAAGGGTATGGTAGGTATCAAGGGACACCGTTCCGTAGGCGGTTTCCGTGCATCTTGCTACAATGCCATGCCGAAGGAAAGCGTACAGGCTTTGATAGACTGCATGCAGGAATTTGAGAAACTTCATTAATAATATTTGTTCACCACAGAGGGCACAGAGTCCCACAGAGATGAAATGAAAAGGAAAACTCTGTGAAACTTCGTGCGGTTCTGTGGTGAATCTTTTTTTAATACCATTGAATCATGAAAGTATTAGTTGCAACAGACAAACCGTTTGCAAAAGTTGCAGTAGACGGTATTCGCAAAGAAATTGAAGCAGCAGGCTATGAACTTGCCTTGCTGGAGAAATATGGCGATAAGGCAAAATTGCTGGAAGCCGTGAAAGATGCCAATGCCATTATTATCCGCAGCGACATTATTGATGCCGAGGTTTTGGATGCCGCCAAAGAGCTGAAAATCGTAGTGCGTGCCGGTGCGGGGTATGACAATGTGGACTTGGATGCCGCAACCGCCCACAATGTATGTGTGATGAACACTCCGGGGCAGAACTCCAACGCTGTGGCCGAACTGGCTTTCGGGCTTATGGTAATGGCTGTCCGCAATCTGTACAACGGTACTTCCGGTACGGAGCTGAAAGGCAAGAAGCTGGGCATTCATGCTTACGGTAACGTAGGCCGCAATGTAGCCCGCATAGCCAAAGGTTTCGGTATGGACATTTACGCATTCGACGCTTTCTGCCCGAAAGAGGTTATCGAGAAAGACGGTGTAAAGGCTGTGGCTTCGGCCGAGGAGCTTTATTCTGCCTGCGACATCGTTTCGCTGCACATTCCCGCAACGGCGGAAACCAAGAACTCCATTAACTATGCTTTGGTGGGCAGGATGCCGAAAGGCGGTCTGCTGGTGAACACCGCCCGCAAGGAAGTTATCAACGAAGCCGAGCTGATACAACTGATGGAAGAACGTGCCGACTTGAAGTACATGACCGACATTATGCCCGCAGCCAATGATACATTTGCCGCCAAGTTTGCCGGCCGTTACTTCTCCACACCGAAGAAGATGGGCGCGCAGACGGCCGAAGCCAATATCAATGCCGGCATTGCCGCTGCCAGACAGATTGTGGGCTTCCTGAAAGACGGCTGCGAGAAGTTCCGCGTAAATAAGTAATGGATTTATACTCAGACAACCATGGCAACAATAAAACCTTTTAAAGGGATTCGTCCCCCTCAGGATTTGGTAGAGCAAGTGGCATCCCGTCCGTACGACGTCCTGAATTCCGCCGAAGCGCGTGAAGAAGCGGCAGGAAACGAAAAATCCCTGTATCACATTATCAAGCCCGAAATAGATTTTCCGGTCGGTACGGACGAGCACGATGAACGTGTGTACCGGAAAGCAGCCGAGAACTTCCAAATGTTCCAGGATAAAGGCTGGCTGGTGCAGGACGATAAGGAGAACTATTACATATATGCCCAGACCATGAACGGTAAGACGCAATATGGTTTGGTGGTGGGCGCATACGTGCCCGATTACATGAACGGCGTTATCAAGAAGCATGAGCTTACCCGCCGCGACAAGGAAGAAGACCGCATGAAGCATGTCCGTGTGAACAATGCCAACATCGAGCCCGTATTCTTCGCTTATCCCGACAATGCAGTGCTGGATGCGGTCATTGCCCGTTACACGGCACAGAAGCCTGTTTACGACTTTGTGGCTCCGGACGACGGTTTCGGCCATACATTCTGGATTATCGACCGGCAGGAAGATATTGAGGTCATAACCGAAGAGTTTGCCAAGATGCCTGCACTTTACATTGCCGACGGGCACCACCGCAGTGCAGCCGCAGCCCTGGTGGGTGCGGAGAAAGCCGGACAGAATCCCAATCATCGCGGAGACGAGGAGTACAACTACTTCATGGCAGTCTGTTTCCCCGCCAACCAGTTGACTATCATCGACTACAACCGCGTGGTGAAGGACCTGAACGGGTTGACTCCCGGAGAATTCCTGGCTGCCGTAGGCAAGAACTTCACGGTAGAAGAGAAAGGAACGGAAATCTACAAGCCGGCCGGCCTGCATAACTTCTCCCTTTATCTGGACGGCAAGTGGTACAGCCTTACGGCAAAGCCGGGCACTTACAACGACAACGACCCTATCGGCGTGCTGGATGTTACCATTTCGTCCAACCTGATACTGGATGAAATCCTCGGTATCAAAGACCTCCGTTCCGACAAGCGTATCGACTTTGTCGGCGGTATCCGCGGGTTGGGCGAATTGAAGAAGCGGGTGGACAGCGGTGAGATGAAAGTGGCTTTGGCGCTTTATCCTGTGTCCATGAAACAGCTGATGGACATTGCCGATACCGGCAATATCATGCCGCCCAAGACCACTTGGTTCGAACCGAAGCTGCGTTCGGGACTGGTAATTCATAAACTGGACTGATTCAGATATCATTTTAAAGAACGGATACGAAGAAGGTGCATGGAAACTTGGCAGGTTTTGATGCACCTTCGCTATTTTATATTGCCATTCCCTTTTCCGGTATACGGAAAATGCCGACCTTTGCCGTCAAAATAAGATACCGCTATTCGGCATTAGTTATTAAAACCAAAAGAACGATATGGGCAAAAAGGAAGAATACAAACTGAAGAACGAACAGTTCCTGCAAAATCTGCGTACCGAAGAAGGCGTAAAGGAGTTGGCTGCCGGCGTGCTTTACCGTATTCTGGAAAGCGGGCAGGGCAGTAGCGCTACTCCTCGCCCGAACAGTATTGTGTCGGTGCATTACAAGGGAACGCTCATTAACGGCAGGGAGTTTGACAATTCCTGGAAGCGCAACTGTCCGGAAGCTTTCCGGCTGAACGAAGTAATCGACGGCTGGCAGATAGCCTTGCAGCAGATGCGCGTGGGCGACCACTGGATAGTCTACATCCCGTACACCGTGGGATACGGCACACGCACCAGCGGGCCTATTCCGGCTTTCTCCACACTGATATTCGAAGTGAAGTTGTTGGGCATTGCCTGAGAGAGGGTGTGAACAATCATGTTACGGAACGGAGACCTTACCCGGGGTGGCATAACGGGTACGTTGTTGCGTTTCACCCTGCCTATGATGGCGGGTTCGTTGCTGCAACAGTGCTATAACATAGCCGATACGCTGATTGTAGGGCAGTGCATCGGTGCGGATGCACTGGCGGCGGTAGGGTCGGCATATACGCTGATGGTCTTCCTTATCTCCATCCTTCTCGGTTTGTCTATCGGCAGCGGCACGGTATTCTCGCTGCATTACGGTGCGGGAAACCATTCCGCCCTGCGCCGCAGCATTTTCGTGTCGTTCGTACTGATAGGGGCGGTCACATGCGTGCTGAATATGGCGGTATTCGTATGGCTGGACCCCATTCTCCGTTTGCTGCAAGTGCCGCAGGACATTTACGGCATGATGCGCGGTTACCTGTGGATAATCTTTTGCGGCATTGTCTTTACGTTTATCTATAATTTCTATGCGGCGATGCTGCGTGCGGTGGGAGATTCGGTAACTCCTCTCTGGTTTCTGGCACTCTCTGTGGCACTGAATATCGTTCTCGACCTGTTTTTCATCCTGCAACTGGACTGGGGCATCGAGGGGGCTGCGATAGCCACGGTCATGGCACAGGGAGTCGCTTCTGCGGGAATAGTGCTCTATACCTGGAGGAAGCGTCCGGAACTGCGGCTGCATATCGGAGACATGCGCTTCGACCGTGGCAGCCTGAAAGAGATAGTCTCTTTCTCCACACTGACCTGTGTGCAGCAGTCGGTCATGAATTTCGGCATCCTGATGATACAGGGGCTGGTCAACAGCTTCGGCACGGCAGTCATGGCCGCCTTTGCCGCTGCCGTCAAGATAGACTCCTTTGCATACATGCCCGTGCAGGAGTTCGGGAACGCCTTTTCCACTTTCATCGCGCAGAACTTCGGGGCGAAACGTTACGGGCGTATCCGCCGGGGTGTCCGCAGCGCCTTGCTTACTACGGTTATCTTTTCGATTATCGTCTCCGTGCTCGTGTTCGTCTTTGCAGAACCGCTGATGCTGATTTTCGTTCATCCGGGCGAAACGGAAATCCTTGCTACCGGAGTGGAGTACCTGCGCATAGAGGGTGCGTTTTACTGCGGCATCGGCATTCTGTTCCTGCTTTACGGCTATTACCGGGCTGTCCGGAAGCCGGGGATGTCGGTAGTGCTCACGGTGATTTCGCTGGGCACTCGCGTGGCGCTTTCCTACCTACTGGCGGCTATTCCTTCTGTCGGGGTAACGGGCATCTGGTGGTCTATTCCCATCGGTTGGCTGCTGGCGGACGCGGTGGGTATGCTGTATTATAAAATGAAGAACGGGGCATGAACAATTCCCTTGCGGCATGCTTGCGTTGTGCAGGATTCTTTTTAGTTCTTCATGGAGCCAAGTATCAATAAAAGCGGTATCTTTGCGCCCGATTTTTCAGAAAGAATACTGCCATGACCAATAATCGTCTTAAAGGATTTACTTACGGAGCCGTTGCCGCTGCCAGTTACGGCATGAACCCGTTGTTTGCATTGCCCTTGTACGGGGCGGGAATGAGTGTGGACTCCGTCCTCTTTTACCGTTACTTTTTCGCCGTTGTGATGCTGGGCATCCTGATGAAGGTGAAGAAACAGTCCTTTGCGCTGAAGAAGGCGGATATACTTCCGCTGGCGGTAATGGGGCTGCTGTTCTCCTTTTCCTCGTTCTTTCTCTTCGAGAGCTATAACTACATGGATGCGGGCATTGCGTCCACCATCCTGTTTGTCTATCCGGTGCTGGTTGCCATCATCATGGCGGTGTTTTTCCACGAGAAGGTCTCCTTCATCACGATGTTCTCCATAGCGCTGGCGTTTACGGGCATCTCCCTGCTGTACGAGGGTGGGGACGGGAAGACGTTGAGCATGCTTGGCGTACTGTTCGTTATTCTCTCCTCGCTGACCTACGCCATATACATCGTCGGTGTGAACCGCTCTTCACTCAAGGAGCTGCCTACGGCGAAACTCACTTTCTATGCGTTGCTCTTCGGCATCAGCATCTATGTGGTGCGTCTGGACTTTTGCACGGCTTTGCAGCCCGTCCCTTCGCCGGTGCTGTGGGCAAATGTCCTTTCGCTGGCTTTGTTTCCCACTATCATTTCGTTGGTGCTGATGACGCTCTCCATCCACCTCATCGGCTCCACGCCGGCTGCCATATTGGGGGCGCTGGAACCGGTGACGGCGCTGTTCTTCGGCGTAGTGGTGTTTGGCGAGCAGCTCACTCCGCGCATCATGCTCGGCGTACTGATGATACTTACTGCCGTAACACTGATAATTGCAGCGAAGCCGTTGCAGCAACTGGTGAGGAGGCGCATCGGCTGAAAAGCGGCTCTTTCTTCTGCCGCGATAAAGTTTTTTTTGCCGGCTATCAAAAGGCGGATAGCAAAAAGTGTAGTATCTTTGCGGCATGAGCGAAGATACGTATAAAACCATAGCCGTCCCGTCCGAGGGAATTTATACCGAGAAGCGCAGCAAGTTTATCGCTATTGCCTTGCCGGTGCGTACGGTTGAAGAAGTAAAGGCGCATCTGGAAACTTATCAGAAGAAATACTACGATGCCCGCCACGTGTGTTATGCCTATATGCTGGGGCACGAGCGCAAGGATTTCCGTGCCAATGACAACGGCGAACCGTCCGGTACGGCGGGAAAGCCCATCCTGGGGCAGATAAACTCGAACGGACTGACGGACATCCTGATTGTCGTAGTCCGTTATTTCGGCGGCATAAAGCTGGGAACCAGCGGACTGATAGTGGCTTATAAGGCTGCCGCTGCCGAGGCCATCGCTGCCGCCACCGTCATTGAAAAGACGGTGGACGAAACGGTGACCGTCCTTTTCGAGTATCCTTTCATGAACGATGTGATGCGCATTGTCAAGGAAGAGGAGCCGGAGATGCTGGAGCAGTCGTACGACATGGACTGCCGCATGACGCTCCGCATCCGCAAGTCGGCAATGCCCAAGTTGAGGGCGCGTTTGGAGAAGGTGGAGACTTTACGTTTTGAGGAAGCTTAAAGTCTCCGGGTTTTCCATATCTTTTGTACGGATTTACTTATCTTTGCACACTTATTTAATCAAAATCGAGTTGATATGGCATTTGAAGCAACCAAGCGCGAGCTGGGCGAACTGTATACCTTCTTCCGTCTGCTGGCGGACGGAAAGGTCTTTCCGGGAACGCCGGACGCGCAGAGAGATGATAGAAAGTATTGGCCTGTGGCGCTGATACAGAGAGAGGAACATGACGGCACGCGCCGCTATTATATCGGGGAAGAGGATGTGCGCATTGTCAGCGGTACGGTGGAGAAGGACGGTACGTTTACCGCATCGGCAGGAAAAGAGCCGCTTTCGTTTCCCCGTGCGGACTTTGGCGATGCGGCGGAAATCATACTCCATCTGCTCAGAAATGAGCAAGGCGAGGAGGTGGAAGTTTCCGAAGGGCTGGAAGCCTTTCTGGATGCTGTGAACATCTACGACTTGGAGTCCAGGACCGATGACCGTACCGACTTCTCCGTAGCTTTCTGGAGTGCGGACGCTCCGCTCACGGGCTTCACCGTCCGTTGTCGTCTCAGCCGCATGAATCCTTTGCTGGACGGCGGGCGCACGGCCAATCTGAAGCTGGAGCAGAGCGGCGTGAAGTTTGCCGTGCCCACGGTAAACAAGGTGAACGCCTTGCCCGAATCGCCTATGGAAGTTGCCGAACGCATGATGATGATTGAGCGTCTGGGCGGCGTGTTGAAGTATTCCGACGTTGCCGACCGTGTGTTCCGCTGCAACCTGCTGATGATAGACCTCCACTTCCCCCGCATGCTGGCCGAGATGGTGCGTATCATGCACCTGGACGGCATTACCCGTGTTGCCGAACTGACGGAACGCATTAAGGAGATGAATCCCCTGAAAATCAAGGATGAACTGATAAACAAGCACCGCTTCTACGAGTTCAAGATGAAACAGTTCCTGCTGGCGCTTGCAACGGGCATGCGTCCGGCAAAGATTTACAACGGTACGGACTCTGCCGTGGAAGGCATGCTGCTGACCAATGGAGACGGCGGGGTGCTCTGCTACCATAAGTCCGACCGGCAGACCTTTGCCGACTTCCTTTACCGGAACACCCGTTTCGAGAAGGGGTCGGTAGATAAGGACAAATACGGCTTCCTGGAGCGGGAGAACGGTGTGTATTACTTTAAACTGAACGTAAAGATAGGATTGGTAAAGCGCTGACCGTCGTTTAGCGCCGTATGGGCGGAATGGCCGACTGAAACTTAACGCATTTACTCTCCTTACATAAAAAAAACATATATCCTGACAATGAGCAACGAAGTATTGGAAAATATCAAGTCGCGCCGCAGCGTGCGTACTTATACGGAACGGCAGGTTTCCGCCGGAGATTTGAACCTTATACTGGAAGCGGCAGCGTATGCCCCCAGCGGCATGAACTTCCAGACGTGGCATTTCACCGCCATCCAGGATGCCGCCGTGCTGACCGAACTGAATGAAAAGATAAAAGGCGCTTTTGCCAAAAGCGACGACCCTCATTTGCAGGAGCGCGGACATAGCGAAACCTATTGTTGCTATTACCATGCTCCGACGCTGGTCATCGTCTCCAACGAGCCTACCCGCTGGTGGGCGCCTATGGACTGCGCATGCGCCTTGCAGAATATTTTCCTTGCCGCCAAGTCTTTGGGCATCGGCTCTTGCTGGATTAACCAATTGGGGCAGACCTGCGACGACCCCGACGTGCGTGCTTTCCTCACCCGCCTCGGCATCCCCGAAAATCACCGTGTGTACGGTTGTGCCGCCTTGGGCTATGCCCCTGCGGACGCTCCCGTGAAAGAGAAGAAGCTGGCAGCAGGCACGGTAACCGTAATCCGCTGACGGTGCATGTGTCATGTATAGGCGGAGAGCCTGTTTATATCCCCGCCAGGATGTACCATACGGCAACAAGGTGGCAGCCCGACCCCGCCAGTACGAAGAAATGAAAAGCCGAGTGCATATAGCGCACGCTGCGTATGGAATACAACGCCGCACCGCCTATATAGCATACCCCTTCGCCGATAATCCAATAGCAGGATACGGGCGCAACGGCAAAAAGCTGCTTGAACACCACCAGCACGGACAGCCCCATAAGGATGTAGCACACCGTTTCCACATAGCTGTGTTCTTTCATTTTGCGGAAGCTGATGATAGTGCCCGCAACGGCGCACAACCAGACAAAGCAGAACAGTCCCCAGCCCCATAGCCCTTCATCGCGCAAGGCAATCAGTGTAACGGGAGAGAAGCTTCCGGCAATGTGCCAGTAGATAGCCGCGTGGTCCCAATGGCGCAACCGCCGTTTCCACGGGTTATGGTGCTTCAGGGAGTGGTAAAGGGTGGAGGACAGGTAGGAGCCGCCCATACCGAACAGGTAGAGCCACATGCCGAGTATCGCCCACGGGTCTTGTGCCCGGTAGCATTTCATCAGGAAGAATCCCCCGATAATGACCGCCATCGAGATGCCTATGCCGTGAGACAGGCTGTTGACCGTTTCTTCGCCTCTGCTGTAGAAGAGACCGTTCCTTTTTCTTTTGTGAGTGGTACTCATAGA
>ERZ1673739.3277-NODE-3277-length-11239-cov-70.967096_pt1 | contig 11239 bp, 9 predicted proteins | sample MGYA00580210_ERZ1673739 | MGnify/ENA primary metagenome ERZ1673739 (study PRJEB41218, sample SAMN15661749) | gut metagenome | host: Homo sapiens | place: Canada: London | collected 2015-08-20/2019-03-30 | study: EMG produced TPA metagenomics assembly of...
CATCACTTCCCGGAAGATTACATCACCGATCGCTCACAGCGTTTTATGGCGTCTGAAATCATCCGCGAAAAACTGATGCGTTTCCTCGGCGCTGAACTGCCGTACTCCGTGACCGTGGAGATCGAACGTTTTGTCTCTAACGAACGCGGTGGTTATGACATCAACGGTTTGATTCTCGTTGAGCGTGAAGGGCAGAAGAAGATGGTTATTGGCAACAAAGGGGCCAAGATCAAAACCATCGGGATTGAAGCGCGTAAAGACATGCAGGAAATGTTCGAAGCGCCTGTTCACCTTGAGCTGTGGGTAAAAGTGAAATCCGGTTGGGCCGACGACGAACGCGCACTGCGCAGTCTCGGTTACGTTGACGATCTTTAAGAGTAACTCCGATGGAAGGCTGGCAGCGCGCATTTGTCCTGCATAGTCGCCCGTGGAGCGAAACCAGCCTGATGCTGGACGTCTTCACGGAGGAATCGGGTCGCGTGCGTCTGGTTGCCAAAGGCGCACGCTCTAAACGCTCTACTCTGAAAGGTGCATTACAGCCTTTCACCCCTCTCTTGCTACGTTTCGGCGGGCGTGGCGAAGTCAAAACGCTGCGCAGTGCTGAAGCTGTTTCGCTGGCGCTGCCATTAAGCGGTATCACGCTTTACAGCGGTCTGTACATCAACGAACTTCTCTCCCGCGTACTGGAATACGAGACGCGCTTCTCTGAACTCTTTTTCGATTACTTGCACTGCATTCAGTCTCTTGCAGGTGCCACTGGTACGCCAGAACCCGCGCTGCGCCGCTTTGAACTGGCACTGCTCGGGCATCTGGGCTATGGCGTCAATTTTACCCATTGTGCGGGTAGCGGCGAGCCGGTAGATGACACCATGACGTATCGTTATCGCGAAGAAAAAGGGTTTATCGCAAGCGTCGTTATCGACAATAAAACGTTCACCGGAAGGCAGTTAAAAGCGTTAAACGCGCGGGAATTTCCTGACGCAGACACACTACGCGCCGCGAAACGCTTTACCCGCATGGCGCTTAAGCCGTATCTTGGCGGTAAACCATTAAAGAGCAGGGAACTGTTCCGGCAGTTTATGCCTAAGCGAACGGTGAAAACACATTATGAATGATGAGGATTGTCATGGCTGAATTACTGTTAGGCGTCAACATTGACCATATTGCAACGCTGCGTAACGCACGCGGTACTGCTTACCCGGATCCGGTGCAGGCGGCGTTTATTGCTGAGCAGGCGGGAGCGGACGGCATTACCGTGCATTTACGTGAAGATCGCCGCCACATTACTGACCGTGATGTGCGCATCCTGCGTCAGACACTGGATACCCGCATGAATCTGGAGATGGCGGTGACCGAAGAGATGCTGGCGATCGCCGTTGAGACGAAGCCACATTTTTGCTGTCTGGTACCGGAAAAGCGTCAGGAAGTAACAACCGAAGGCGGCCTGGACGTCGCAGGGCAGCGTGACAAAATGCGCGATGCCTGCAAACGTCTGGCAGATGCCGGGATCCAGGTTTCTCTCTTTATCGACGCCGATGAAGAGCAGATCAAAGCTGCGGCAGAGGTTGGCGCACCGTTTATCGAGATCCACACCGGTTGCTATGCTGATGCCAAAACTGACGCCGAACAGGCGCAAGAGCTGGCGCGTATCGCCAAAGCCGCGACCTTTGCCGCTAGTCTCGGTCTGAAAGTTAACGCTGGTCACGGTCTGACCTATCACAACGTGAAAGCTATTGCCGCCATCCCTGAGATGCATGAACTGAATATCGGTCATGCCATTATTGGTCGTGCAGTGATGACCGGACTGAAAGATGCGGTGGCAGAAATGAAGCGTCTGATGCTGGAAGCGCGTGGCTAATGGCAATATTAGGTTTAGGCACGGATATCGTAGAGATCGCTCGCATAGAAGCAGTGATCGCCCGATCCGGTGAGCGCCTGGCACGCCGCGTATTAAGCGATAACGAATGGGCAATCTGGAAAACGCACCACCAGCCGGTGCGTTTTCTGGCGAAGCGTTTTGCTGTGAAAGAAGCCGCAGCAAAAGCGTTTGGCACCGGGATCCGCAATGGTCTGGCGTTTAATCAATTTGAAGTATTCAATGATGAGCTCGGCAAACCACGGCTACGGCTATGGGGTGAGGCATTAAAACTGGCGGAAAAGCTCGGCGTTGTAAATATGCATGTAACGCTTGCCGATGAGCGGCACTATGCTTGTGCCACGGTAATTATTGAAAGTTAAAAATAATACCGTTCTCTTTAAAAAGTAAAACCCCCGAACTGGTAAGGAACGGGGGTTTTACTTTTTAACTTTAATTTTGTGCAGCATGCACCCTCAACAACAGCGATTATGGATCAGTGTACTTATCTTTTACAAGCAACTTGCAATCTTTAGCATAAAAACTCGAGCCTTTACGAAGAAAGCAATATTGATGGAAAAATTAACGTGACCGCCAATTCGTAAGTACATTAAAATTGGCTTCGTTATTGAAGATTTTGCTGTGCTTTACACCATGCCACAGAATTCCCCCATTGAAACGAGTGGTGTCGTCAAAGCTCTGGTGTGGAGTGCAGCATGCACCCTCAATAACTCGCACGTTCAGTTTTGGGGAGATGTAAGGGCTAATCTGAACGGCTGCATTCCTTGTTTAAGGAAAAACGAATGACTGATTGCCGATACCTGATTAAACGGGTCATCAAAATCATCATTGCTGTTTTACAGCTGATCCTTCTGTTCTTATAACACAAGGAAACGTACTTAAGGTGCGTCCGGTGAACCAATCGGACGCGCCTTTAATAACTATAAATAAGTGTCTTGGCAGATACTATATAAATTAACTTAGTGAATGATTATGCTAATGTCATCAATTAAATAAATATAATGACGTTAAGGCTTCCCAGTAATATAATTAATACTCTACTTCCAGAGTAGAATATTAAATTTTATCCGCGTGGTGCATCAGCACAAATTTATCCCATAACTGTTCTTCTGTCTCGACATGCGCCGGATCTTTCACAATAGTATTGGGGATCGGGCACACCTTCTGGCAGGTTGGTGTCTCGTAGTGCCCTACGCATTCGGTACACTTATCGCTGTTAATCTCGTAGATATGATCTCCCATTGAAATCGCCTCATTCGGGCATTCGGGTTCACACATATCACAATTGATGCATTTTTTAGTGATTAACAACGCCATAAGGAAACTCTCAAAACAACACAAACCGGGCGGGCATTATACGCGCATTCTTTACTCAGACCAGTTTTTTCACCAGCGCTTCACTATGACGAATACGTTCTGGTGCCAGTTCCAGATCCTGCTGAATCAGCGCAATGAACAGCAAATCCGTTAACATTCCCTGAGCGTGACAAGCAGAGATTGAAGCACTGTTTGTCGCTTGTTCTTCGGCAATGGTATACAGGCAATGAGAAGCACGCTGTTGCAGGGCATTCGGAGTAAAGCCGGTAATCGCCAGCACTTTTCCGCCCACTCGCAGCATCTCATCTGCCGCCAGGTTTAACTCGCGTCGTACACCGGTGTAGGAAATGGCTAATAACAGATCGTCAGGGGACGACGCCTGTACTGTTGCGAGTAGCGCATGCATATCGCGCACTGCGGCAGCATTGAAGCCAATCTTCATCAGCTTCCAGGCAAAGTTTTGCGCCACCAGACCCGAAGCGCCAATACCGGTCAGAATTATCCGCCGCGCAGAGCGCAACATTGTTACGCATTCATGCAGTTTCTCTTCACTATTAACGTTTAGCGTTGCGTACATAGCGGCAGTATTTTCTTTAATCAGTTTTTCGCCGACCAGCCGTAACGGATCATCACCGCGGATTTGGTTATGAATGGGCACGGAGGGCGATTCCGGCTGGCTTGCCAGCGCTTCACTCAACGCCAACTTAAGCGCCGGAAAACCTTTATAGCCGAGTTTTTGCGCGAACTTCACGACGCTGGACTGACTGACTCGGGCTTCGTTGGCCAGTTGCTGAGAGCTTAAATGGCGCGCCGTATCAGGTTGTAGCAGCAGATAATCCGCCAGTTTTTTATCACTCTGGGCAAGCCCCTGGTAACGCTGACGGATACGAAGTAAGCCGTTCATATCTTTCCTCGCGATGAAATAGTGGCGACAACAGGCAATATGAGAGACACGCGAGTGAATTTTATATTCCATTGCCGCTAATTGCCATGAATTAAAAATTCCAGTTAGCCATGATGCGGTCGATTGTTGCCGGAAAAGTGATGATCTATCTGTTAGGCTATGTAGTAGCGAAAATTAATCAGGATGTTTCAGTCCAGAGGAGTATGGTTTGGCAACTCACGAGCGTCGTGTGGTGTTTTTTGACTTAGATGGAACATTGCATCAGCAGGATATGTTCGGCAGTTTTCTGCGCTATTTACTGCGTCGCCAACCGCTGAATGCGTTACTTGTCCTGCCGTTGTTACCGATTATAGCCATTGCGTTATTGATAAAAGGTCGTGCGGCACGCTGGCCGATGAGTCTGCTTCTGTGGGGGTGCACTTTTGGTCACAGCGAAGCACGTTTACAGACGTTGCAGGCCGATTTCGTGCGCTGGTTTCGCGACAATGTTACCGCCTTTCCGCTGGTTCAGGAGCGATTAACCACCTACCTGTTAAGTTCCGATGCTGATATCTGGTTGATTACCGGCTCTCCGCAGCCGCTGGTTGAAGCGGTTTATTTCGATACGCCCTGGCTGCCGCGGGTTAATCTTATCGCCAGCCAAATTCAGCGTGGCTATGGTGGTTGGGTATTGACGATGCGTTGTCTGGGACATGAAAAGGTCGCACAACTGGAGCGCAAAATCGGCACTCCGCTGCGGCTGTACAGTGGCTATAGCGACAGTAATCAGGACAATCCGCTGCTTTATTTCTGTCTGCATCGTTGGCGAGTAACCCCGCGCGGTGAACTCCAGCAACTGGAATAGAGTAAAGCATAGCGTCCGTGTATAATGCGCCGCGCTTTTATAACCGGAGTTTTCTTTTTGTCTGAAGTCGAATTTAGCCACGAATACTGGATGCGTCACGCGCTGACGCTGGCGAAACGTGCCTGGGATGAGCGGGAAGTGCCGGTCGGCGCAGTATTAGTGCATAACAATCGGGTAATCGGCGAAGGCTGGAACCGCCCGATTGGTCGCCATGATCCCACCGCACATGCAGAAATCATGGCCCTGCGGCAGGGTGGTCTGGTGATGCAAAATTATCGTCTGATCGACGCCACGTTGTATGTCACGCTTGAACCATGTGTAATGTGTGCCGGAGCGATGATCCACAGTCGCATTGGTCGCGTGGTCTTTGGTGCGCGTGACGCGAAAACTGGCGCTGCGGGATCTTTAATGGATGTGCTGCATCATCCGGGTATGAATCACCGAGTGGAAATTACGGAAGGAATACTGGCGGATGAGTGCGCGGCGTTGCTCAGTGACTTCTTTCGCATGCGCCGCCAGGAAATTAAAGCGCAGAAAAAAGCGCAATCCTCGACGGATTAATTTTGTTTCTCTTCACTCCCTTTCCTGGAAAACAGCAGAGAGGGAGAATGGGTCAAATAGTTTGATGACGACTGGGAAAGAAACGAGAGAAAAGGAAATTTCTCTTTGCCCAACTCCGTAGGCGATACCGCCGGATAATCCTGCGCCAGTTGCATCGCCGCTTCTGTAGCCTGCTTCTCTTTCTCTTGCAGATAACCCACCAGGCTAATCTGATACTTACGAATATTTTCGACATAAGCGTAGGCTTCATGTCCACGAGCGTAGCCGTAAGTCAGCTTGCTGTAATAGGGTTTCTGGCTAAGTAAAGGCAGACGCTGTTTTACGTCAGCCCAACTGTCAGGATTCCCTTTGGTTTTTGCCGTCAGGGCGCGGGCATCCAGCATATGCGCATAGCCCATATTGTACGCAGCGAGGGCAAACCAGATCCGCTCGTTCTCCGGCACACTTTCCGGCACTTTACTCATCATATCCTGCAAATAACGCACGCCACCGCTGATGCTCTGTTCGGCATCGGTACGATCCGTAATGCCGAGGCTTTGCGCGGTATTTTTGGTTAACATCATCATGCCGCGCACACCCGTCGGTGAAGTGGCCTGTGCATCCCAGTGCGATTCCTGATAAGCAATAGCGGCCAGCAAACGCCAGTCAATTTCTTCGGCGTATTTCTCAAACAGGGGCTTTAACTGCGGCAGTACCGCATCGACGGCGCGTAAAAATGTGCGCGTATCGACGTAATCAAAATCATCGCCATGCCCCAGGTATTTCTCTTCAATGCGTGCCAGCGTACCGTCTTCATTCATTTCGTTGAAGAAGTCGAGCAGGGCGGCGGAAAGGGTATTATCGCCATCTAACGGGCTAAACCAGGTCACCGGTTGTTCATCGGTGATATCGAGCGCTACGGCGAGCTCCGGGTGAACGCGCTGAAACAGGCTGATGGCGACAGAATCAGCAATGGTGTAATCGAGTTTTCCTTCGATGACATCTTCCATTAATTCCGCAGAGCCTTTTTTGTCGTCTACCTTCCAGCTTAATTCCGGGAATTTTGTGTCTTTCAGGGTTTGGAGATCGTTAACCACCACGTGACCCGGTGCAACGGTGAGTTGCTCCGCCGTCAGGTTGCCCAGTGTGCGCGGGCGATACTGACCCACTTTATAAACCAGTTGTTGTGACACGGAATAATAGGTAGGGCCAGGCTGATAATTTTTTACCCGCTCACTGTTATAGACCAGTCCTGCCGCCAGCAGGTCGGCGTTACCATTATCGAGGTCGTCAAACAGCTGGCTGATATTCTGCCGCACGGTCACTTTCAGTTTTACACCGAGGTAATCGGCAAACTGTTTCGCCAGTTCGTAATCCAGGCCAAAAGGTTTCCCGTTGATTTCGTTATAAGTCAGGGGAGTATGAATGGTGCTCACACGCAACTCTCCCCGCGCTTGAATGGCGGCGATACGGTTGTCGGCTTTACCAAACCAGGGAATGGATGGCCAGAGAGCGACCGCGAGCAGCAGTGCCAGAATGCCGATGAACAGATAATTAATCTTTAATTTTTTCAATTAGTTAATTCTCTGTGTCGTGCGCGTCCCAGCTTGAAAAAACGTAATAATAGTGAAAGGTTTACTCATAAATGAGCGGCATTTTGCGTAAACCTGCGCCAGATGGCAACTTATTACAGCCATTGGCGGCACGCGTTGCTAATTCACGATGGTGATTTTATTTCCACGCAAACGGTTTCGTCAGCGCATCAGATTCTTTATAATGACGCCCGTTTCCCCCCCTTGGGTACACCGAAAGCTTAGAAGACGAGAGACTTATGATGGAAATTCTGCGTGGTTCGCCTGCACTGTCGGCATTCCGAATCAACAAACTGCTGGCACGTTTTCAGGCTGCCAGGCTCCCGGTTCACAATATTTACGCCGAGTATGTCCATTTTGCTGACCTCAATGCGCCGTTAAACGATGATGAGCACGCACAACTTGAACGCCTGCTGAAATATGGCCCGGCACTCGCCAGCCACGCCCCGCAAGGCAAACTCCTGCTGGTGACCCCGCGTCCTGGCACCATCTCTCCCTGGTCTTCGAAAGCGACCGATATTGCCCATAACTGCGGGCTACAACAGGTAAACCGCCTTGAGCGCGGCGTTGCTTACTATATAGAAGCCGGTACGCTGACCAATGAACAATGGCAGCAGGTTACCGCTGAACTGCACGACCGCATGATGGAGACGGTCTTTTTTGCTTTAGATGATGCAGAGCAGCTGTTTGCACACCATCAACCGACTCCGGTCACCAGCGTTGATTTGCTGGGGCAGGGCCGTCAGGCGCTAATCGACGCTAACCTGCGTCTTGGCCTGGCACTGGCGGAAGATGAAATTGACTATCTGCAGGATGCTTTCACAAAGCTTGGTCGTAACCCGAACGACATCGAGCTGTATATGTTCGCCCAGGCGAACTCCGAGCACTGCCGCCACAAGATTTTTAACGCCGATTGGGTTATCGACGGTGAGCAACAGCCGAAATCGCTGTTTAAGATGATCAAAAACACCTTCGAAACCACGCCAGATTACGTTCTCTCTGCTTATAAAGATAACGCCGCCGTAATGGAAGGTTCTGAAGTGGGCCGCTACTTTGCTGACCACGAAACGGGCCGCTACGATTTCCATCAGGAACCGGCGCATATTCTGATGAAAGTCGAAACTCACAACCACCCGACGGCGATTTCTCCGTGGCCGGGCGCGGCGACCGGTTCCGGCGGTGAAATCCGCGATGAAGGTGCCACCGGGCGCGGCGCGAAGCCGAAAGCGGGTTTGGTTGGTTTCTCCGTTTCCAACCTGCGAATTCCTGGCTTCGAACAGCCGTGGGAAGAAGATTTCGGTAAGCCTGAGCGCATTGTCACCGCGCTGGACATCATGACCGAAGGCCCGCTGGGCGGCGCGGCGTTTAACAACGAATTTGGTCGTCCGGCACTGAATGGCTACTTCCGTACTTATGAAGAAAAAGTGAACAGCCACAACGGCGAAGAGCTGCGCGGTTATCACAAACCGATCATGCTGGCGGGCGGGATCGGCAACATTCGCGCCGATCACGTACAAAAAGGCGAGATCAACGTCGGTGCGAAGCTGGTCGTTCTCGGCGGCCCGGCAATGAACATCGGTCTTGGCGGCGGAGCGGCGTCTTCCATGGCGTCAGGTCAGTCTGATGCCGACCTCGACTTTGCTTCCGTACAGCGCGACAACCCGGAGATGGAGCGTCGTTGCCAGGAAGTGATCGACCGTTGCTGGCAGCTTGGTGATACTAACCCAATTCTGTTTATCCACGACGTCGGTGCGGGCGGTCTTTCTAACGCGATGCCGGAGCTGGTGAGCGACGGCGGACGCGGCGGTAAATTTGAACTGCGCGATATTCTAAGCGACGAACCGGGCATGAGCCCGCTGGAAATCTGGTGTAACGAATCCCAGGAACGCTACGTGCTGGCGGTTGCTGCCGATCAATTACCGCTGTTTGACGAACTGTGTAAGCGTGAGCGCGCACCCTACGCGGTGATTGGTGAAGCGACCGAAGAACTGCATCTTTCTCTGCACGATCGTCATTTTGATAATCAGCCGATCGATCTGCCGCTGGACGTCCTGCTTGGTAAAACGCCGAAGATGACCCGCGATGTACAAACGCTGAAAGCGAAGGGCGATGCGCTGGTCCGTGAAGGGATCACCATTGCAGACGCGGTGAAACGCGTACTGCATCTGCCGACCGTGGCGGAGAAAACTTTCCTGGTGACCATCGGTGACCGCAGCGTAACTGGCATGGTAGCGCGCGATCAGATGGTGGGTCCGTGGCAGGTGCCGGTCGCTAACTGCGCGGTCACTACCGCCAGCCTCGACAGCTACTACGGTGAAGCGATGGCGATTGGCGAGCGTGCGCCGGTTGCGCTGCTGGATTTCGCCGCCTCTGCCCGTCTGGCGGTCGGTGAAGCGTTAACCAATATTGCCGCAACACAGATTGGCGATATCAAACGCATTAAACTTTCCGCCAACTGGATGGCGGCGGCAGGCCACCCTGGTGAAGATGCGGGCCTGTATGAAGCCGTTAAAGCCGTGGGCGAAGAGCTTTGTCCGGCGCTGGGCCTGACGATCCCGGTGGGTAAAGACTCTATGTCGATGAAAACCCGCTGGCAGGAAGGTAACGAAGAGCGCGAAATGACGTCGCCGCTGTCGCTGGTGATTTCTGCATTTGCCCGCGTGGAAGATGTACGTCACACCATCACGCCGCAGCTTTCTACCGAAGATAACGCACTGCTGCTGATTGATTTGGGCAAAGGCAATAACGCGCTGGGCGCAACGGCGCTGGCGCAGGTTTATCGTCAGCTTGGCGACAAACCGGCAGATGTACGCGATGTCGCGCAACTGAAAGGCTTCTATGACGCGATTCAGGCGCTGGTTGCACAGCGTAAGCTGCTGGCGTATCACGACCGCTCTGATGGCGGTCTGTTGGTCACACTGGCGGAAATGGCCTTTGCTGGTCATTGTGGCATTGATGCGGATATCGGCTCTCTGGGTGACGATCGCCTGGCGGCGTTGTTTAACGAAGAACTGGGTGCGGTGATTCAGGTTCGTGCCGCTGACCGTGAAGCGGTCGAGTCCGTACTGGCACAGCATGGGCTTGCTGATTGCGTCCATTATGTTGGGCAGGCGGTTTCCGGTGACCGTTTTGTGATTACCGCCAACGGGCAGACTGTATTCAGCGAAAGCCGCACTACGTTGCGTGTCTGGTGGGCAGAAACTACCTGGCAGATGCAGCGCCTGCGTGACAACCCGGAGTGTGCTGACCAGGAGCACCAAGCGAAATCAAACGACGCCGATCCGGGCCTGAATGTAAAACTGTCGTTCGATATCAACGAAGATGTGGCAGCACCGTTTATTGCCACTGGCGCGCGCCCGAAAGTTGCCGTACTGCGTGAGCAGGGCGTGAACTCGCATGTTGAAATGGCGGCAGCTTTCCACCGTGCAGGCTTTGATGCTATCGACGTGCATATGAGTGACCTGCTGGCTGGACGCACGGGCCTGGAAGATTTCCACGCCCTGGTCGCGTGCGGTGGTTTCTCCTACGGTGATGTGCTGGGTGCCGGTGAAGGTTGGGCGAAGTCAATCCTGTTCAATGACCGTGTACGCGATGAGTTTGCAACCTTCTTCCACCGTCCGCAAACGCTGGCGCTGGGGGTATGTAACGGTTGCCAGATGATGTCTAATCTGCGTGAACTGATCCCAGGTAGTGAGTTGTGGCCACGTTTTGTGCGCAATACCTCCGATCGCTTTGAAGCGCGTTTCAGCCTGGTTGAAGTGACCCAAAGCCCGTCGCTGCTGTTGCAGGGGATGGTGGGCTCGCAAATGCCGATTGCTGTCTCTCACGGTGAAGGGCGCGTGGAAGTGCGTGATGCGGCGCATCTGGCGGCACTGGAAAGCAAAGGGCTGGTGGCACTGCGCTATGTCGATAACTTCGGCAAAGTCACTGAAACCTACCCGGCTAACCCGAACGGTTCTCCGAACGGTATTACGTCGGTTACGACTGAAAGTGGTCGAGTCACCATTATGATGCCGCACTCGGAACGTGTTTTCCGTACTGTCAGCAACTCCTGGCATCCGGAAAACTGGGGCGAGGATGGCCCATGGATGCGCATTTTCCGCAATGCGCGTAAGCAGTTGGGGTAAGTCGTCAGCCCATTGGTTTTGCAGCCCGGATGCGGCATT
>ERZ1673739.3281-NODE-3281-length-11230-cov-6.075705_pt1 | contig 11230 bp, 9 predicted proteins | sample MGYA00580210_ERZ1673739 | MGnify/ENA primary metagenome ERZ1673739 (study PRJEB41218, sample SAMN15661749) | gut metagenome | host: Homo sapiens | place: Canada: London | collected 2015-08-20/2019-03-30 | study: EMG produced TPA metagenomics assembly of...
ATCCCAGTCTGCAGTTCCGGAATAATACTGCTGACTGGTTCTTCCATGGACAGCAATAGCCGCTGCACCTGCATCTTCTAATCTTTTTGCAATTTCTACAATATCTACCGGCGCATTTTCAAACCCAATCCTGACTTTCACTGTCACAGGTTTGTGAATGGCAGAAGATACTTTTTTTACGATCCGTTCCATCAAATCCGGGCTTTTTAAAAGTGCAGAGCCCTCTCCGTTATTGACTACTTTCGGAACCGGGCATCCCATATTGATATCCAGAATATCAAACGGACGGTCTTCAATGCTTTTTGCCACATCTGCCATAAGATCCGGTTCACTTCCAAAAATCTGCATAGATACCGGATGCTCGCCGGGGTCTACTTCCATCAGTGCTATTGTGTTTTTATTATGAAAAGAAATGGCTTTGGCACTGACCATTTCCATACAGATCAACCCTGCCCCCTGTTCTTTGCACAGGACACGGAACGGCAGGTCTGTTACACCTGCCATAGGAGCCAGCACAAACGGATTTTCTATCTGCACATTGCCAATTTTCCACTGCATCTGCATGACTATTCCTCACTGCCCGGTACTTTTTTCAGTTCCTCCTCGGAGACATCTCCAAGAAAGAATACTTTATAGTACATTTCCAGAGATTCCAGAAGTTCTTTTTTCTCTTTCTGAAGCTCTTTGATCTTCAGTCCGCTTCCGATCTCATCATAACGTGCATCTGCTTCCAGTGCTTCTGTCTTGAACCGAAGGCTTCCTTCCTCATCAAATTCCAGAGTGAGGATACCGCCTACATCCTCTGTGTAAAGCACACACATAATCTGCAGTTCTTTTTTTACATGATCCGGAAGTGCATTAAAATCCGGGTTAAAGTAAAATTTTTTTTCATAAGAACTTGCACCGCAAAGTGTAATGTTATCCTGATACATACCAGATTTTCTCCCTTTCTGTTCGTATTTTTATAGTCGCAAGAAGTTTATACATAACTGTACAGACCTCTCACCGAGACTTCTCCGGCACTGACTTTTACCACACTTTTGTCCTCACGTTCCACAAGGAGTTCTCCCTTTTCGTCAATTCCTCTGGAAATTCCCTCAAAGCTGTTCTCTCCGTCCAGTACCCGTACCGGCTGGTTCAGATTTGCAAGAATTCTGTGATAGTCTTCCAGCAAATGTGTAAAATCACAGGTCTGTATGAATTTCTCATAATTTTCTTCAAAATGTTTCATCACCAGTGCAATGATCTGATTCCTGTCATATTCCTTTCCACTTTCCAGAAACAGTGAAGTTGCCTTATCCTGCATTTCCGACGGAAATTCCTTCAGATTGACATTGATTCCCACGCCGATCAGCACATAGTTGATTTCCAGTCCGTTCGTTCCCATTTCGGTCAGGATTCCGCAGATTTTTTTTCTGGAAATCACTACATCATTGGGCCATTTGATACTTACTTCAAACCCAAGTTCCTGTACAGCCTGCGCAACAGCCAGTCCCATAACCAATGTAAGCATGGACGCATACTGCGGGGAAAACTGTGGTCTTAAAAGAAGTGTCATCATAATGGAACTGCCTTCCGGCGCATCCCATTTCCGGTCAAAACGTCCCCGGCCGGCTGACTGAAATTCAGCTACTGCAAGGGTTCCATGTTCTGCACCCTCTTTTGCCAGCTTCTTGATCCAGGAATTTGTAGAATCGATTTCTTTTGCAAAATGGACGGTTTTGCCCGCCCATTTTGTCTGTATTGCCTGTAAAATTGTCTCTTTGTTATACAGAATATTCTGTGCCATTATCTGTTCTCCGGCTCTCCTAAAGTTGCAACCATAACAGCTTTAATTGTATGCATACGGTTTTCTGCTTCGTCAAAGACTTTGGACTGTTCAGACTCAAATACTTCATCTGTTACTTCCATGTCTGTCAGGTTAAATCTTTCTCCCATTTCCTTGCCGATCTTTGTCTTTAAGTCATGGAATGCCGGCAGACAGTGCAGGAAGATGGCTTTTTCTCCTGCGTTTTTCATAACTTCTTTTGTAACTTTGTACGGGGTAAGGTCATGAATTCTTTCTTCCCATACTTCATCCGGTTCACCCATGGAAACCCATACGTCTGTGTAGATGACATCTGCATCTTTGGTTCCTGCCTGAACATCCTCTGTCAGAGTGATGCTTCCTCCGGATGCTTTCGCATATTCCTCACACTGTGCAACCAGTTCTGCGTTTGGGAAATATTTCTTTGTTGTGCAGGCTACAAAGTGCATGCCAAGCTTTGTGCAGGCTACCATCAGAGAGTTACCCATGTTATAACGGGCATCACCCATATACACCAGTTTACGTCCTTTTAAGTCTCCGAAATGTTCGCGGATCGTCAGCATATCTGCAAGCATCTGTGTCGGATGATATTCATTGGTAAGTCCGTTCCATACAGGAACTCCGGCATATTTCGCAAGCTCTTCTACGATATCCTGACCAAATCCACGATACTCGATACCGTCATACATTCTTCCAAGAACTCTTGCTGTATCTGCAATGCTTTCTTTCTTACCGATCTGAGAGCCTGTCGGATCAAGATAAGTACTTCCCATTCCAAGGTCATGTGCCGCAACTTCAAAAGAGCAACGTGTTCTGGTACTTGTCTTTTCAAAGATCAGAGCGATGTTTTTTCCTTTATAGTATTCATGCAGTTCGCCTGCTTTTTTCTTGGCTTTGAGTTCTGCTGCCAGATCGATCATATATGTGATCTCTTCCGGTGTAAAGTCTTTAAGTGTCAGAAAATTTCTTCCTTTTAAATTCATAATAATTTTCTCTCCTGTGTTTTGAATAATGTATTCAACTACTTCACATTCGCTGCATCAGAATTTTCTGTTACAATCTCTTTCAGTGAAGCTGCAAGTCCTGCAATTCCCTGAATATCAGACGGAATGATGATCTTCGTTGCCTTTCCGTCAGCTGCTTTTGCAAATGCTTCCAGACTTTTCATAGTAAGAACCGCCTCATCTGCACCTGCCTCACGAATCATGCGGATTCCTTCTGCATTGGCTTTCTGTACTTTTAAAACAGCCTCCGCCTGGCCTTCTGCCTCACGGATCATACGCTCTTTCTGTGCTTCCGCACGAAGGATGGCTGCCTGTTTTTCCGCTTCTGCATCAAGGATCGCAGACTGTTTTTTACCTTCTGCAACCAGAATGGTAGATTTTTTCTGGCCTTCTGCAATCAGAATGGCTTCACGACGTTCACGCTCTGCTTTCATCTGTTTTTCCATGGCATCCTGGATGGCTTCCGGAGGGATGATGTTTTTCAGTTCCACACGGTTGACCTTGATTCCCCATGGATCTGTGGCTTCATCAAGGGATGCTCTCATTTTGGTGTTGATCGTTTCACGAGATGTCAGTGTCTCATCCAGCTCCATATCACCAATGATATTTCTCAGAGTGGTGGCTGAAAGATTTTCAATTGCCATGATCGGATTCTCTACTCCATAAGTATAGAGCTTTGGATCTGTAATCTGGAAAAATACTACTGTATCAATCTGCATGGTTACGTTATCTTTTGTAATAACCGGCTGCGGTGGAAAATCCACAACCTGCTCTTTCAGATTCACTTTCCTGGCCACTCTCTCAATAAACGGGACTTTAAAGTGAATACCTGTATCCCAGGTAGCCTGATAAGCACCAAGACGTTCCAGAATCACTGCATACGCCTGTGGCACAATACGGACACATGATGCAAGCACCCATACCGCAATGATGATGATCACAACGAAAAAAATCAAGCCCATAACTAATCCTCCTTATACTCTTCTACAATCAGTTTCACACCACGGATCTCTTTTATAAGAACAATGGCATCTTTGCCGATCTTCTGTGTATCATCGGCTGCGCGTGCTGTCCATTCAATATCATTGATGCGCACCTGACCTGTCTGGGCCAGATTATCAATTTTCTGAATGACAACTGCTTTTTTTTCGATCAGACTCCTGGCATTGGTCTGAACGGTTTCTTTGTTGAAGTACTTCATTGCAAGCGGTCTGGTAAAAATAAGAAGCACAAGTGATACACACAGAAACAATAACAGCTGCGTCACAAGGTTTACACCCAGATAACAGGCAATTGCCGCAATCAGTGCGCCTCCCGCAAACCAGATGGTGGTCAGTCCTGCCGTGATTGCCTCAATAATGAGCAGCACTGCAAGAATTCCAAGCCAGATTAAAGGTTGCATGAAATTCCCCCTTTCACTGCCGCCGCTGACGGGCAGCTTCATACATCAGAATTCCGGATGCCATCGCCGCATTCAGAGATTCTACTTTTCCGCACATTGGAATCCGTATCAGACAGTCTGCACTTTCCGAAGCTTCCTGTGTCAGACCCTTTCCTTCATTTCCAATTAAAAAAGCAGTTCCTCCTGTGTAAGATTCTTCATCGTAGAAGTTCTTTCCCTGTAAATGTGCAGCAAATGTACATATCTTTCGTTCCTTCAGTTTTCCCTTTAATGATACCACATTTTCCACGTATAGAAAAGGCATTCTGTATATGGAACCCATAGTGGAACGAATGACTTTCGGATTTGTGATATCCACACACGTTTTTGTCAGAAGCACTCCGCTCACTCCGGCTCCCTCTCCTGTCCGCAGGATCGTCCCTGCATTTCCAGGGTCCTGAAGGTCTTCCAGAATCATGATCAGAGGGTTTTCTCCTTTTAAAATATCTTCTATTGTATAGGAAGGTTTTCGCAGTACTGTCAGAACACCCTGAGGTGTCTGTGTGTCACTCATCTGTCGGAAAACCGAATCCGCTACAATCTCAAAAGGCAGCGTTTCTGCCTTTTTCATCAGTTCCTTATCAGAAGTCAGTGCTTCAGAGATGTATACCTTTTCCACCCATTCCTTTGGTGCCTCTCCGAACATTTTTCTTCCTTCTGCAACAAAAAGCCCTTGTTCTCTGCGGGCTTTTGTCTTCTGGTTTAACTGTATGATGTTTTTTACCTGTCCGTTATTTACACTGGTAATCATATGATGTCCTCAATTCTCAGATACCTTATTCAAATCTTTATTCTTTCCGATCGCAACAACCGTGCAGTCAGACGGAAGAGGCTGTCTGGGATCAAAATTGATATCTATGGTTTCTTTCTGTCTGATGGCGATCAGGTTCATGTTATGCATTTCTCTGATCTTCAGATCACTGAGTGTCTTGCCCACCCATTCACGGGGAATCTTAAATTCCGCCATACTGAAATCAGAAGAAAGTTCAAATATATCCACAAATCCGCTGGATAACAGATTTCTTGCCACACGCACTCCCATGGAACGTTCCGGATAAATAACCTTATCCGCTCCGATTTTTTCCAGGATTCGTCCGTGAAGTTCATTCAGTGCTTTTGCCATCACAAACGGTACCCCCAGCTCCTTTGCCTGCATGGTAGCCACAATGCTTGCTTCCATGTTTTCTGCCACTGCGATCACTGCTACATCTACATTCTGCACGCCCAGCGTCTCCAGAATTCCAGGTTCCCGCACATCTGCTTTGACTGCATAAGTTACTTTCTCAGCAATATCCTGTACATTATCTTCATTCTCATCAATGGCAAGTACATCGCAGTCTGCTTCTGCCAGTGTCAGTGCCACAGTCATTCCAAATGCCCCAAGACCAATTACTGCATAAGTTCTCTCTTTCATACAACTCTCCTGTCCCTTTTATCCAATCATAATATCTTCTTCTGCCAGATGGGAATTTACCGGAAGCTTCTGTGCGCGTACTGTCACTGCTGTTCCCAGTGTCAACGGTCCGATTCGTCCCAGATACATCGTCAGAATTACGATCCATTTCCCGGCTCCGTTTAACTGAGGAGTCAGTCCCCGGCTCAGCCCTACGGTTGCAATCGCAGATGTGATCTCATAAAATACATCTTCAAAATCCGCCCATGGTACAGCCGCACAAAGCAGCATACTCATTACAAGCATCACCATAATTTCCAGTCCGCATACAACTATTGCAGAACGGATATAGCTTTCCCGGATTCTTCTGTGAAAAACCTCCACATCCTTTTTTCCCTGGAGACTTGCTTTCAGATTCAGGATCAGCACTGCCAGTGTGGTTGTTTTGATGCCGCCCGCTGTTCCCATGGGAGAACCGCCTATCAGCATCAGAAACAGACACAGTGTAAAAGATGCACTGGAAAAGCTATCCTGCGGTACTGTAAAAAATCCTGCCGTACGAGTTGTGACCGCCTGAAACAGTGCTGCTGTCAGTTTCGTCCCTGTTCCATATCTTCCAATACTGTCCGGATTTCTGAAGTCAAAAAGAAAAATCAGTACCGTACCACCCACGATCAGAACAGCCGTTGTGGTCAGAACCAGCTTGCTGTGGATTCTGAGGCTTCTGAAAGCTCTTCCTGCCCGTATTTCTCTGCGGCAGACTTTTTTTATCTTATCCCAGACATCCCACCAGACCACGAAACCCAAACCGGACATAATGATCAGTCCTATGGTCGTCAGATTAATCAGCGGGCTGGATACATATGGCGCAAGACTGTTTTCTCCTATGATGTCGATACCTGCATTGCAGAATGCAGAAATTGCAGTAAAAACAGAGTACCACAGTCCCCGTATCCAACCAAATTCCGGCACAAAACTAAAAGCATAAAAGACAGCCCCGATTCCCTCTGCTCCAAAAACACAGAGAAGAACTTTTTTTACAAGGCTGACCATCCCTTTTATCTGTCCCATATTGTAGGATTCCTGGATCATACGCCGGTTTTTCAGCGAAATTTTTTTATGAAGACTGATAAAAATAATACTGCCCAGGGAAATCAGTCCCAGCCCTCCTATCTGGATCAGGCAAAGGATTACAATCTTACCAGCCAGTGTCCAGTGTGTAGCGGTTACTACTGTAACCAGACCTGTCACACAGACACAGGTTGTTGCCGTAAACATGGCATCTGTAAAAGACGTAGTGTTTCCGGGTGCCGTACAAAACGGCAGCCACAGAATGATTCCCCCCAAGAAAATCACCCCCGCAAAACCGAAGGTAATAATCTGAGCAGTATTAAGCTTATGCAGTCTGCTGTTCAACTGCATTTGTATTTTCATTTTTATTTGTTGTTTTTATCATAGTTATGAGAAAGTGACTGGCATACTTCCCACTGATATTCGGAAATACCTTTCTTCATTGCAAGAGCTTCGTTGATATCGAAGTCTACGAATTCACCGTGACGATATCCAACAACACGGCAGGTCTTTCCTGCAACAAGTAAGTCAACAGCCAGTGCGCCCATCATGGATGCATATACACGGTCTTTACATGTCGGGCTTCCACCACGCTGCATATGTCCAAGAATTGTTGCACGTGTTTCAATACCGGTTGCTGCTTCGATACGTTTTGCCATTGCTTCTGAATGTCCGATACCTTCTGCATTAATGATGATATGATGTTTTTTACCTTTTTTACGGCTTTCGATGATGTTGTTGATCAGTTTCTGCTCATCATAGTCGTATTTTTCAGGCATCAGAACATCTTCTGCACCGTTGGCGATACCGCACCACAGAGCAAGATATCCGGCACCACGTCCCATTACTTCGATGATACTGCATCTTTCATGAGAAGTAGAAGTATCACGAACCTTGTCAATTGCTTCCATTGCAGTATTTACTGCTGTATCAAAACCGATGGTGTATTCGGTACATGCGATATCAAGGTCGATTGTTCCAGGAATACCGATTGTATTGATACCAAGGTTTGCAAGTTTCTGTGCTCCTGCGAAAGAACCGTCTCCACCGATAACAACCAGTCCGTCGATTCCATGTTTCTTGCAGATTTCTGCACCACGTTTCTGACCTTCTTCTGTACGGAATTCTGCGCAACGTGCTGTGTACAGGATTGTACCGCCTCTTTCGATCGTATCGGAAACGTCCTTGGCACTCATATCAATGATTTCCTCATTTAATAAACCATTGTATCCTTTTAAAATACCTTTTACATTAAGACCATTGCTTAAACCTCTTCTGACAACAGCACGAATTGCTGCATTCATTCCTGGTGCATCTCCACCGCTGGTCAGGACACCAATGGTTTTAATCTTGTTCTCTGCCATCTTCTTTTCCTCCATCTTCTGAATCTATCTCATTTTTTACTATACATATATTCGGATATAGTTTAGCGCATTTCTATAAGTTTTTCAATCCTCTTTCTACAACTTTAACATTGGTTTTACCATATTTTTCATACAGATTATCAAGCAGAATCTCCTGTATCCGCACCTGATAACCGGCCGGAAGTTTTTTCATGGCCTTTACATCTTTCAGATAGATAACCACACTGCTGCTTCCCGGAGACTGTCTTAAATCTGTAAGCAGTTCCTGTTCCATTTTTCCATATGCACTACGGTCATCAAACTGAATCCACAATTCTCTCGGCGCATCATCAAAAGAACGGATTTTTTCCAGGATCAATTTGCTGGCTTTGTCATCTTCTGCGGAAACCCGTCCCTGTATAAATACCCTGGCATCTTCATTTAAAAGGCTCTGGCTCTTTTCATAATCCCTTGGGAAAACAACTACTTCCACAGTTCCTACCAGGTCTTCTATTGTAAGAAAGGCCATGACTTTATTATTTTTTGTATATTTTATGGTTTTATCCGCAATCATTCCGCCAATGATCACTTTCTGTCCGTCTGTGACTTTTGGCAGATTCGTTTCTTCATCCGTCTGGAAATCTGTTGTTTTTGCAGAAATGGTTTTTTCCATCATTTCCCGGTGGCTTTCCAGGGGATGCCCGCTCAGATAAATTCCAAGAACTTCTTTTTCGAAGGTCAGAATTTCTTCTTTGGAATATTCCGGTACATTTGGCATACGGATTTCAAAATCTTTTTTATCTTCTTCACTTACCAGATCAAATAAACTCATCTGTCCCGCCAGTGTATGTTTTCTGTCCTGGCTGATGCTGTCAGAAATCTGCTGGTACACCATCATTTTCTGATGGCGGTTTCCTTCCAGGCAGTCCAGTGCTCCTGCTTTGATGAAGTTTTCAATGGCACGTTTATTTACCTGTTCTGAATTTCTTTCCATAAAGTCTTTCAGGGAACGATAACTTCCGTTTTGTTCCCTTTCCTGAACCAGTCCTTCGATCACAGGACGGCCTACACTTTTAATTGCAGAAAGTCCATACCGGATGGCACCGTTATCTACGGAAAATCCATAAGTTCCGCAATTGATATCCGGCGGCAGGATTTTGATCCCCATCTGACGGCATACCAGAATATACTCTGCTACCTTCGTTGGAAAATCAACCACTGAAGTCATAAGTGCTGCCATAAATTCTACCGGATAATAATATTTCAGAAATGCGGTCTGATAAGACACTACTGCGTAAGCCGCTGCGTGAGACTTATTAAACGCATATTTGGCAAAATCAATCATCTCATCGTAAATTTTATTTGCTGTTGGTTCTGAAATTCCGTTTGCAATGCATCCCGGAACCCCCTCTGCCTCATTTCCGTAAACGAAATTCTGGCGTTCTTTTTCCATGACAGATGCCTTTTTCTTTGACATCGCACGCCGCACCAGATCACTTCGTCCAAGGGTGTATCCTGCAAGGTTTCGTACGATTTGCATGACTTGCTCCTGATATACGATACATCCGTAAGTTGGCTGTAAAATCGGTTCCAGCTGGGGGCAGTCATAGCGAATGGTATCCGGGCGGTTTTTTCCACGGATATACTGGGGAATGAAGTCCATAGGGCCGGGGCGGTAAAGAGAAATACCGGCAATTACATCTTCCAGACTCTGCGGTTTTAACTCTTTCATAAAGTTCTTCATCCCCGCACTTTCCAGCTGGAACACTCCGTCTGAACGTCCGGTTCCCAGAGAATCCAGAACCTTTTTGTCATTATAGTCAATCTTCTGCATATCCAGCAGAACATTGGTATCTTTTTCAATCAGTTTTACCGCATTCTGAATTACTGTCAGTGTACGAAGCCCCAGGAAATCCATTTTCAGAAGTCCCAGTTCTTCCAGAGTTGTCATGGTAAACTGCGTGACTATGGAACCATCCTGTGCCTTGGAAAGAGGCACATATTCCGATACATCTTTCTGGCTGATCACCACACCTGCCGCATGCATGGAAGTATGTCTTGGAAGTCCTTCCAGACGCTTGGACATTTCGATCAGATAATGAATCTCATCCTGTTCCTCATAAACTTTTTTTAATTCCGGATTCATTTTCAGAGCTTTATCAATGGTAATATTCAGTTCCTGGGGAATCATCTTTGCAATGCTGTCTACCTGGGCATACGGCATATCCAAAACACGCCCCACATCACGGATCACACCACGGGCCGCCAGCGTACCAAAGGTAACAATCTGTACCACACAGTCATCTCCGTACTTACGCCGCACATAATCAATAACTTCCTGCCTTCTTTCGAAGCAGAAATCCACATCAATATCCGGCATGGAAACTCGCTCCGGATTCAGGAAACGTTCAAACAGAAGATCATATCGAATCGGGTCAAGCTGTGTGATTCCCAGTGTATAGGCAACCAGGCTTCCTGCTGCCGAACCACGCCCCGGTCCTACCATAATGTCATGGTCACGGGCATATTTGATAAAATCCCAGACGATCAGAAAGTAATCCACATATCCCATGTTTTTGATCGTAGATAATTCATAATTTAGACGGGATTTCAACTCTTCCGTAACCGGATGATATCTCTCTTCCAGTCCTTCAAAACAAAGTTTATTCAGATATTCCCACGAAGTGTACCCGTCCGGAACATCATATTTCGGCAGCTTTGTAACACCAAATTCAATCTCCACATGACATCTCTGTGCGATTTTATGTGTGTTTTCCAGAGCTTCCAGTGCATATGGAAAGAGCTGCGCCATCTCCTGAGGTGATTTCACATAATACTGACCGCCCTCATAACGCATGCGGTCTTCATCTGCCAGTTTTTTTCCTGTCTGAAGACACAGAAGAATATCATGTGCATCCGCATCTTCCGCCTTTGTATAATGAACATCATTTGTCGCAACCAGGTCAATCCCTGTCTCCTCATGCATACGAAGAAGTTCCTGATTTACCACCTGCTGCTGAGGAATTCCATGATCCTGAAGTTCCAGGAAGAAATTTCCTTTTCCAAAAATATCCTGATAGCGAAGTGCTACCGCTTTTGCATCCTCATACATTCCCCTGCCAAGATATCTTGCAACTTCACCTGCAAGGCAGGCACTCAGGGCAATAATTC
>ERZ1673739.3287-NODE-3287-length-11210-cov-6.683012_pt1 | contig 11210 bp, 8 predicted proteins | sample MGYA00580210_ERZ1673739 | MGnify/ENA primary metagenome ERZ1673739 (study PRJEB41218, sample SAMN15661749) | gut metagenome | host: Homo sapiens | place: Canada: London | collected 2015-08-20/2019-03-30 | study: EMG produced TPA metagenomics assembly of...
ACGCAAAAGAACTGCTGTAGGCGACTCACCGACGGCGAAGAACTCAAGAACAGTTCGATGATTTCTGTAAGTTTAGAATCGTCTGCTGTCCAAGAAAGATTAGAAGCTGCCATTTACCAGGCATTGTGTCTGCATTTGATAACATCTCCACATCATTCAGCACTTTATAGTTATTGTGCTTATGTGGTCTTAAAAAGTTATAGTAAGCGGACCCATAAGGCAAGATCATAGTCGGCACCATGGAGAGTATCGAAGCCGTTTATCTTACGATAGGATGCTTTATAAGTACGGTTCAGCCGTTCAATCATCTGTTTATAAGGACGGAATTCTTTGGATACTTCGTCTTCATTGGTAAGACCGATGACTTGTGTGATATTGAATTTAAATGTATTGCCGTATTTGTGGAAAAACTGTTGGGCGGCCAATGGATAAGCACTATATCCATCTGCAATAAATTTAAAGTTTTCAGACAGCTCTTTTAAGTGGCGGAAAGCCATCCGCATAGCAAGAATGCAGGGACCTACACCACGATTATCTGAAACCTGATAGCCGATGATAGAACATTTGGCGGCGTCCATGATAAACCAGATATAGGTTTTGATGCCGCGGACTTTGATATAGGTTTCATCAGCAGTAAACACTTTTCCGGCAGCGTAGTCATAGTGATCTACAAAAGGTTTCACGCAGATGGAGGCAGTTTTGCAGTAGTTGGCAACCTGCTGATGGGAGATGGCAATCCCATGGATATCTTTAAGGGCCTGTGCAGTTTTGCGGAGGGATAATCCGAGATTGATCCGGTAAGTAAGGCAGAGCGACATCACATGCTGATTGTGTTTGCTGAATTTTAAAGAGGAAGCATTTTTAGGAAGGCTGTTTAAGTCCATACGAAAGAAATATACCTGAAATTCACGATAGATGTAGTGGAGCTTGTATTTATTTTTACCGTAGTCCTGTTTGAGGTCCTGTTTATCGACTTTTTTGAGGTTGTGAAGATAATACGGGCACTTTGAATTTACGCATTTATGAATGACGAAATATTTCCGGTTTTTCTTAGGGACGAGAGTGTTGCTGCAATGAGGACATCGAAGTTTGATGGAAGAGAAGCGACTTTCATCAGGAGAGAAATGGGAGTCACAGACTTTGCAGAGAAGCTGTCGTTTGGAACCATTATTCTTATAAAGGAAAGGTTTCGGAGCATCACAACGAGGACGGCAGCAGCTGTCCGAGATATCGCAGGAAGAGCGACGACGGATGGGAAGAATCTTCTTACCGTAGCGCTTTTCGTAGTAAGGAATGAGATCTTTGAAAGACCAATCCTGGCGGAAGTCCGTAATCAAGGGAAGTTCATCAATCTTGAATTTTTGATATTTGGGAGAATGGGAATCATCAAAAGCCCACTGTCTGAGAGGAAGGTATCTACAGATAAAATTTAAAAACCAGCAGATTTGCTCATGTTGGTATTGAATTAATTGTAATAAATAAAGTATAATGTTCATGAGCATTGTTCCTTTCGAGGTAATGGTTTGTGGTGAATTCATTATACTTCAAAAAGGAGGTCAATGCTCTTTTTATTTGTAAACCTCAAAAAAAAACAAGGTTTTAAAGGATTTAGAACAATAAAAACAAGGTAGTTTTTGACACTACCCGATTTATAAAGGAGGTTCAGATAGTAGCGGCGGCTGTTACCTGACTTCCGCTTGTGTATATGCGAAGGGATTACCGGATGATTGTCACGAATTAACAGTTTTAAGAGGCTACCGGGATGGCTGGTTAAGAACAGCTCCTGAGGGAGAGGCATTAATTGAACAATATTATAAAGAAGCACCAAGAATCGTATCGAATATTAATGAGCGAAGTGATCAAAAGAGTATTTATGAAAAAATTTATGAAGAAGTGGTATGCCCGTGCGTAGAATATATTGAAAATAATGAAATGAAAGGGCGCTGCAACTTTATAAAAACATGGTGTTGGATTTAAAGAAAAAATACTGGTAAAAGATACGATTATATATTATATTAAAATAGGTAGCAGAGCAAAAAGCTTAAAAATTATATAAGAGAATATCCATAAGGAAAAATAATTGTTTGATTATTATTAAGGCTGTGATGCAATAGTACCATAGCCTTATTTTGATATTATACATCGAAAAAAGTGGATACGAAACTAAAACTACTCTAAAAACGTCTATTTTGTAACAGCATATTGAATAAAGAAAGAGAAAAAATATAATAGAACTTATAGAATATGCCGAAAAATGTGATTTAAGCTCAGAAAAAATATTCTACAAAGCTTTATATAATATAGACAAAGAATAGGAACGATAACAGAGGAAAGGAAAATGGTGAGCCAATGAGAGAAAAGGAAAAAGACAGTCAGAGCTTTTGTGCAAAGCTGGCAGTAATGATCAGTGTGCTGATGTTGATATTAGTAATGATAGCAACAGGAAGCAAAATTGTATATGCTGCCGATAATGCCAAAGCAACGACAAACAATGATTCTGGAGATACGGTGACATCACCGAAAAAGATTATTTCTGTAGTATACGATGATTCAGGCAGTATGGCAGGAGAACGCTGGACATATGCGAATTATTCCCTGCAGACATTAACATCCTTGCTGAATACGCAGGATGAGTTATATGTTACTTATATGAGTGATCCTTCTGATGCGAAAAAGATTTCTTTAACGGATATTCAGGATTCTGTTGATAAAATACGTGATAAGGAAGATTCCCATAATACACCAGAAGAGTCGATAGATACTGCAGTAGGAAAACTAGAAAGTATAAAAGGAACCGATGCAACAACACAATACTGGCTTATTATTATGACAGATGGAGCAATAAATGAAATGTCAAATGAGTCAGAGCTGCAGAAGAAGATTGATTCTGTTAAAAACAAAAAAATGGATAATGGCTCTTCAATGTACATTGATTATCTCGGAATGGGAGATGCATGGAACATCAAAGCAGATGAGGCAAATGGCTTATATTCTTTTAAAGCAACAGATGACAAGATTCTTGATGTGATGAAAGCTCTGGCTAATCAGATATCAGGAAGAATAGAGGTAGATTCCTCTAATATTACGCAAGTAGATAAAAAGACAGTAAAGGTTCATTCAGAGCTGCCTTTATATAGTTTATCTGTATTGTCCCAGGAATCCGATGCAAAAGTTCTATCAGCAAAGGCAGAGAATGAATTAGATGTAGAGAGAAACATATCTTTAAATGCGACGGATTTAAAGAATGGAATAAAAAAAGAAAAAATGTTTTGAAATGCCGCGGTAATTTCAAATGGAAGTAAAGCCATCTATCAGGGAGATTATACAATTAATTTTTCTAAAAAAGTGGATGTGAAGAATCTGACCTTTTTGTATGAACCAGCAATAGAATTTATTGTCAATATTACAAAGCAGGGAATTAAAGTAGATAATCCGAAAACATTAAAAGTAGGCGATAAAATTGATATTGAAAATGCTGATCATAAACCATATGGAGTTTCTGGTTCTGTGACAAGAAAACATGAGAATGGATATCCATATTACTATTACAATTGTAAGGTAAATAGAAAGCGTGTCAGTTATAATGCGTGCATGAAAAAGGTAAAAGCTTTAAAAAGAGGTGCAAAATACAGTTCAGGTAATTATCATAAGAATACCGCTGCCAACAGAAAAAAATTTATAAAATAATATAGTATAATCCAATGGAGAACAATCAGTAATCTATTTTGACTATCATTTGTTTATAGTGAAGTACTCGGTAATTCAATTGTCGAGTGTTTCGCGGGATAAACAAAGAAAGATAGCCATGAAAGGAGCGAAACTTATGGCAGTAATTGGAGCGATTCTTGGAGATATTGCAGGTTCACAATTTGAGTTTAACAGACCAGAGAATCTGGATTACAAACATTGCGAGTTATTTACAAACAGATGCTCTTATACCGATGACATGATAATGACTCTGGCGGTGAAAAAAGCAATTTTAGCAGATGCAGATTTCACAAAAACAATGCGTGAAGTCGGACAACCTTATCCTTACTCAGGATATGGCGGAAGATTTTATGAGTGGATGTACGGTGAAAATCCGAAGCCATATAATAGCTTTGGAAATGGTTCGGCAATGCGTGTTTCTTTTGTTGGAGAACATTTTGATGCATTAGAAGATGTAATATCTATGGCAGAAAAATCTGCGGAAGTGACGCATAATCATCCAGAAGGAATTAAAGGTGCCGTAGTAACGGCTGTCTGTATCTGGATGGCCCGTCACGGAAAAACAAAAGAAGATATTTTCCAGTATGTATTAGAACAATATCCGGCAGAAAAATATGAATACAGCATTGCTGTCCCTCTTGATAAATTGGAGAAAATATATCAGTGGAACGAGACTTGTATGGGAAGTGTACCAGCAGCAATGCGCTGCTTTTACGAAAGCGATTCCTACGAGAGCTTCCTCCGCAATGTATTCCGCTTAAAATGCGATAGCGACATCCTCGCAGCAATCGGCGGAGCCGTAGCAGAAGAATACTATGGGTGGACTGGGTTCTATAACGAAGATGAACTGCTCAAAAAATATCTTGATGCAAATTTATACAATTTAGTAAAACTTTGATTTGCCGCAGGAAAGGGAGACGCTCCACCCCCACAAAGACCGTAGCCTATATTTGTGGCCTCGGAGCAAGATTTGGATACGAGCGTGTATAAGCGAGTATTCAAACCGCCGCGACTAAAGTCACAAATATAGGTTTTTCATTCTCTGAGAGCTGTCTCCCTGCCTGCGGCAATCAGAATTTACTGACTTTTTCGGACTATTATTCTAATTTGTTTCCTGCTATAATAGAGTCTCGAAATGCAGATATATGTGAGATGAGAGAGGTGGTATCGCATGAGATGCAAATTTTGTGGAACAACGCTGCCGGATCATGCAAAGTTTTGTCCAGGCTGCGGAAAAGAGATAGATAACGACAGGGAACGGCACGAGAGCAGAGAAGCCAGCAACATACCAGAAGATGCGTATTATACAAAAGTTATCGAGGAAAGTAATGAGAAGACGATAGATGATACGAGAATTGCCAGGGCTAATAATGGAAAGGCGATAGATGATACGAGAATTGCCAGAACCAATAACAGAAATGTGGTAGATGATACGAGAATTACCCGAGCAAATAACAGGAATGTGGTAGATGATACGAGAATTACCCGGGCAAATAATAAGAATACGATAGATAATACAAAGACAACCAATAAACAAGCTGCGGTAAGTAATACGAACAAAAAGAATTCTAAAAGAAAAAGAAGACATAAAAAAATATCTGTGAGATTCATTATTGTCTATTTGATCGTTGTTTTGACAGGTGGTTTTTGTCTTTACAGGATGGGATTCCCTGAGAAAGTTGTGGAGATGTTAAGTAAGCAGTCTTCGGTACCAGATTCGAAGAAAGAGATTTCGCAGAAGAGCGATAAGAAGAAAAATAATGAGAAAAAGGCAGGGAAGGCAACAACAGAAAAGAAAAAAGATAAGAATGAAAATAAAAAAACTTTAGAATCCACAGAAAGTACGCTCGCTTATACGGATAATTCCAGTATGAATGTAGGTGCGTGTCTTAGTCCGGAGGATTATAATACAGTGACTGCGAAGGATGATGGCTTTAGTTTTGCTTATCCAAAGTATTTATTTAATCATAGTGAGGTGAATGAGGAGGAAACTTCCTATACATTTTCTTATAAAGGAAACTCTGCTTCTGATTCAAAGGAGGCAGAACTTAGTGTATATACACAAGAAAATGAGGGCGATCCTTTACAGAATGCAAGGGAGCTTTATCAGAATTTTTCTTCGGAAGTTTATAAGAAATATTTTAAGATGTATCCATCAAGAGTAGACAGCTCGGGTATGGCAAGAACCCTGATTGGCGCTTCTGCCGATTCCTCAGAGAAAACAGGGGTATATATTATAGCAGCAAATGACGGGAAAAGGGATTATATTTTGAAGTTTACTTATCCAGACCCTGATATGACGAATGATTATAATGAGATAGATTATGTGGTCGATTGTGTGTACCGTTTTTGTTCTTTTAGCGGTGGAACGTATCAGCCACGGTCCTACCAGCAGTTTTTAGATGATAACATGGGAAGCAAAAAATAGTGGTAAATTAAAGTTTTGAAATAAGGCTGCAGCAATCCCATTAGCTTTAGTTAATGGATAGTTTAAAGTAAAAGCTAAGAAAGTAAGAGATAAATTATAGCAGGACAACAGGAAAATGACAGTAGAGAAATTATTGTTGTAATTATGAATTTTCTCTTATAAATGAGTGGCGAAAAAATGAATAGCTTGGTATAATGAGATAAGAATGCATGTTCTCATTATTTAAGTTAGGAAGTGAAAAGATGAAGGTTTTTAAGACGATTTTTCTTTGTGTGGTGCTTGTTTTTGCTCTGGCTGGCTGCGGGAATAGCCATGCAGAGGCAGATAAGACGGTAAAACAGGGGAGTGGACAGAAGACAGATGGAGCAGTTAATGCTTCAGAGGAATCAACGAAAGGGGCAGCCGAATCTGCAACGGAAGGTGTGCAGGTGAAGGAGAGCACAGCGCAGGAGGCAGCAACTGAGTCGGAACTTGACTCAGTTGCAAGCCATAGAGCTGATTATGTTATTGTGATTGATGCTGGACATCAGGCTCATGGAAATTATGAAGAAGAACCGGTGGGACCGGGGGCTTCTGAGACGAAGCCGAAGGTAGCTTCAGGGACAACGGGGGTATCTACAGGAGTAGAAGAATATGAGCTGAACCTTGAAGTTGCTGTCAAGCTGCAGGCAGAGCTGGAAGACCGCGGATATCAGGTGATTATGATTCGAGATAAGAATGATGTTGATATTTCAAATTCTGAACGGGCTAAAGTTGCGAATGATAATAATGCAGATGCATTTTTAAGGATTCATGCGAATGGTTCAGATAACAGCACAGATGCAGGGATGATGACGATCTGCCAGACAGCAGAGAATCCATATAATGGCGAGCTGCATGAAAAAAGTTATGCCTTATCGGAGAAGATATTAGATTCTATGGTTGAGGCAACAGGAGCAAACAGGGAACGTGTCTGGGAGACGGATACGATGAGCGGCATTAACTGGGCAAAGGTGCCTACTACGATTATAGAGATAGGTTATATGTCGAATCCGGAAGAAGATGAGAAGCTTAATAGCGATGATTATCAGGATGAGATTGTCCAGGGAATAGCAGATGGTCTTGACCAGTATTTTAATATAGGTGGAACAGAGGACTAAAGTCAGATAACATCATTAATATGTATGAATACATATGGAAAATACACATAATTTTGTTGTGGACAGGGTATCGGGCATTTTTTTAATGCACTCTGGAAATAAGAGAAATAATGCATGAAAGGATAAGAGAATGAAGGATAAGTCGATAAAGTCAACGATGAAGAGCTGGATTATGTTATCGGAAAAAGAACTGGATGATACGCAGGTATATATGCAGGAACAGGAGCAGCAAGACCAGCAGGAAAAGGATAACAGTTTTTCCGAAGCGGAAAGCGGCAGCGGCAATGTCGGGTCAGCGAAGTATGAGTCACAGGTGAGTGATGCCGGTACAGAGACATTTTCAGATGCAGAGAACGGTTTTGAAAGAAAGTTAAGCCGGGAAGAGCAGGTTGATCAGCTGATAAAGGAAGCTGGAGAGGAAGTAGTAGATCCAGAAGTGGACTCTGTTCCAAGAAAGAGAAGAAAGAGACACCAGAATAAGAAGGGAAAATTTGAAAAGGGAGAAGCAAGAGAATCAATAGAATCAGAAGAAAGGTTTGTATCAGAAAGTACGGATGAATCGATGTCCGATACGACAAGGGAGAAGGAATCAATGGCATCAGAAGTGGAGAATGCAGCAGAATTGACAAAGGACAATGGAAATAAATCCGATAAAAGCAGCGGAATCAGTAAGATGCTTGTCGGCGGAGTTGGAGTTCTTCTCGTTCTTATTATTGCAGGACTTGGTTATCAGACCCAGTCTTTGCAAAAGCAGAACCAGAAGTTAAAGACAGAAATCAGCACTCTTAAAAAAGAGAAGAAGCAGGCAGAACAGGCTTCGGAAGAACAGGCATTACAGACAAAGAATGAGGACGGTGTTGTAGAGAATACAGATAAGATGTTTGCTTCTGTTGGTGTTGGTGATAAAGAATATAAACTACTTGCTAAAGTATCTGACTTTACAAAAGACGGATGGAAGTTAGAAGCACTTAGAAATGAAAATGCCACCCTCGTACCAGGCGGTAAACTTGAAAAGGATGCATTTCTTACGAATAAAGATGGCAGGAAAATCGGTGTTATTATCCGTAATTTAAGTGATAAGAACCAGAAAGTAAGTGACTGTATTGTCACAAAGCTTTCTTTTAGTAAGGAAATGTTTGACGGACAGATCACACTTCCAGGCAGCCTGGGTTTTGGCAGTACAGAAAAAGAATTAAAGGCCGCTGGATTTAAGAAAGATGCAGATGGAATATATACTTACACAAGCAAGAAGATAAAGGACGATACAATCAAAGCTGCAATGGCAGATGGAGAATCTGTATCAGAGTTTACTTTAGAGCGCGCCGTGGATGAAAGTAGTACAAGTACAGGCAATGCAGCTGCGAACACGAGTGCCAGCACAGCAGCAGGCAGTGCCACCACAACAGCCAGTGATTCGAGTAGTGCGGAGCAAAACAGTGCCACAGCCGATACAACATTAACTAATAATTCTAATAGCGCATCAGATGCAGCAGAAGAATAGAAAGTAAAGAAACAACAGAATAATATGCAATAAAAAATAGCAGTCAGAAAGAGAGAAACACTTAATTTCTGGCTGCTGTTTTTTGAAATTAGGTTTGGTATATCATTTTTATCATTTATAAGTTTTATCAAGCGCTGCGTAATCATAAGATAATTTAGCTATTTGGGATTAAGTATAAAGTTTTATCGTGCATTATATAATTATGAGTTGTCAGATTATTTTTTTTAATAATAGGCTCTTAAATGTCAATTATTTTACAAAATGCAGAAATAATATTTTTATTACTTTAAATAATTAAAAAATTAATAATTATGCAAAAAATATTGACGAATCTTTCAAATAGTATTATCATATAGAGAAAAGACCGCAAAAAATGAATAAAAATGCAAAAGGTCATGGTGATTTTTTCATTTTTAAGAAGGTTTTGTGGGATTTAATTGAATCAGAGGAGAAAGAAAGATGAAGAAACTAATGTTAACAATGCTTTCTGTTGTAGGTATGATGCTCTTTGTAGCATTGCCAGCGAAAGCATGTACATCCTACTATGTAGGTAAGGATTGTACAAAAGATGGAACAACAATGTATGGCCGTACAGAGGACTATTCTCCAAAAAAGGATAAGGTTTATAAGGTTATTCAGCCGAAAAAGGTTGGGAAGAATGCGACTTTTAAAGATGAGACTGGTGCAACAACATTTCAGGCTCCAATTAAAGTAGAGACAACGTATCGTTACACAATCTGCCGTGACAGTGAAGGGGCAGAAGACGGATATTTCGGTGAATTTGGAACCAATACAAAAGGTGTTTCTATGTCTGCTACTACATCTGCATCTGTAGCCAAGACGGTTGGAAAGTTTGATCCATATGTAGATGCATATGAATCTAAAGTTGGCGGAATTACAGAAGAAAACTTTGCAGATTATGTACTTTGCCAGGCTTCTTCTGCAAGAGAAGGTGTAGAACTCCTTGCAGATGTTATTGATACAGTTGGTGCTGGTGAAGGTGATGGTCTTTTTGTTGCAGACCAGAACGAAGTATGGTATTTTGAAATCCTTACTGGTCATAACTACTGTGCCATTAAGATGCCTTCTGACAAAGCAGCAATCATTCCAAACTGTTTTGTGATCGGTGATGTAGACTTAAGCGATAAAGCGAATGTTGTAGCATCTCCTAATCTTGTAAAACTGGCTAAGAATAATGGATTTTATGTAGCGGCTCAGGATGGAAAGGGTGACATCAACGTAAAACTTTCTTATTCGGGAAAGGGTTATGCAGCCCATAACGCCGACAGAATTCGTGGTGGACAGTATCTTTTAAGTGGTCAGGATAACACAGGTATTTATGATGCAGATTATCAGGATCCTTTCTTTACCTGTAAGAATGTTACTGTAGAGAAAATGTATGAATTAGCAGGATATCGTTACGAAGGCATGAACTTTGGAAGAAACATTTCTTACAGAATTGGAAGCAGAAGAACAGCAGAAGCTCACATTTTCCAGATTAATTCTTCTATGCCAACAGAACTTGCTACCGTACAGTGGTTCTCTATGGCAAGCCCAGACTACTCAACATTTGTACCATTCTATGGAGCATTATTAACAGATGTATCAAAGGCTTATAAAACAGAGGCACAGCAGCCGAACTCTCGTGCCGCTTACTGGATCTTCCGTAACATTGGTTACTTATGTGAAGAGACAAATGACGGTGACGGACCAAACAGAGAGAACTATGGTAAAGGTGTAAAGCAGTTCTATAAAGCTTACATGACAAAGATGGAAGAACTTCAGAAAAATGTAAATGCACAGATGCTTAATGTTTATAAGAATGACAAAAAGAACTTAGAATATTATGCAACAAAACTTGGTATTGCCATCGGCAATGAAACTATGGACTTTGCTAAGGCAATGTACATGGACATCCAGACATGTAAAACAAATGGAACAAAATATGAGACATCAAGCTTAAGCGCAGATGATATCGAATATGATTTATCAATGGTAACAGCACCAGCAAAGAAAGCTGATGACACAAAGCCTGTAACACCGGCTAAGCCATCCGCACCAGCTCGTGTACAGGTAAGGGCAAAAGCATTAAAGGGCAAAAAAGTAAAAGTAAGCCTTAAAAAGACTGCAGAAGCAAAAGGTTATGAAATTGTTTACTCCACAAATGTAAACTTCACAAAGAAAACAACCAAAAAGATTTCTACAAAGAACCTTACAAAAACAATCAAGAAACTCAAAAAGAAAAAGACTTACTACATCAAAGCAAGAGCTTACAAATTAGATGGTAAGACAAAAGTATATGGAAGATGGAGTTTGATCAGAAAGGTGATTATTAAAAAGTAGTTTGCCGCAGGCAAGGAAAGACGCCCTCTGAAAGATAAATGGTATGCTCCCTTTTAGGTAGACAGTTAAAAAAATAAAACTGTTTATCTGA
>ERZ1673739.3288-NODE-3288-length-11210-cov-4.614612_pt1 | contig 11210 bp, 11 predicted proteins | sample MGYA00580210_ERZ1673739 | MGnify/ENA primary metagenome ERZ1673739 (study PRJEB41218, sample SAMN15661749) | gut metagenome | host: Homo sapiens | place: Canada: London | collected 2015-08-20/2019-03-30 | study: EMG produced TPA metagenomics assembly of...
AATGGTTGGTTCCGGTTCCGCAGCTTATGGACAGGGATGGGAAATGGATGCCATCGCAGCCTGCGTTGTAGGTGGTGTATCCTTCACAGGTGGTATTGGTAAGATTTCAGGTGTTGTTGTTGGTGTATTTATCTTCACAGCACTGACATACTCTCTTACAATCCTTGGTATCGATACAAACCTTCAGTTCGTATTCTCCGGTATCATCATCCTGGTAGCAGTAACACTTGACTGTCTGAAATATGTTCAGAAGAAATAATTTTACAAAAGAAATATTTGATAAGAGTTGCTATATGTGTTTCATATAGCAGCTCTTTTTATGTGTACATTTACTTTTTTTCATGCACTTGTTATAATCAGATTAGATAAATGTAGAGACGATATGGAGAGAAAATATGGACAGGTATACATTGCTTTTGGTGGATGATGAGGAAGTAGTAATTCAGATTATTATGAAAAAAATTGCATGGGAAGAAATTGGTTTTTCTGTGATTGGACATGCAAATAATGGGGTAAAGGCTCTTGAAATGGTGGAAGAATATCAACCGGATGTGGTGATAACGGATATTAAGATGCCTTATATGGATGGCATGGAGTTGGCTAAACGAATGAAAGCTGACTACCCAGATATTAAGATTTTATTTTTTACAGGATTTGATGAGTTTGAATATGCCAGAGAAGCGATTCATTTAGAGGTAGAGGAATATATTTTGAAACCTTTAAATGCTATGGAATTAACAGAGATTTTTAAGAAACTAAAGACAAAACTAGATCAGGAAATCAGTGAAAAACGAAATGCCGAGATTTTGCAGAAATATTATATGGAGTCTCTGCCGCTCCTCCAGGTGAATTTTTATTCCACACTGATTGAGGGAAAGCTTGGTGAGGAAGAAATTCCCAAGTATTTGTCAGACTATCAGATTTCTTTTACAGGGCCATATTACTGCTGTTTGGTGATTCATACCTCTTTGTCTCAGAACGAGGATCATATGAGCCCTCAGCTTTTGATTACTTCTGTGCAGAAACAAGCGGAGGAACGGTTAGAAGAAAAATGGCATGCCAAGAGTTTTTCTTATCTTGGAAATACGGTGCTTTTGGCACAGCTTGCAGATCGTAAGGAGGTGTCAGAACTTACGGATGAATGTGACCGTTTTTGCAAATATGCCAGTCGTATTATTGGAGCTGTCGTTACCATTGGCATTGGTCCAGTGTGTGAAAACATTTGTGAACTATCAGAATCTTACAGTGGGGCAAGAGAGGCGGTTTCCTATCGGGTGTTGTATGGAGCGTCAAGAGCTATTAACATGCAGGAGATTGCGCCAAAAGAGATTACAAGACAGGGTTTTTCAAATGATACAGAGCTGTCTAATTTGTTTAAGATGATTCGATTAAGCTCCCAGGAAGATATTTTAGAGGCAGCGGATGCATATTTGCAAAAACTTTCTTCACCGGAAAAATCTATGCAGCAGCATCATGTGGCAGTCATGGAACTGGTGAGTGCTTTGTACCGTTTTGGTGCAAATCAGGATATTGCGGTGGAAGAATTTTGTGGAGATATAGGGAGTCTTTATGGAAAACTTATGGAAATGGAACCGGAAATGTTGGGAAAATGGTTAAAGCAGATAAGTCTTGTGTTTCAGGAAAAAATTATTCATGCTAGATATCAATCCACCAATTCCTTTATTGTACAGGCAAAGGAGTATGTAAAGAATCATTATGATGAGGAGGATCTTTCTTTGGATCGTGTATGTCAGGAGTTAGGAGTTTCCAATTCCTATTTTTCAACGATTTTTAAAAAAGAAGAAGGGACGTCTTTTATTGGATATCTTACAGACTACCGTATGGAAAAGGCTTCTCGCATGTTGGTTGAAACCAAGGAGAAGAGCTATATCATAGCTCGCCAGGTGGGATATACAGACGCCAATTATTTTAGTTATGTGTTTAAGCGGCGTTTTGGGGTATCGCCATCGAAATATAGAACGGAGTATGCAAAGCAGTGAAGAAAAAATTAGCTCAGTACTTAAAAAAATTGAGGCCGGGGGGAATCCAGACAACTCTTATGCTGGTGGTTTCTTGTATTTCACTGGTGACCATGTTGCTTATGGGAATCCTTATGTATGTGCGGTTTTCTACTTTATCCAGGCAAGAGACTATTGAAAGCTCCAGAAAATTAATGGAGCAGACTGGAGAAAGTATGGAGGATTACCTGGTGAATATGAGACAGATTTCTGATGCAATCTACTACAATGTGGTAAAGGAAAATGATTTTCATGATGCCAGAGAAGAAATTCAAAAAGGCATGAATCTTCTCTATGAGGCGAATCGGGACAAGCTTCGTACCATTGCCATTTATAACCGTGATGGCAGCCTTATGGCAGCAGAGCCGGTTGCCACCCAAAAGGAGGATCCGGATGTGACCAGACAGGAGTGGTATCAAAGTGCTGTGGAAGAGATGGAAAATATTCATTTTTCCACTCCTCATATTCAAAATCTTTTTGAAGACAGTACCTTTCGATATTATTGGGTGATTTCTTCCAGCCGCGTGGTAGAGCTTACTGAAAATCGAGATTCCAGACTAGGGGTATTATTAGTGGATATGGATTTTTCCAGTATATCTAGAATGATGAATCAGATTAATAAAGTAGGAAATGGACAGTATTATTATCTGTGTAACAGTGATGGAGAGATTATTTATCACCCAAGGCAGATTCAGATTAGCGATGGGATTTGCAGAGAAAACAGTGGAAAAGCTGCCTCTTATAAAGACGGGGTTTATGACGAAACCTTTGAAGGAGCACAGAGAAAGGTGATTGTGAATACCATCAGTTATACAGGGTGGAAGCTGGTAGGGGTCATTCCATATTCTATTTTTACTCATGAGATGGTAAACGTGCGATATTTTATTGCCATGGTAATTTTGCTAATGGCAATGATGCTTACTATTATTAACCGCGTGGTAACAGAACGAATTTCTCGTCCTATACGGAAGCTGAATCATTCGGTTATGGAGTATGAAGCAGGGAAAAAGCCGGAAATTTATATTGGCGGTTCTTGGGAAATCAGGCATTTGGGATATTCCATTCAAAATTCTTACGAGAAAAGTGAGAAGCTGATGCAGGAAATTGTGTGGGAACAAAATGAGCGGAGAAAGAGTGAACTAGATGCTTTGCAAAGTCAGATTAATCCACATTTTCTATATAATACTTTGGATTCCATAACCTGGATGATTGAAGGAGAGCGAAACGACGAGGCTGCTTTTATGATTTCACAGCTTGCGAAGCTTTTCCGTATTAGTTTGTCTAAGGGGCATACCATTATCAGCGTAAAAGATGAGTTACAGCATGCTCAGAGTTATATGAATATTCAGAGAGTTCGGTATAAGGATGCTTTTTCGGTTATCTTTGATGTGGAGTCAGAATTGGAGAAATATTGTGCTGTGAAACTGACGCTACAGCCAATTTTAGAAAATGCCATTAACTATGGGGTAGACCCAATGGATGATTGTGGGGAAATTAGGATTGGTGTGAAAAAAGAGGGGGATATGCTTATACTTTTTGTGGAAGACAATGGAATTGGTATGTCTCAGGAAGAAGTGAGTTTGCTGCTTACGGACAGTAACCGAATCCCTAAACATGGCTCAGGTGTAGGGCTAATTAATATTCATAACCGTCTCCAGATTTTGTTTGGAAAGAACTATGGTATTCTAGTAGAGAGTGAACCGGATGAGGGAACTAAGGTTTCTATTAAAATACCGGCTATTTTATACACGGAAGAAAATCGAAAGATTTTGGAAAAAGGATATTTGTTTAGCAGAGAAAAACTGGAGAAGAAAGAATTACAAGGTGAGTGCAATGAAAAATAGCAAAAAGGTGTTTCTCCTGATTGAAGTTGTTCTAGGTATTATGGTTATAATTATGGCTTTTTTCATGATTAGAGAGAGAAGCGGGGAAAATTTGGAACGTATTTCTGTAATCGTCCAAAAGTCAGATGACAATCAGTGGACGGCCTTTCAGTATGGTCTGAAAATGGCAGCAGAGGATCAAGGGGTTGAATTGTTTGTGGTGGGAACAGGAGATGAACTTACTGTTGAAGAGCAGAAAAATCTTATGGAACAGGAGATTTCCAAAGGGGTGGATGGCATTATCCTTCAACCTATTTTAGGTAAAGATTCTGGGAAAATGTTGGAAAAAATAGAAAAAAAAGTTCCAGTTATGCTCATAGAACACAGTGTTCCAGAGAAAGAAGACTCTTTTCCTATTATACAACCAAACCATTATGCCATGGGGATGGCACTTGGAGAGGAGCTATTAAAAGATTACAATGGAAATATCAAAGGGAAAACCTTTGGTTTTACGGCAGAAAACATGGGATCCCTGGCAACTACAGAACGTATTTTGGGTTTTACAAATGCTCTGGAGGGAAGGGGAGCAGAAATTATTTGGCAGGATTCCAAAGATTTACAACAGCAGCCAAAGGTGGATTTTGTCATTGCTCTGGATGACAGCAGTTTGGTTTCGGCAGGAGAGGCTGCTGCAGCCAACAATCTGCATGGGTCCTTGGTTTATGGAATTGGAAAATCTACAGAAGCAGTTTATTATTTGGATACAGGTATTGCTGTCTGTTTGGTAGTTCCAGATGAGTTTCATATGGGTTATCAAAGTCTCGTAGAAATGTCAAAGAAAATAAAGCGCTCTTTATACAAAATGAAAGGAGATACGGTTTCTTATACAGTACTTCGACAGGATAATCTATTTTCCAAGGAAAATCAGGAACTTCTTTTTACCATGAGTCAATAGAAAGAAGAGGTAGAGTATGAAAAAAGTAAAAAGGATTGCAGCAGGAATGTTTATTTCTATGGTTATCCTGGGGTGTGGTGGATGTGGAAGGCCAGATTTTCACTATACCCAGACTATTTATGTAGGCGTCTCCTATTATGATCAGAGTGATATTTACTTGAATGAGCTTCTGGACTGTTTTAAGGAGAAAATGCAGAAAATTGAGTCAGAGGAGCGGAAAATTAGTGTGACCATTCAAGGAGCCGGCGGTTCCCAAAGAACTCAGGATGATCAGGTGAAAGAGATGATTGATGGAGGTTGCAATGTACTTTGCGTAAATCTTGTAGATCGTACAGATCCTTCCGAAATTATTGATTTAGCAAGAGAGAATCAGATTCCCATTATTTTTTTTAACAGGGAGCCAGTGGCACAAGATATGGAGCAATGGGAACAATTGTATTATGTAGGGGCAAAAGCGGAAGAATCAGGAACTATGCAGGGAGAACTGGCTGCAGATGCTATTAAGGCAAATCCACAGATTGACAGGAATAAGGATGGAAAGATTCAGTATGTAGTGTTGGAAGGGGAGCCAGGACATCAGGACACCATTATTCGTACAGAAAATGCTGTGGAAGCCCTGAAAGCTCAAGGGGTAGAGCTGGAGAAATTAAGCTATGGGCTGGCAAATTGGAACCGAGCACAGGCAGAAAACCGTATGTCTCAAATGATTAGTCAATACCAGACAAAGATAGAGCTGGTTTTGGCAAACAATGATGAGATGGCTTTAGGCGCAATGGATGCTTATGAAAAACTAAATTATACAGAATCTACACTTCCATTGTTCTTTGGGATTGATGGAACTGATGTAGGTCTGAAAGCAGTGAAGGATTCGCGACTTGCCGGTACAGTATATAATGACAAAGAAGGCCAGGCCCAAGCCATGGCAGAGTTGGCAGAGGCATTAGTAACAGGAGAGGGAATGGAAAATATGGATTTTGAAAATGGGAAGTATGTGTATCTGCCTTATGAGAAAGTGACAAAGGAACAGTTGGAGTGAAAGGGATGGGAAGAGGAAAATATCTGTTGTGACAAGAAAAAAGCTATGATAAAATGAAGAAAAAGGAGCGTGAAATTATGAAGGATAAGATGAAAATTATCAGATATTCTTTGGCAATAATAGCAGTTATATATCTACTTGGCGTTTCTTTTGTTCCAGTTATGAAACCACTTAGGCATAACTGGATTGCATGGCTGATTTTTGGAATCTACTGTCTGAATCTTATTTTCTTGTGGGCAATTGGAGGAAAAAAGACGGAACACCATGACGACAGAGAGGAAGCAACGAAGGAAGCTCAAATTTCTCAGGAGCTGTTGAAGGATAGGAATAAGTGGGTGGTGTGAGACGGTAGTTCTGGAAAATTATTAGAATTTTGATATTAAAATGGAAGGGGCGGAATGATGCCAACAATTGAAAAAATATATTTTGCGATTATGAGTGGTGTAAGAGATAAAAATATAAAGTTTTCAGAACTACAAAAATTATTGGAAACATTAGGTTTTCAATGTAGAATAAAAGGTGATCATTTTATATATTATAAAGAAGGGATAGAAGAAATAATCAATATTCAGCCAGACGGGAATAGAGCAAAAACATATCAAGTAAAGCAAGTTAGGAATATAATTTTACGATATAAAATGGAGGTATGAGAATGGCCAAATATGAAAGAATTATTTTCTGGTCTGAGGAAGATGGGAAATGGATTGTAGATGTACCAGAATTACCAGGATGTATGGCAGATGGTACAACTGCTGTAGAAGCGCTGGAAAATGTAGAAAAAGTAATAGATGAATGGATAGAAACGGCAACACAACTTGGAAGAAAAATTCCTGAACCTAAAGGGCGTTTGATGTATGCATAACAAATACATCAGATAATAAGTAACGGTAGATAGAGATAATGAAAACTGTTACAGAGAACAGATATCAATTTAGATTGTGCTTATCTGTAGCAGTTTGTTATATGCCCTGAAGAGATTTTTCTATTGTTGTGAGATTTTAAAAGTGCTATACTTGCAATATATTCAAAAATTGATGCTCATATAAAGGAAGTGCATATACAAATGAGATTTTTCGGGAAGTTTGTACGTGGAAAAGGGTTTGCAGCGCTGTTTGCCTTGTTTTCTATGTTTTCTGTATGTTATGTGTCTGAACGTATGGGGAGACTTTTGGAGTGTTTCTTTTCCTGTTCGTGCAAATGGTGGATTTTTGCGGTTCTGTTCGTGTTTATGGGGTATATGTTTCTGTATATTAATAGTAAAAAGGAGAAGAAAAAAACCAGAAATCTATATGAATTTTGCAGCGTTTTTTATGCTTTTTACTGTATCTGGTAATGCTTTTATGGGTATATGATTTGGCGGATTGGCTGTTTCAGATTGACAAAGATTCTTTTTATATGATTCCTGTTATCTGTGCAGTTCTCATAACCGGATATGGTTTTTGCCATGCAAAAAAGTTGTATGTGAAAGAATATGACATTCCTCTGGAGCATTTTCAAAAAGAGAAGAGAATCGTTCTTTTAAGCGATATTCATGTGGGAACCTTTGTAGATGTAAGACAACTACGAAAAATCATATCCACAGTAAATGAAATACAGGCAGACATGGTTTTCATAGCTGGAGATTTGTTTGATGTGGAGGCGTTTGCCTACTGTAAAAAAGAAGAAATTGCGGCAGAACTTCAAAATTGTCCCCTAAGGGAAATGTTTATGCGGTTTTGGGAAATCATGATCCAAAGTCTGAAACAGGAGAAATGAGGAAGTTTTTTAAGGAAGCACACATAGAATTTTTGGTGGATGAGAGAAGAGAAACAGAGGATTTCCTGTTAGTTGGAAGAGATGATAGTACTACGAATCCAGATAGAGAAGCGTTGGATAAGTTGTTGCAGAGAAGACAGGAGTATAAGCCGGAAATTGTATTGGATCATAATCCAACAGGAATCAAAGAAGCAGTAGAACAGGAAGTTGCGTTAGTTTTGTGTGGACATACTCATAAAGGACAGTTTTTTTCGGTGGATGTTTTTACAAAATTGGCTTATGGGAAACAGGGGTTTTATGGTTATTTTAGAGAGGGCAAGACCCAGAGTGTAGTATCTTCTGGTGCAGGGTATTTTCAGATGCCTATGAGGATTGGAAGTAATAGTGAGATTGTAGTTTTGCATGTGAGAGGAAAATAAAACATTGTTTTTTTGAAAAAAATTTGCTATCATATATATAAATATTTATAAAAAAATTTACAAGGAATGGCTTTGGTTATGAAAGTGAGTATAAAAGATATCAGCAGACGTACTGGATTCTCACCAGCCACCATTTCTAATGCCTTGAACCACAAAAAGGGCGTCAGTGAAGAGACTTCAGCGGAGGTATTTCGAGTTGCAAAGGAAATGGGATATATCAGTGAATCTAAAATAATGAGGGTGAAACTGGTTATCTTCAAGAGAAATGGATTAATCATTGATGATACTCCTTTTTTCTCTTTGATGATTGATGGAATTGAGAAAGAATGCAGAGCAGCAGGGATGGAAATGGTGCTTTGTTATCTTAACAAAAATGATGAAAATTATAAAGAACAGGCGGAGTGTATTGTTAATGACAGTTCTTCAGCAGTAATTCTCCTTGGAACAGAGCTGATGGAGGAAGATGTGGATTTCTATAAAGGTGTATCTTGTCCTTTTTTAATGTTGGATTATTGGGCTTGGGATATGTCTTTTAACGGAGTCTTAATTAACAATGCAGATTCCGCTAGAGTGGCTGTAGAGTATTTGATTAAAAAAGGTCATACAGAGATTGGATATTTGAAGGGCAGTTTTAGAATTAAGGCATTTCGTTCCAGGGCAGTGGGATATGCCACGGCCTTACAGAGAAGTAGCATAGAGGTAAAAAAAGAATATGCGGTGACCCTTTCTACTACCATGAATGGAGCCTATAAAGATATGCTGGAATATCTAAAACAGGAGCCGAAATTACCTACAGCATTTTTTGCAGATAATGATATGATTGCTCTTGGAGCAATGAAAGCCCTTCAGGAGATGGGATATAGGATTCCAGAAGATGTGTCAATTATAGGATTTGATGACCTACCTTTTAGTGAAATTTCAAATCCTCCACTTACTACCTTAAGGGTACCGAAACAAGAGATGGGACGATTGGCAGTTCGGAAATTAGTGGAGGTTATAAATGGTGATGCAAAAATAAAGACAAAAACACAGGTTTGTACGGCATTTATTGAACGTGCAAGTGTAAGAGATATGAAGAAAAAGATATAGAGAGATAAAATAAAGCGAAAGAGCTTGGATTGTCCTGGCTCTTTTGTTTTATAAAAACAGGAGAATAATATTTATGTAAAAATTTATATAAATATTATTTTGCAAAATTGAAAAAAGAATAAATTTACAGAAATATTGTGATATATATACAAAAATATAGCAATATAAATGTAAGTATAGGATAAAATATAATTATAAGTTGAAATAAATATGAATATTTGATAAAATAAGATTAAATCAAAGCAAAAAATATTTAGTTTCGATAAGCGCGCAGAGAACAATTTTGCTAAAAGATTTCAAAGAAATTTGTGAGAAATCAAAGGAGGATTTAGTGATGAAAATAAAAAGAGTCATAGCATTAGCGTTGGCTTCAATGATGATGATATCTACTACTTTATCAGGTTGCGCAGCGGAGAAAGGGAAAACAGAAAAAGGAGCAGAAAAGAAAACCAAAGAAGAACAAGAAGAATCTAATAGTAATATGACGGAAATAACCTATTGGGCCATGAGTACACAGCAGGACAATTATGAACCTGTAGTAGAGGCTTTTAATAAAGAGAATAGAGATATAAAAGTAAATATTTCTTATCATGACACAGATGGAATTAAAGACGCTTGCAAAGTTGCTGCATCTTCAAAAACTCTCCCTAATATGTGGTTTAATTGGGGCGGAAGTTTGGGTGGTTTTTATGTGGAAAATGGACTTACATATAATTTGAATGATTTAGCAGAAGAATATAATTGGAGTAATAAATTCAATGAAAATGCTCTTAATCTCTGTACATATGATGGAGTAATTTCAGGATATCCAAGCAGTTACAACATTTTAGGTGTGTTCTACAGAAAAGATTTGTTTGAAAAATATGCTATTGAAATTCCTGAAACTTTAGAGGATTTTGAGACAGCATGTGAAATTTTAAAAGAGAATGGAATCACACCAATGTATGCAGGTGGTTTGAATGGTTGGCATGTGATGCGTTATATAGAACTTTTAATTGAATATTTTGCAGGAGCAGAAGCACATGATGCAATGAATACGTTCAATGAAAGCTATGATAATGAGGCAGTTACCAAGGCTTTTGAAAAATTTAAGGAATGGGTAGATAAAGGATATTTTCCAGAAGGATTTGTGACGCTGGATGCAAATGACACATTGATGCCCTTATCTAGCGGAGAATGTGCAATGACAATTGAAGGTCAATGGCAGGATTCCAATATCGTTAAAAATGAGTTAGATATGAATCAATATGGGGCATTTGCTTTTCCAAGTGGTGGTAATAATCGTTTATCATCGTTTGCGGATATGATTCAGTTTAACGCAGAAAATACAGAAGAAGAGACAAGAGCAGGTATAGAATTTTTAAGTTATTATTTTGAACATGTTTTAGATTATACAGACAGCTATGGATTACCTATGCCAACTAAAGATTCACCTATGCCAGAAGGACAACCAAATGTACCGCTTTTAATTAAGGAAGGTGAAGAAAATGGTACTTTCACAATTACAGATCAGGCATTTCCTACAGAAGTAGCTGATGTATTGTTTAACTGTCAAGATGCCGTAGCGAGTGGAGAAATGGAACCTGGAGCAGTTGGCACTAGGATACAAGAAGCTATCGAAAAGTATAGCAGTAAATAACGAACAAATATGTGTGAGAAAAAGAGATGAGGATAGGTAGAAGAAAACGTCTATCCTCATCTCTTTTAGATTATGTAGAGTATGTATTAAGTGGGAGAAATGAAAAAAATATATAAAAGTTTGTAGTAGTAACAATATATTGTGTTTGATATTAAAAAAAGATGGAGAAAAAAGTTTATATAAAAGTTTATATAAATATTATTTAAATAATAAAGATGATGATAAAAAAGAGAATGAAATTATATAAAATGAACAAAAATAACATTGTAAAAATATGAAAATGGGATAAAAATACAATTATAGCTTGAAATATATATAAATACTTGATAAAATAAATTTAAATCAAAGCAAAAAATATTTAGTTACAACAGGGGCGAGAATAAATTTTTTGCTAAAAGATTTAAAGAAATGAATAAAATTTTGGTAGTGTCAAGTGAAGTATGAAAAAACTGAGTTGAAAAAATAGGCTCAAATGA
>ERZ1673739.3293-NODE-3293-length-11191-cov-26.958513_pt1 | contig 11191 bp, 8 predicted proteins | sample MGYA00580210_ERZ1673739 | MGnify/ENA primary metagenome ERZ1673739 (study PRJEB41218, sample SAMN15661749) | gut metagenome | host: Homo sapiens | place: Canada: London | collected 2015-08-20/2019-03-30 | study: EMG produced TPA metagenomics assembly of...
TGATTGCATATATGCATTTTACCTTATATAGGACATTTTGTCCAGTACTTTTTGTTATATTTTGCACATTTTATAAAAAAAATATTAAATTTTAATGCGTTAAAGTGGTAAAATTGCATAAAAATTCGTTTCAAATGAATATATAATTTTTCACCTACCACCCTGCATCTCTTTCTGCAGAACTAAAATAATCCGTTACACTTATATCTAATATAACGGATTCCCCTGTAAAATACAATTATTTATAATCTTGAGTGTCCAGCCATAGACCATCATACTGTCATTATTAAGAGAAAATGACAGCATATTTTTATCAGATAGCAGTGAATTACTTTGTCCCATATGTCAGAAAGGCGGTCTTGTCTTCCGTGATTAGCATTGTAAGCAGATAAGCACAAAAGAAACCACCGCAGGAATTTAGCTTAGTTAAAGCGTTAAATTCTGCGGTAGTTTTAATTATGCAGTCTTTTTAATTTCTATATCCATAATACCAATACCAATATAGCGCATTCACCAGATTTTTTAATTCCTCAGATGAATTTCCGCTATTAATGACCTTCTGTGAATAGCTGAACGGACCATAGTCCAGCTCGAAAATACAGGCCTTATTCTTTCCGGTGACTTTGCATGCATAATTACTATTCAGGTTGCGTGCCATTATTCCGTTTATATCTACACAATACACCCCATCTGAAGCCTTTTTAGGTGTCAGACTGACTTCATTGCCATCTGCATTAACATAGCTGAACTTGTAATTGTTTATATCACAGCCTTCGTTCACCATAAAATAATGTCTTACTGTCATCTCAGACTTACATATCAGAGAGCTTCCGTAATATGTCAGTCCATTACTCTGACTATTTGCACTATCTGTTTTAATAACAGCCTTATATGCAGCAAAATCAGCCGCTGCGACAGCTTTATCTGTATCGCTCAAACCAGCATTTGCCGGCTTATCAGTGTTATATTTAAAGAAGCTCTGCGCTGCGGTTCCATAGTTTAAGAGTGCCTTCACAAGCTTAATGGTCTCCGCCGGATACTCGTTTGATTTTGACAGGAGCTCGGTGGCATATTCTTTTACACTGTAAGTGTACTCATTTCCACTATTACCATCCACCACCATTTTGGCTTTAACCGTATCTGACATCTGTGCAGCATTTAGTGGACATGCAAACTTATATATAACCTTTCCGTTTTTCTCAACAGGGATTGCATCGTTTACGCTGACCTTATATGGCCGGCTATTATTCACCGTAAACTCCATATATGCGTTGCTGTTTGATTTGATACTTTCAGGAAGCTCCATATAGTAGTTCATATCAATATTATCTTTTAAAGTAAGGCTCCTGCCAACAAGCTTCTCAGAATCTTTTTCTACATTATTGGCGGTAAATGCTTTTATACAGAAATTACCATACACATTCTGATAATTCCAATTGCGGGAATATGCCAACCCTGTACCATAGAAATAATAGCTTGCCGTATTATCACTTGACACATGATTCTCCCACACCATTTCATTATTATCATTTATATCTCCGGTCATCGCTGCCTCAAGATCAACGGCAGGTGTATCAGTAGTCACTACAACCGAATAGCTTGTCCCAGGCTTCAGATTAACCGCTGATTTAAGTGGAATTGTGTATACTCCGGCATAGGTTGTCTGCCCTGTAGTGGTAGCAGTCTCCTGCTTTGTTCCGCTGGTTGGCTTTGTCTTATCCTTTAAATCTGTATAGATCTCTATTGTATAATTCACATTCGTTTTAGATGTAATAGACATGGAAACTGCTTTTAAGTCCTCAGAAGATACTCCCTGTTTTGCCTGAGTAGTAAAAACATTGGCCAATTTCCTGTAACCGCTTTGATGGGCTACATTTAATCCTCCATCAACCTGATAATTGTTATCATATCCATCATTAGCAGAAAAATCAAACACCCAAGCCGTATCGGATAAAGAAAACGTTTCATATGACATCCAGAAATAACTCTGATTATAATATGAACCGGTTCCGTCTCCCCAACTATTACGAATAAGCCATGCACCATCTTTTTCAGGTTTAACACCATCTCTGAAATTATCTTTAGAATAGTTATCATCCCATCCAACAACCATTACCGCATGACCTGCTCTGTTATTTGTTTTATCATTATAACTGTTATTTATGTAATGATATCCGTTATCATTATGACTATACATGATTCCCACTGCACCATATTTTTTTATGGCTTTTTTCACATCTGATGCATTTTCCTTGATATTAATCATGTATGTATTTTCCAGATGTGCCTTATCCTTTGAATATGCATATTCATCAGATAAACCTGTATTAAGAAAAGTATCAATAGTGCTTGCTGTATATCCGTTGCTTGCCACCTTACTATATGGTACATCACTCTCGCTTACCGGACCACACCACTGTCCCATTCTGCGTGCCGCCATCAAATAGTTGCCACCACGATTGAGATAACCATACTGAACACTTGTATTATTCATATAGTACTTTGCATAGTCCCCCACTGTTCCACCAAGCGGATCTAGCAGCGAATTATATGCATAATATGCCAGATGCAGTTCACTAAGATCTATATTTTTATCAAACGCACCATCATTAATCAGTTCAAACTCTGCAAGACCTATTGACGAAAATGTCCAGCATGTGCCAAGAGGATTTTGATTACGAACAGACGGATATTTCGCCTTGATATCGCTGACCCCATTTGCCGGATACTTACTCTCTATAGTTTCATCTGCAGAATATCCCCAATCATCAGAATACGGCACCGCCTCATCCGGTTCATACACCGGTGTATTATAATCCAAATCACTCAGAATATATCCACTTGTAATGCTATTTTCTACAATTGGCTGTTGTTCTGCTTCAACGCCTTGTCCTGCTGACACCGGTTCTGCTGCGACCGGAACAGCCACACCTAATATCATAGCCGCACTTAACACCAATGATAAAAACTTTTTTGTCTTCATTCGACTTCCTCCATTGTATTAACTCCTCTTACGTTTCCTCTTCAAATGTAGGTAAAACCACAACTGACGTCTCATTAGTCAATCGGTATAATTGGAAGCTCTATCACTCCGTTATCAGATTTCGGTTCATTATTATTATTCATTCCTGAATTGTCATTATCTGAATCATCTGTGCCTGAACCACTATCTCCTGAATTGTTTATTTCAGATTTTTTATCAATCTTATCACCTGTTTTATTTACATCATCTGAAGTGTTTTCTGATTCATCATTTTTCATTATATCAGTCTCATATGAATCCCTGGAATCATTATTATCGGTGTTTTCTGATGAGCTCTTTGTATCTTTCAAGCTTTTGCCCGTTTCTTTTGTAGTTGTTGAACTTTCGTCAGAATTCTTATCCACATTACTAGTCTCTGTATTTTCTGTATCCAATATCATCTCTGTAGCTGATACTGCCTCTGTGGCTATTTCTGAGCTTGTTTTATTTTCAAGCGCTATATTCTTTGCAGACAGTGCTGCAACTGTAATTGCTACGCCAAAAATCAATATCACTATTGTGCTAACCATTTTTTTATTAAAATTAAATTTCATTTTCTATATCCTAGTATAATTATGGTGTAGTCAATCAAGACTACTTGGTTAATAAATTTCTGTAAATCAGATAACTAAAGAAGGGATTCTTCCTTCATCAGATACTCTTTGCTTGTCCAACTATATGGCAAAAATACTTGTGGCATTCCATCTCTTCTTACACTAATTTCAAAATACTGCCGATAATACTCAATTCCTTCAAGCCCAGCCTTGCTCAAATAATCATCAAATATTCTATTGATATTTGCAAATATTTTCAAAGCCTGCTTACGGTTGTGCACTACAATGCACTCGCTTAAATCATCAATTGAATGCTCTTTAATATACCCATCATTGCATATATATCTATGTTCATTTTTTACCAATTCAGCCAAGCTGCAAGTAGATGACTTTTTAAATTCGAAATAGAAATCTATAGGTTCTGTCTTATAATCGTCAGACACTGAAAAAGCCTCTAAAAAATTCCACTTCACATAATTTTCTTTTATATATGCATGCTTTTTAGCAAGCTGAATTTCCTCTAACTTCAACTCTCAAAGTCAGGAATTATACTCTAGTACTATATTTTATGCAAAATCAACATAATATTTACCATCTTTCTTAACCGGTTTTAAAATCTGATTTCCTACTGTAAACTTATAATCAGATATATTTTTACTATCAATGCTGAAATAGCATAGTCTTCTAAAACTATAGTACTCTTTCTATATGAAATTTACAAGCAAAACTATGCCATTTGTTGTTTCTGATATTCGAACCAGTACAATGAATTCAGTAAAATCTCTGCATCAACATTGCATTTTGTATATGCCTTGGCAACATAATTCCGGTACCTTGAATTGCTTTCTCTGCTCACGAATTTTTCTGTTATCTGTTCTGTCCTTTTTCGCCATCCTAATCTCTCCGTTCCACTCCGGTCGATGCTAAACCAATGTCCTCCGACCACCCATCTCCCTTAAAAATATCAATACTCTTTAAGGTAGGAATTGCACAATACTTTCCTATCAGATAATTTTTCTCATAGTTTTCGTCCTTACGGATAGGTAATAGTATAGCTAAAAACCCCAAAATACTAGTAAGTTCCTGCAAAGTTTACCATATCCACTGATTACGTACCTCGTTTGCCTCATCAGATGATTTACAAATCTCACGCCATTTTTCCACACCCTTACCGCAATTTACTGTCTTCCAATCAAATAGTCTAAAAGCCAGAGCCGCACAAGCCTGTCTAAGCTCAATACAATGCTTAATATCTTTCATGGCAGCATTATCGTAGTTAATTAATTCTGCCAAAAAAAACAGTAATCTATCTATTCTTTCAATTCCAATAGTATCTATAACCGTATTCTTCGCATATACCAGATTATGTAATATCCATATAGCTGAAAGCAATCCTGGTTCTTTCCTAAGCTCAATTAATTCGACTATCTTTCCAAGCATTTGACTGGTAGTAACACTATCAGGATAACGTATAATATACTTTTCCATAGCTCTAAGTGAATCTATTGATTGAGATTCATTCATTGCAAAAATATTCTCTTGTACATCACGCTCCCATTGTTCATCCCGCAAAATAAATATATCAAAACACTTTGTGTAAATCCCCTTTTCATTCATTTCATGTGCCAATTTAATAAGAATCTCTCGTGCTTCATCGGAAATCATACCATTACAATTTTCCAGCACAGCTGCTATTGCATATACAGCTTTTCTAGAATTATCCTCAAACATAATATTTGCTGTATTCTCTGCGATTTTGTACCAGTATTTACTTATCTTATTTAGAATAATAAGCACCTCTTTTTCATTCCAATAGCCTAGCTCCACATTCGCACATAAAAGTGTCAATTGTTTTAAATATAAATCATTGCTATCCGTAGCAATATCATATGTAATAAAATAATTCTTAACCGACAATTTTGGAATTGATTCATCAATGTATGGTAAAGTTTCATATACCCATAAGTAATAACCAGTCAATTTAGGCAATTGAGTTTTCTCATCAATATTTGACCAAAGTAACTTCACATATTCATCATGCTGTTTAGTGTTTAAAAGATGATATTCATCTAAAATCTTTAATCTTACGACTTTTGTCTTCCATTCGTAATCAGACTTCCAATCATCTTTTAATAGCCAATTTATCACATCTTCATCTATCAACACATGATATTCTTTAAACAAAGTATCCAATCCTTGCTTGTTAAAATAACAGTCAAAAATATCTATTCCATTTGAACCGTCAACTCTCGAATGCATTGTTACTTGCTCTACAATCTCAGTTTCCATCATTAGATGAAGTAGCTTAACCTTCATACGTTCGGATATTTGCCGTAATAGCTTATCCATTAATTGAGTTACTTCAAATCGAGGTGGAATGTTCCTATAACTCATAATTTTCTGAATAAACTGTAATTCCTTTTTTTGCATCCTTTCAGATGCCCGGCTTGAAAATCTTTGCAATAATATCGGAACATTTTCCCTTATATGCCCAGCTAAATATTCCGGGAAACCATTTCCCATTGCAATTATTTCACCGATATTAACCTCAATAGCATTTATTAAAATATCTATAACATCGTCAATATACCCACTCTCTAAATCCATTACAAATTTTCTATTAACAAGTTTTTCTATTGTCCCTGTACTTGAACAACGAACTAACAGTAACAAACCTAATCTATTATTAAAATTATAAATAGACGCTATCAAAGACAATTCCATATCTGAAATAACAGTAACGCATCCACATTTAAATGGGATTCCAAGTTTCTCTAACACTTTATAAAGCTGGTATCCTTCCGCATGACCCGAACGACTATATGAACATATGGTCACTGTACTCCTGTTTAGTTCAAATGTTTCCTTTTCAAATTGGTTATCAACACAATGGTTAAAAAGTTCTTTAGCAACATTATTTTTCCATGATTCCCAGTCAAAAAATTCTTTTTTTCGCTCAATCTCTTCTAATATCTCATCGATTCCCATTTGCTCAAATTCGTATATTTCTTTATGCAAAGAATATGCCTGCTGACAAATAGAAAGTAATTGTAATACCGATGCCTCTAAACTCTTTAGATAATAATTTTCATTATTCTCATCTACTTTACAAATTAAATCTTGTCTGAGCTGCTTTAACTTTTCAAGTGATTCTTCCAATTTTCCACATTCCAAATCGAGCCCTATTACCAACAGTCTCTGTTCATAACACTCCTTAGGAATATCGCACTGATCCAACTCCCTTCTCAAACTCGGTATATCTAATTTAAAATAACATGCCTTAGCTCTTTCTATCATTAAGTCGACTTTACCATTATTTCCACTATCCTGATAGACAGTCAAAATGTCCATAAGACTCTGCCATTCGTTCCAATTCATAGACTCCCTATAATCAGAAAGCAGTATCTGCCCTATATAGAACCACTTTCGTATTTTGTCTGAACCACCGGCATTTTCCTTAATTTTTACATAATACTTGTCCCATATCTGCCTTAAGTGAAATACTTCATACTCGCTATATGGTAGCATTGTTTTTATACGTCTCCAGCACAATTCATAAGCAAAATCCAACATTACGTCAATATCTTCCGTCTCATGCTTTTGTAACAATCCATTCTCGTCAGTATACATACTTAACTCTACAGCCGTATTATATGGAATAATATACCAACCCGGATATTCATCACGTTCCTTTTGCCACGTTTCTGTTAGTTTAATAATATCATCCGTATAGCTATCTTTGTGCGCAAATATACCATCAACTTCCGCCATCTCCAAATGCCATTCAAGTAATGTATATGAACTCTTATCCTGCCAGTCTTCATGTGTCGTTGGACTCTTTTGATTGTATTCACCATCATTTTGACTCATCAATTCAAGAATCTTATTGAGCGTCTCGTTACTAGATTGCGTTGAAGCCATCAAACTATTAACATTGTCATGGATATCTCCCAGGCAATAAGAACCATACCTTTGCGGAAATAACTTTTTAATTTGATAAATTACTATATCCTCAAAATGTTTCTTGCATCTAGCTTTATTGATGCTATCAAGTTCACTTAAAGAAAGTAAATCATTAACACATCTATCCAAATCATTTAGCCAATCAAAACTATTACTCTTTCTTATTTCATTAGCTAAAAGTCTCATAGTTTCCTCACAGAACAAAATCTTCCTAATGTCATTCTGCTCTGTGTTATCTTTTTCATATTCAGCAACCGTTTTCCCAGCTGATACGAATATAGCCTCAAACTGTTTCTTATCCAAAATAGATAAACCTATTTTTTTTAAGACTGACTTAGGATCCCCAAAAAGTAAATCAGTTCCAGCTTCCACTACATCATGCTCATCCATTCTTTACCTCTCCTTCACAATAACTCTTCAGATTGCAGTAAAAACAATTTATACTTTACCACTTTTTCCTATGCCAACTCGGACTCATGCCCTCCACCGTCTTAAAAAGTCGACTGAAATATAAGTATAGTAAAACACTAGCATTTTCTGATACTTATTATGAGTAAATAATTAACTTGTTGCAATCCGTCCTTTCGGCAAACATATTTTCGACAAATTATATTATTCAGTATAGCGAATTTTAGGTTAATATTCAATTGATAACTATTATAAATTGCAAAGTTGCGGCAATGAAATGAGCTGATGCCTGACAAAAATGAGAACCGATTTTGGACAAGATAAGGAATCATAAACACCAATATGTTCCGCCCAGATAACAGCTCGATAATTTTATCTTGCATCAACTTAAGACATTTTCCTTAAGTTGATGCTTTTTGACCACATTGGTGCCTGCCCCCACCACTCATTAAATCACACATCTTCAGATGGACTTTGTATGAAAAAAGCAGCTCCCCTATTTTTCATAGACTAACTGCTCAAACCTCTGGTTCCATATTAAATTTTAATTTTCTGAAATGTCTTCTGTCCGACTTAACTGCTTGCGAACATCACGTCCACGATACATAATTCGAACTATATACACTATTTCATTTTCATCATTTGTCTTATAAAATACCAAATAATTGTCCACCGGAAAGAACCGAAGTCCTCTGCTGTGCCATGGTTCTTCCTCATAAAGCCGGTTTCTATTCGGCATGGTGTCCAGCTTTCGAATAGCAGCCATAATTCGGTCTGTCTGTCCGGCAGCGTTCTCTGGAGCTAACAGTTCCTCTGAAATGTATATGAAAATATTTCTCAGATCTCTTTTGGCTCCTGCTGTATACATCACTTTATATTTCATATACCAAATTCCCGTTTCATTTCTGCTTCAACTTCATCTGCTGAATATACTCTGCCAGCTTTAATATCTTCCATGCCTTTTTCTATTTCTGCATCGAACTGTTCCTTTGTAAGAGAACCATACGCAACAGGTTCCTCATAAGCCGGAAGTTTCATTTCAAAAGGAATTCCTCTCTGGAGTACAATCTGTCTCAGAAACATTCCTACCGCATTGGACATTGGAATGCCAAGTCGATCAAGCACCTGCTCTGCCTGCTCTTTTACTTCAGGCTCAACACGTGCAAATACATTTGCTGTTCTTGCCATAGATATCGCCTCCTCTTTTTTCTTCATTATATTTCGTTTGATTGCAAATTGCAAGCAGTTTGCACTCTTTTTTAATATCGTCTTTCATCCTAATTCAATGTATTTAGGCAGATAGGTTATATATAAAACTCTGTATTTTTGTAAGAAATATAATGATGCCTAACCCCCACTGTTAATTGTAGCAGCTCAATTAAATAGAAGCCCCAGTAGTTCCAGCTACTGGGGCTTCTATTTGGGTGTGCCATGACACTCTTTAGCATTTCAATCTAGAACATCTTATATTTATGTTCTAAAAATTTTTTAATATATCTCTACTTAAATATCCTAATTTCGGTTTTGTAATTGATTTATTATGGTTTTTCTTTCATCCCCTTGAATTCCCAAAGCATTTAGTGCCTGATCCACTGTAAGTTTCATATTCTCCATAAGATTTTTCACAGAAATCATCTTTTCCTTTACCGCATATTCTTTTGCATATTCCTTTGCATATTCCTTTGCATATTCCTTTGCATATTCCTTTGCATATTTTTCAACTGCTTCACACATTTGCTCACGCCCCTTTTCAGTATCCTTAAAATGCTTTACACCTTTTGCTAATGCAGCATAATGAATCTTATCTGAATCTGTCTGACGAAAATCATTCATTAGCTGTCCAATTTCATCATTACCTTTATAGTTACCATTTACATATATAATATGGGAACCATCATCAAATAATTCTTCTGTTTCCCTTATATATCGGTCTATGTGATATACTGGTAAACCCTTTCTAAATTTATCATGTTTATATATAAATATGATATACGAATCCTTAAGTTGCCTGAACTCCTGTCCTTCGTCTAACATTTTAGAATCTACCATACTGCTATGATATCTTGCTCGTCTGATATGTGCCCCTGCCGAATTTCCTTGTACTTCAATATCAATTTCATCACCGTTCACATCGATCGCATGAACATCCAATGTTATATTTCTTCCACCTACTTCATGACTTTTTATCTCATCTTGTCCAATAACACTAATTACATTAATGTTCCTTCCCAATATGATTCTAAGCATAAGCTCTGTTGCTTCGATATTATTGTCGAAAACTCTACTCATTAAATCATCATCAAATAGAGTAAGTTTATCCACCAGTTCATTAACATTTTCCTTAGCCATTATATCCTCTCTTTCAAATTCATATTACCACGTATCGGTATTTCAATCAAATAAAATAATCATAAAGAATGAATTATTCTTTTTGCATCTGGACAACCATACCCAGTACTCTTCATTTGAATATATAATCTTCATCCCCTCTTGTACGAATTTTTTCGTTTTTACGTATCACATGGTATAAAATTACAATTTTTCTAGTTGTTCATCTTCAAAGCATCCATATAGCCCAAAAGTCTCTTTTGCTGCTTATAATCCAACTGCTGGTATGTCTCAACTACCATTCCAAGTTCAGTATCTTTTGCAAAAACATATGTCTGATTATCCCTACTTCTGGTTCCAATATGCTCTGCTCCTGACAATAACTCATATGGCGAAATATCCATTCGTCCTAATTCAATGTATTTACTTTTTCATTCGAACAAAACCTCGAACACCTAGCTTAATGGCATTGCCACCACCATATTAGGCGGGGGAGTGCACGGAAAAAAGCGTAGGCATAGCGAGCTACGCTTAGGATTTTTACCATATCCACTGATTACGTTCCTCATTTGCCTCATCAGATGATTTACAAATCTCGCGCCATTTTTCCACACCCTTACCGCAATTTACTGTCTTCCAATCATTCCTGCCCTCCTTTAAAGTAACAACATTTCTCTGTAGAACTTCGTTATCCTATAAAACCACTTTCGCATATGCTGTTTTATCAGCCCTATTTTTATTATGATAAATTGCACCTGTCAACGGTTATTCTCTAATAAGAACTCAGCTAAATAAGAACCATCCTGTCCTGTAATTCCTGTTATAAGTACTTTTTTCATTTGAAATCTCCTTAAAATAGATAAAAATACGTCTGTTTAAAATACGATAATATTTTAAACAGACGTATCTAAAAATG
>ERZ1673739.3295-NODE-3295-length-11186-cov-11.308777_pt1 | contig 11186 bp, 16 predicted proteins | sample MGYA00580210_ERZ1673739 | MGnify/ENA primary metagenome ERZ1673739 (study PRJEB41218, sample SAMN15661749) | gut metagenome | host: Homo sapiens | place: Canada: London | collected 2015-08-20/2019-03-30 | study: EMG produced TPA metagenomics assembly of...
ATACAATGGGACGTATGCATTCAGATGCACAGTTCGCAGGATCTTCATCAGTTCCGGCTCACGTTGAGATGATGGGACTTATTGGAATGGGTAATAACCCAATGGTTGGTGCTACAGTAGCAGTTGCCGTTTCTGTACAGCAGGCTGCTGATGAGGGCAAATTCTAAATAGAAAGCTTGATTTTATAAGGGATTGAGGACTTTTGGATATTTTCTAAGAGTCCTCTTTTTTATCTCTGAAATTATAAAACTGTGTTAATTTTTGCTCTGTGGACACATCATGGACACGTAATCTGAAAATGTGTCCATGAAAAATCTTCTTGAAAATGTGTCCATGAGATGATATACTCTTTGTACATTAATAAGGAGGTATTGTATGACTGATATAATGATTGATAAACGTACAAATAAAGATGGTACATTCTCATATCGTTATAGATTTGAAGTAGCATCAGTTGATGGGAAAAGAAAATGGAAGTCTAAATCTGGCTTTGCTACAAAAAGAGAAGCTAGAGAAGCTGGTAAGATAGCACAGCAAGCATATGAACATGTGGGACAAGTTGTTGAACCTTCAGATATGTCATATGCTGATTTCCTAGATATGTGGTTGGAGAAAGACTGTAAGCTCACTTGCAAATCTTCTACGCTTGTTGGGTATGAAAAGAAGATTAGATTATATATCAAACCTGAAATCGGCTCATATAAGCTAAAAACTATCACCAAAGATACTCTACAAGACTTCATTACTAAAATGTATGATGAAGGCTACTCAATCAATACAGTAAACTCAGTTAAAGGATTATTAACAAAATCATTTACTTATGCTTTAGACAGACATTATATCGTATCAACACCTGCAATAAATTTAGTAGTTCCGACAAAGAAACAACCAAAGAAAACTACAAGAAGTAAGAAACACGTATATATTCCTCAAGAAGTTATGCAAAAAATATTTGAAAGATTCCCTGAAGGCTCGTCAGCTTATATCCCTATTATGATTGGTTATCATACAGGATTACGCTTGGGAGAGATATATGGACTTGTGTGGGAAGATATTGATTTTGAGAATAAAACACTCTCAGTTAATAGACAAGTTCAATGGGAAGCAGGCGAAGCAAGATCGAAAGAAGAGAAGAAGAAAACTAATGGCACATCTAAATCTAATGGATATTGGTACTTCTCTAAACCTAAATATAATTCTTTTAGAACAATAGAACTTGACGATGTAATATTAGAAGCTCTGAAAAAAGAACACGACAAACAACTAAAAGCAAGGGAATATTTTGATGAATACTATAATCATTATTATAGCGAAAATGAAATGACATATGCCAAAACTGATGACATATTACCAATGAATAAAGTATCTCAAGAAAAGTCACCTTATGAAGTTGATTTTATTTGTAGACGAGAAGACGGTTCATATATTAGTGCAAGAACGACACAACATACATCCTCTATAATTCATAAACAGTTGCATTTCCCTCAGTATGATACACATAGTTTAAGACATACTCATGGAACAATTCTATATGAAAATGGAGCTAGTTTTATGTATATTAAGGAGAGGTTAGGACATAAAAATCTACAAACAACAATTGAGATATACACAAATCATTATACAGATACAATAAATAAAAATGGTAACATTGTTTTAAATAATGCTTTTAGTAAGGAGAATGTATGATATACTTAATCAATAATGTACGACAACATGAGAGACATTTCTGGAATTGTTTATATGGTGTTGCTTCACAAGAACAAATTCAAAGAATATTAGATGGATACAAGGTTATCATTAATGAATCTGAATATCGAATAATAGAAGAGGAAAAATCGTAAAAAATAGGGTATGTAGATTAATTTCTACATACCCTTTAAATTTATATAATTATAATATATAGCCAGAGTTTCGCAAATAATACTTTTATTAGAAAAGGTACTGCTGATAATATTACATATGGATGCTATCAGATTGGAGTATATTCAATATCTCCTAATGTTGTGGGGCACCCCTTGCCAGGATACTCAGGCTTCATGCTTGTCATGAGTGATAATAGTATTAGCAGAATTGTAAAGGTATTATTTCTTGCCAACTCATATACTTATATAATGTCACAAGAAACTGGTACAGGCACAGTTAAGCAAGCATGGACTCTAATACACGGAGCATAATTAATAAATATTACTTAATCCCATATATCTTTTGAATACAAGCATATGTCCAATAAGCTCCTGTGCATGTATACCATATAGCATGTGAAGTCAATCTATAAGACACCCTAGCGAATGTATTTGATGCTCCATAATTAGTTAAGGAACTTCGATAGTCATTATTTGATGAATTTTTCCCAGATACATCTGAATATGTTGAAATTCCGATTAATCTATTCGATGATATTGCTGCATCAGAAGCAGATGCAGCTATACCAAATACAACCATTATCATTTTATATTTCGACATATCAAAATTAATTGTTAGATATCTCTCAGATGTATTTGCCGATATATTAGAGGCTGGATTATTAAAAAGAATTTCAATGTAGTTACTTTGTGCAGCTAAACTCTGGCAATTTAATATAAAATATCACGATTAAGATAATAAATATAAATATTATAACTATTCATTATAATAAAATATAATAAGTATATGTATTCTCTTAATTATTTTCCAGAGTTTAAGCGATAAAAACTGGAAACAAAAAACATCAACAACCACCAGAAAAGATTGGTATCGTTTATCCGGAGATTATATTGAGGAAATTGGTTTTCTATCATTTGATTCAATTGATATATCTGTTAATTTAGGACATACATATTATAATACAGGACAGCCATATGGTCTTGTTTTGTCAAATAAATTTAGTGAAATTTATACAGTTCAAATACAGCCTATGTGTAATAGTACAATAATGACGAGTACAATCGCTACTATTGATGTCCAAAGAGGAGTAGCTAAATATTGGCTTGGTGCAGCTACAAGTGGTAAATTTAATCTTACTATAATGTATCATGTATTTGGTAAGAAGTAAGATTTATTCAGACATATATATTAAATCAACAACCAAATAACTACTTGACGCAAGTGTTTGATTTAAATATACCACATACACTTTATTTGTATCGTCATATTGAATTGTATTTACTCGATAATTTCCTTGGCTAGAAGTATTATAATTAACTATAACATTTATAAGTCTGTATCCAGTTTTATAGCTAATATATGAAAATGAATATCCTGTTCCCTGAATTCGTTGACTTTCTAAATGAATCAAATGCAGATTACCTAAACTCTGGCTATACAAGACAAAAACATTCTAAATAGATATAACTTACAATTATATAACATAAAAAAATAGGGTTGGAATTAACCAACCCTATACATTTATATTTTCAATATCAATTTGCCATGAATATAATATTCAGGTCTTTCTTCTTTATATAATTTCCATCGAAGAATATCGTCAAGAATTATAACAATACCTGATAAAAACATCCAAATCAAACTAAAAAATAAATTTATTTGACCTCCGATAAAACTAAATGGAAGAGAAGAGTAATCCCAAATATGCAATCCACATTGTAAGTTCCAATAAAAACCACCAATCGCTTCTGACAATGTTGCAATTAACATACCAAATATACATTGAAGAATAAAATCAGTTTTGATGTCAAATAAATTATTAATCAAGCCAATCATTATTCCTATAAACCCTGCCAACACAAACATTCTCCAATCAGATAATTTACCTTTATATAGACATTCAATGATAAAATATATTAAACCATATACAATAAATAATGTAGAATATTTTATAATTCTTTTCATAATTCTACCTCATATTATGCATTTAATGTTACAACTTTCTCGACTATCTTTTTACTCTGGTTCATTATCTTATTATATTTATCAAGATATTCGCCAGTCAACTTATCACCATACTTAATTGCAGCTATATCATCAGTTTTGTCAACATCGGAAATTGATAAAATATATAACTTAAGCTGATTAAAATATGTCTGATTAGTTGTTAAATTCATTGTCTCTTGAATATAAATTGCAGAAATAGTATCATAATTATATAAACCACATGATTCACCGTCAGCATGATAAGGAACTTCCATTCCAGTTTCTTTTGCAAGATTCATTGCATTGAGCATGTTACTCTGATCCTGAACTGTATATGAATAATGTTTTCCATTAACCTCCACACCATTCTCAATAGCAGTTTCACAAGCATTAGACATTTCAGAAATTTTATTATTTTTTGTGAATTCTAAAGCAAGTTTTTTCTGCTCAGCAATTTCTTCCTCTGTTAATTCTTTTTCTGGTTCTTTTTCTGGTTCAGTATATACAATACCTGTTGATATATAATATGTATTTTCTTCATCTGTGTTTTTATATTTAGTGGTAAAATTTGAAAAATCGCCCATAAGTTCATCATTATTTTCATTAATAAGATAAAATCCTGAAAGAGCTATATCTTCAGTAATGTTTTCAACTTCCAATTTATATATATCATTAGAGATATATGATAATTTTCCAATTGAAATAATTTCATTTTTATTAAATTTTAATTTATCCATTACAAATCCTTTCCGCAACGAAAAGATAATTTATATTCATTTTGTAACCAGAGTTTAGATATTGATTATTATACTTCGACTACACCAACTAATTATGTAACTTTTTCTGGTTCAATTGCTTTAGAAAGCTTTTATTTGGAAGTATATAAAATAGGAAAACTTGTTTATTTTATAATGCAAGTTGCAATAGCAAACTCTAATGATAGATCTTGGAAGGTTAAGATTAACAAATATCCTATGAAACAAACAGCTTGCCATATTTTTTCAGCATTTAAAGACACTGGTACTTATATTCCATGTTATGGTGATAAGGATGGATATATTGTAAATCAAGGTGGAACAGGCAAGTATGCAATTGTTATGGGTGGTGAATATATTACTACATAATTAATTTCCCCAATAAAATATTACATATTGAACTCTACAATTCATATCCATTTGTACCGCATCTTTAAAAACTACATACCAACTATTATGATCTAATGCCGTTACAGATTCTAAGTGAGAAGGAAAAGCTCTTCCGTCACCATTACTTATTAATATACCAATATCAGTACCAGTAACATTTTCTAAATTAAATTTTTTCTTGATTTCTTCTAAGGTGAATAACAGAAATGAATTATTACCTGATTTTACTAATTTTACTATAGTACCAGCACTAATTTTTATGCTATTTGATTTATTAAACTCTGTCTTTAAATTACCTAAACTCTGGCAATGTATCCTTTACGAGCAAAAACCTTTTTGTCTTATAGTAGCCTCTATCTTTGTTTGATCAATAAGAACATATCTATTAACACTTTCCAAATCTGCATGTCCTAATAATTTTGCAATCACACCTATATCTGTATCACGTTCTGCTAATCTGGTTGCAAAAGTTGCTCTAAATAAATGTGGATGAACTCTGGTGACACCACTAATTATACCTAATTTTCTTACCATACTTTCTATTGCAGTTTTGCATAATCTTGTAGGGTGTCCTTTCCTAGAAGCAAACAATGGCGTATTAGGCGCATATGTGCAATATGTACCATTCATATTTATATCTTTTCGTTGCTTTAAATATTCGTTTAATCTCATTGCTGTTTTACCAGAAAACGCCACTGTTCGTTCTTTATTTCCCTTACCCAATACTTTACAAGTATAGTTTTTAAAATCTACATCTTCCAAATTAATTCCACATAATTCACTAACTCTAACACCAGTATCAAGAAAGAAGTGGATTATCGCTAAATCTCTTGAGTTTGTAGTATTTATTTTTAGTAACTCAATTTCCTCGTCTTTGAGAGGAACTTTGATACATTTTTTATATTTTACAGGTTCAACAATAGACATAGGATTATCAGCTATCTTTTTGTGTTTATATAAATAACTAAACACAGAAGATAGATATTTTCGCTTAATATCCATTGTCGAACCTTTTACATTATTTTGAATCTTATATTTAACCATAAATGACAATACATGCTTATCAATAGTTATAGAGCGATTATCATCAGTAAATATATTATATAGTGCTGAATCAAACCCTTCTTTTTGCATATCAACTATTTTATTATTAGCATCATTTCCCTTAGAACTCTGTCTTGATACAGAGGTATAACTTGTAGCCATATATCAATGTGCAGTAGTGATAATTGTCCTATGAAAGATAAGTGTTATAGATCAACCGCTACTGCAAGTAAATATCAAAGTTGGAGTAACTTTGAATATACGTGTAACGAAAACAGTGGATATGCAGATTTTATACTGAATAAACGAATGGAAAAAAGAAAGGAGAATAAATGAAATTCAATTTTATAGATTGTATAGAATTTGAGATTGATTGGAAAGCTGTGGCAGCGATTGCAGCATGTGTACTTGGTTATACAATCATAACAGTAATTTAGAAAGGAGATAAAATTTGAAAATAATTAAGAGAGATTGTTCAGAAGTTGATTTTGATAAATCAAAAATTTCAACAGCAATTCTTAAAGCAATGAAAAATGGTTCAGGTATTGTAAAACCAAAGATTGCAGAAGTTATTGCAAATGAGATTGAAAATGAATGTAAAGATAAGAATGAGGCAAGTGTATCTGATATTGAGTCAATGGTATTTGATAAATTGATTACTAAGAAACAGAGACTTACTGCAAAAGCTTATGAAGGATATAGAAGTATTCGTGAGTTCCAAAGAGAGAATGAGAATACAACAGATATAGAGATTCATGATCTTGTGGAAGACAAAGACGAATATTGGAAAGATGAAAATGCAAACAAAAATCCAGTATTAAATCCTACCAAAAGAGATTATATTGCTGGATCTGTTAGTACAGATATGACAAAAAGATATTTATTATCTCCTGAAATAATTCAAGCTCATAATGAAGGACTAATTCATTTTCATGATGCCGATTACTTCTTGCAGCATATGCATAACTGTGGGTTGGTCAATTCTGAAGATATGCTTCAAAATAATACCGTAATTAGCGAAACTCTTATTGAAACGCCACATAGTTTTTCGACTGCTTGCAATATCGAAACACAAGCAATTGCTCAGATTGCCAGCAATCAGTATGGTGGACAGAGTATTTCTCTAGCCCATTTAGCCCCATTTGTTGATGTAAGTAGAAAATCAATCAGAAAGAAAGTAACAGAGGAATTATATAATAATGGATTGATTAGTGAGTATAATGAAGACCTTGCAGAAGTCATTAATATAACAAATAAACGATTAAAAGAAGAAATAGAAAAAGGTGTTCAGACAATTCAGTATCAGTTAGTTACACTTATGACAACAAACGGACAAGCACCTTTTATTACAATTTTTATGTATCTGAACGAAGCAAAGAACAGTCAAGAGAAAGCTGACTTAGCGATGCTAATCGAAGAAATGCTTCGTCAAAGAATTCAAGGAGTAAAAAATGAAGATGGCGTTTATATTGCTCCTGCATTTCCAAAGCTTATTTATGTATTGGAAGAAGATAATATTACAGAGGATTCAAAATACTGGTATCTTACAGAATTAGCTGCTAAATGTACATCTAAGAGACTTGTCCCTGATTACATATCTGAAAAAATGATGCTTGAATTAAAGGGTGATGTCTATACATGTATGGGCTGCCGAAGTTTCCTTACTGTAGATAGATTTACGGATAAAGTGGGAAATATTGCAAATGCAAAGAACTTTGATCCGAATAGACATAAATATTATGGACGATTCAATCAGGGGGTTGTAACGATTTCACTTCCAGATATTGCTTTCTCATCTGACGGAGATTTTGATAAGTTTTGGGAAATTTTTGAGGAAAGAACAGAATTATGTCATAAAGCATTAAGAGCAAGACACGAGCGATTACTTGGTACATCTTCTGATGTAGCACCTATTCTATGGCAGCATGGAGCATACGCTAGATTAAAGAAACATGAGAAAATCGACAAACTTCTTTATGATGGTTATTCTACAATATCACTTGGTTATGCTGGTTTATATGAATGTGTAAAATTTATGACTGGTCACTCTCATTCGGATGAAGGAATTGGCGAAGAGTTTGGATTAAAGGTTATGCAGGCGTTAAATGATAAATGTAATCAGTGGAAACAAGCAGAAAATATTGATTATAGTTTGTACGGAACACCATTAGAGTCCACAACTTACAAATTTGCAAAGTGCCTAAAATCTCGTTTCGGTAACGATATCTTTGAAAAATTAGATGGTTTCGATAGAAATTATATTACTAATTCATATCATATTCCTGTCTTTGAACATATCACAGCATTTGAAAAGTTAAGAATCGAATCAAAATTTCAAAAATTGAGTCCAGGAGGAGCAATTTCATATATCGAAATACCAAGTATGAGCCATAATATTTCTGCCATACTAGAAGTTATTAAATTTATTTATAACAATATCATGTATGCAGAGATCAATACAAAGAGTTGTTATTGTGAAAAATGTGGCTTTGATGGTGATATTCCTCTTGTATCAGACGAAAACAATAGACTTAAATGGGAATGTCCTAGCTGTGGAAATACTGATAATACAACAATGGATATAGCATTTAGAGTTTGTGGTTATATTGGCACTGCAAAGAATGGTGGTAATCAGGGTAGATATGGCGACATTCATGACCGTGTCTATCATTTGGATGACATGGAATATACGGAGGATTAAATATGAGATTTGCAAGTATGCGCAATCTTGATATTTCAAATGGAGAGGGAGTTGGAGTCTCCCTCTTCGTTCAAGGGTGTGATAGACATTGTTTTAACTGTTTTAATCCTGATACTTGGGATTTTAATGGTGGTAAAGAATGGACAGAAGAAGCAAAAAATAAATTTATAAAGCTTATTGATAGACCATATATTAATCGAATTTCTGTTCTAGGGGGCGAACCTTTAGCGAAACAAAACCTCGATGAAGTCTTGTCTCTAATTAAAGAAATCCGTATTTCTTTTCCTGAAAAAACTATTTGGTTGTATACAGGATATAAATTTGAAGATTTAATAAACAGAATACATTATCCATTAGATAGTGAATGGGAAGATAAAATATTACGTCAGTCTATCGTGAAACTGTGTGACGTACTTGTAGACGGAGAATATATAGATGAGCAGAAAGATCTATCATTGAAATTCAGAGGTTCAAAAAACCAAAGGGTAATTGATGTAAAACAATCCCTTGCTCAGAACAAAGTAGTTTTATATTGTAATTAAGAAGGATTAACTATGTTGGCGGTAGGCGTAATAAGTTTTATTATCGGTGGATTTGTTGGTACATTTATCATGGCATTATGCGTAGCTGCACGTAACGAAGAAGACAGAAGAGAGCGAGATGCAGACAACTTTAAGTCTTAATGATTTCATCAATAAAGCATCAGAAGAAAGATAGGAGAGAAAGTAACATGGAGAAGATACAGATTAAATATTTTGATAATGAGATAGATAAAATTAAGAAAATCAATAAAGGCGACTGGGTTGATCTCAGAAGTGCCGAAACTGTACATCTGAAGAAAGGTGAATTTCGTCTGATCCCATTAGGAGTTGGAATGAAACTTCCAGAGGGATATGAGGCGAATATTGTACCACGTAGCAGTACATATAAGAATTTCAAGGTATTGCAGACAAATAGTTTTGCGGTGATCGACAACAGCTATAGTGGAGACAACGATCAGTGGCTCTACCCTGTAATTGCAATGGAAGATACAATTATTCACAAGAATGATAGAATCTGTCAGTTTAGAATAAATAAGGTTCAGCCAGAGATTGAGTTCGAGGAGGTAGAGCATTTAGACGAAGTATCTCGTGGTTCATTTGGTTCTACAGGGGTAAAATAATTGGCAATACCGAATGGATTTAAAATAATTAATTTAAACAATATTAAAAATTATTACTATATTTCTGAAATTGGTGAAGTGTATTCGACATATTCTAATAAGATTTTAAAACCTAAATGCGATAAGGATGGCTATTTTTCAATTTCATTATGTACAAATAACAATGAAAGAAAAACATATTATATACATCAATTGGTAATTAATACATATGTAGAAAATGCACCAATATATATGAAAGATCCAACAGTAGATCATATTGATGGAAATAGAACAAATAATTATTATAAAAATTTAAGATGGATTGAGCGCAAAGTTAATTCAAGTATAAGAAAAAATAGAGGTATTGGCGAAAATAACCACGAAGCCATACTTACAGAAATACAAGTAATTGAAATATGCGAATTAATCATGCAAAAACAATTTACTTTACAACAAATAGCGAATAAATACAATGTTGACAAATCTACTATATCTAATATAAAACGAAAAAAATCATGGAAACATCTGACAAAGTTTTACAATTTCCCAATAAAAATACAGAAAAATAAATCTCAAAGCATTAAGCAGAAAGAAGAAATTATTAATCTACTTAATCAAAGTATTAAACCTACAGATATTGTAAAAATGGGATATCCGCAGACTGTGGTATATAGATATAGACAAAAATTATAATCGTGTAATACATAGGTTCAACTGGAAAGGCGTGATTATGAATAAAGAAGATAAAATGCTGTATACAGTCAAAGAAGTTGCTTCAACACTAGGAGTCAATGTACATGTTGTATACGACCTTATTAAGAAAGGTCTTTTACCTGCTATGAAACTAGGCAGTTTAAAAGTGAGAAAACAGACACTTGAATCTTTTCTTGAAAAATATGAGGGTATGGATTTAACTGATCTCGACAATATATCAGAACTGAATAACATTGCATAATACATATGGGAATGGTATAATATTTACTGTTCCCATTATTTTTGTGTAGACTTTTAACACGGTGTTCATGGACACATCATGGACACATTCGAGAAAATTATCTTATAACACACCACAACATCCTATAACACAATACAACACACACCATTTTGTGTTAAGCCTTGATTTTACTGCATTTGTGAGCATTTCATAACATAATTGAACATAATTTAATATTTATACTTCGGAAGGGTAATAACCCAATGGTTGGTGCTACAGTAGCAGTAGCCGTTTCTGTTCAGCAGGCTGCTGATGCAGGCAAATTCTAAATAGAAAGCTTGATTTTATAGGCTTTTTGGAGAGTCTTTGGAG
>ERZ1673739.3298-NODE-3298-length-11178-cov-68.883664_pt1 | contig 11178 bp, 10 predicted proteins | sample MGYA00580210_ERZ1673739 | MGnify/ENA primary metagenome ERZ1673739 (study PRJEB41218, sample SAMN15661749) | gut metagenome | host: Homo sapiens | place: Canada: London | collected 2015-08-20/2019-03-30 | study: EMG produced TPA metagenomics assembly of...
AGGCCTGATAAGCGTAGCGCATCAGGCAGTTTTGCGTTTGCCAGCACTTTTAATACCAGGCTTAAACCCGGCATTGAGATTACTCTTCTGTCGTTTGCGGTGGCACGCCCGTTCCGCTTGGTTTACGGCGCTTACCAATATTTTTGGTGTCGCGATGGCGTTTTTTCACCCGCGGTTTCTCTTTCTCTTTAGCTTTTTTCTTCTCGGCGCGTTTTGCCAGTACTTTCTTCGATGGCTTGCCGGTCTGCTTCTCGCTTGGCGCACGCGTTTTCGGGCGTAACTCATCAATAACGCGAGCTTTAATCGGCTCTTCAATGTAACGGCCAACCTTGCCCAGCAGCAAATGGTCATGGGCTTCCACCAGCGAAATTGCGGTGCCTTTACGACCGGCGCGCGCGGTACGTCCGATACGGTGCAAATAAGTATCGCCACTGCGCGGCATATCGAAGTTAAAGACGTGGCTGACGTCAGGAATGTCGATACCGCGCGCGGCAACATCGGTTGCAACCAGTACGTTTACGCGACCTTCGGTCAAACGCTTGATCGCTTCGTTACGCTTGCCTTGTACCATCTCACCTTCGAGATAGCAGTTGTTGATGCCCGCTTCGCGCAGCCAGTTTGCCAGCTCATGCACACGTTCACGCTTACGCACAAACACAATTGAGCGGGTCGCTTCCGGCTGTTTTAACAGATGCACCAGCAATGCGGTTTTATGTTCCAGGTCATCGGCGCGGTAATACCACTGATGAATTTTTTTGCGCTCACGGGTGGACGGATTGGCAGAAACCTCCACCGGATCTTCCAGCAGACGCTCGGCAAAGTCCTGAATCGCATCGCCTTCCAGCGTTGCCGAAAAGAGCAGGGTCTGTTTACGCCAGCGCGTTTCGCCAGCAATATGTTCGATATCCTGAGCGAAGCCCATATCCAGCATACGGTCTGCTTCGTCGAGGATCAGCGTTTCAACCGCGCGGCAATCGAAGTTCTCTTCTTTTATGTATTGCAGCAGACGTCCGGTCGTGGCGACCACGATGTCCTGATTTTCGCTGAACACTTCCGCGTGGTTCATATAGGCTACGCCGCCGGTGATGGTGGCGATATCCAGATGCGTATGTTTCGCCAGTTCGCGGGCATGATCGGCCACCTGCATCGCCAGCTCGCGAGTTGGGGTGAGGATCAAAATACGCGGCGGACCGGATTTCTTACGCGGGAAATCGAGCAGGTGCTGCAACGCTGGCAGCAGATACGCCGCCGTTTTACCGGTGCCTGTCGGCGCAGAACCGAGTACATCACGGCCATCGAGCGCAGGCGGAATGGCGGCAGCCTGAATGGCGGTCGGGCGAGTGAAACCTTTATCCTGGAGGGCTTCCAGCAGGCTTTCGTCGAGTTCAAGTTCGGAAAAAGTCGTTACAGTCATGTTCTACCTCTGTGTGGGGCGCTGATTATAGACGTTACGGCTGCAATCTTCATCTGTTTGTATGGATATCGCTTCTCGGGTATTGTTCTCACCCGGTGCTATCGCCGTTTTTCCTGCAAGGTTTTATTTTCATGTCACAGTCTACATCCGTGCTTCGTCGTAATGGATTTACTTTTAAACAGTTTTTTGTTGCTCACGATCGCTGTGCGATGAAAGTGGGAACGGATGGCATTTTGCTGGGCGCATGGGCACCGGTGGCTGGGGTGAAACGTTGCCTTGATATCGGCGCGGGTAGCGGGTTGCTGGCACTGATGCTGGCGCAGCGAACCAGTGACAGCGTGATAATTGATGCCGTTGAGCTGGAAAGTGAAGCTGCCGCGCAGGCGCAGGAAAATATCAACCAGTCCCCGTGGGCAGAGCGGATTAACGTCCATACGGCGGATATTCAGCAGTGGATCACACAGCAGACAGTATGCTTCGATTTAATCATCAGTAACCCACCTTACTATCAGCAGGGAGTAGAGTGCGCGACACCTCAACGGGAACAGGCTCGCTATACCACTACGCTTGATCACCCATCGCTGCTGACCTGTGCGGCGGAGTGCATTACCGAAGAGGGATTTTTCTGCGTGGTGCTGCCAGAGCAGATTGGTAATGGTTTTACTGAACTGGCATTAAGCATGGGCTGGCATTTACGTTTGCGGACGGATGTGGCGGAAAACGAAGCGCGACTGCCGCATCGGGTGCTGCTGGCATTCTCCCCGCAGGCGGGAGAATGCTTTAGCGATCGCTTAGTCATTCGTGGGCCAGACCAGAACTATTCCGAAGCGTATACGGCGCTGACCCAGGCTTTTTATCTGTTTATGTAATGATTGCCGGGGGAAAGGATCGATGGACCGGAATGCGTGAGCAGTTCCGGGTAATCCAGCGTAAAATGCAGCCCCCGGCTTTCTTTGCGCATCATCGCGCAGCGAACAATCAACTCGGCAACCTGTACCAGATTACGCAGCTCCAGCAAATTATTTGAGACGCGGAAATGGGCGTAATATTCGTCTATTTCTTGTTGGAGCATGGTTATCCGCCGCAGGGCGCGTTCCAGGCGCTTCGTTGTGCGCACAATGCCAACGTAATCCCACATAAACAGCCGTAGCTCGTGCCAGTTATGCTGAATTACTACCCGTTCGTCAGGGTTCTCAACGCGGCTTTCATCCCACGGCGGTAACGTACTGACGCCGTGGGCATCAGGCATACGTCTGGTGATATCTTCTGCCGCCGACCAGCCATAGACCAGACACTCCAGCAATGAATTCGAGGCCATGCGGTTAGCGCCGTGTAAGCCGGTATAACTCACCTCGCCAATGGCATACAAGCCCTCGACGTCCGTACGCCCATGATCATCAACCATTACACCACCGCAGGTATAATGTGCAGCAGGCACAATCGGTACCGGTTCTTGTGTGAGATCAATCCCCAGCCCGAGCAATTTTTCATAAATCATCGGGAAATGCTGGCGAATAAAATCGGCGGGCTTATGGCTGATGTCGAGGAACATACAATCTGCGCCGAGGCGTTTCATTTCATGGTCAATGGCGCGGGCGACAATATCGCGCGGGGCCAGTTCGCCGCGCTCATCAAAATCGGGCATAAAACGCGTGCCATCCGGGCGCTTGAGATAAGCGCCTTCGCCGCGCAGTGCTTCCGTTAACAGGAAATTGCGTGCCTGTGGGTGATACAGCGCCGTAGGGTGGAACTGATTAAATTCGAGATTGGCAACCCGACAGCCCGCGCGCCACGCCATAGCAATGCCATCGCCAGAAGAAATATCCGGATTGGTGGTGTACTGATAAACCTTCGACGCACCGCCGGTTGCCAGTACCACTGCTTTTGCGTGGCAGGTTTCCACCGTTTCTTTATTTCGGTTCCATACCCACGCGCCAACAACCCGTCGCGTGCCCGGCAGGCCAATTTTGTCAGAGACAATCAGATCAACCGCGTTGCTGCGCTCCAGCACACGAATATTCGGATGGTTCTGCGCCTTGCTCACCAGCGTGGATTGTACTTCTCTACCGGTGGCGTCGGCGGCATGAAGAATACGACGGTGACTATGTCCACCTTCACGGGTCAGATGGTAACTTTCTTCGCCATTCGGTTGAATGTGGGTATCAAACAACACCCCCTGGTCGATTAGCCATTGCACACAGGATCGTGCATTGCTGGCGACAAATTCAACTGCATGGCGATCGCAAATACCAGCCCCGGCAATCAATGTGTCTTCCACATGCGAGTCAATGCTGTCAGTTTCATCAAACACGGCGGCAATACCGCCCTGGGCATAAAATGTTGAACCTTCCGTTACCGGGCCTTTACTTAGAACGATGACCTGATGCTGGTCAGCCAGGCGTAGCGCCAGTGAAAGTCCGGCTGCGCCGCTACCAATAATCAACACGTCACATGAATGTTCAGGGAGAGTATTCATTTTCTTTGTTTAATTTACTAAACACGGTTTGGTCAGCATAGCATCATGTTGTGCGAATAAACACCTGCTATTTTAATATTTGTTACAGTTGCTAAACACGCTGATGCAGGGCGGCGAGAAAAAGAGAAGTTACTGGCTGGTGGAGGATTAGGTGGTGAAATAAAAAGGCCGTTGGGTTACTCTTCAGGCAGTTAAATGGGCATTTCTACACAGATAATGCGATGTTCAGATTCTGTAGACTTATAATGATAGATAATGATCCGTCTACAGCATGACAAACAAAAACAGATGCGTTACGGAACTTTACAAAAACGAGACACTCTAACCCTTTGCTTGCTCAAATTGCAGCTAATGGAGTGGCGTTTCGATAGCGCGTGGAAATTTGGTTTGGGGAGACTTTACCTCGGATGAGCGAGCAGTTAACGGACCAGGTCCTGGTTGAACGGGTCCAGAAGGGAGATCAGAAAGCCTTTAACTTACTGGTAGTGCGCTATCAGCATAAAGTGGCGAGTCTGGTTTCCCGCTATGTGCCGTCGGGTGATGTTCCCGATGTGGTACAAGAAGCTTTTATTAAAGCCTATCGTGCGCTGGATTCGTTCCGGGGAGATAGCGCTTTTTATACATGGCTGTATCGGATTGCTGTAAATACAGCGAAAAATTACCTAGTTGCTCAGGGGCGTCGTCCACCTTCCAGTGATGTGGATGCCATTGAAGCTGAAAACTTCGAAAGTGGCGGCGCGTTGAAAGAAATTTCGAACCCTGAGAACTTAATGTTGTCAGAAGAACTGAGACAGATAGTTTTCCGAACTATTGAGTCCCTCCCGGAAGATTTGCGCATGGCAATAACCTTGCGGGAGCTGGATGGCCTGAGCTATGAAGAGATAGCCGCTATCATGGATTGTCCGGTAGGTACGGTGCGTTCACGTATCTTCCGAGCGAGGGAAGCTATTGATAACAAAGTTCAACCGCTTATCAGGCGTTGACGATAGCGGGATACTGGATAAGGGTATTAGGCATGCAGAAAGAACAACTTTCCGCTTTAATGGATGGCGAAACGCTGGATAGTGAGCTGCTTAACGAACTGGCTCATAACCCAGAAATGCAAAAAACCTGGGAAAGCTATCACTTAATCCGTGATTCAATGCGGGGTGATACTCCCGAGGTGCTCCATTTCGATATCTCTTCACGCGTGATGGCCGCCATTGAAGAAGAGCCAGTACGTCAACCGGCGACATTGATCCTGGAAGCCCAGCCTGCGCCGCATCAATGGCAGAAAATGCCATTCTGGCAGAAAGTACGTCCGTGGGCGGCACAGCTTACCCAAATGGGCGTAGCAGCATGCGTATCGCTTGCAGTTATCGTTGGCGTCCAGCACTATAATGGACAATCTGAAACGTCCCAGCAGCCCGAAACGCCGGTATTTAATACACTGCCGATGATGGGTAAAGCCAGCCCGGTAAGCCTGGGAGTACCTTCTGAAGCGACCGCAAACAATGGTCAACAGCAGCAGGTACAGGAGCAGCGTCGTCGCATTAATGCAATGTTGCAGGATTACGAACTGCAACGCCGACTCCACTCTGAACAGCTTCAGTTTGAGCAGGCGCAAACCCAGCAAGCCGCTGTACAGGTGCCAGGAATTCAAACTTTAGGAACGCAATCGCAGTAATGAAGCAACTTTGGTTTGCCATGTCATTAGTGACAGGTAGCCTGTTATTCTCTGCTAACGCCTCGGCCACTCCCGCGTCCGGGGCGTTATTACAGCAGATGAACCTGGCCAGTCAGTCACTGAATTACGAGCTGTCATTCATCAGCATCAATAAACAGGGTGTTGAGTCTCTGCGTTATCGACATGCACGCCTCGATAACCGTCCTCTTGCACAATTGTTGCAAATGGATGGCCCGCGCCGGGAAGTGGTACAGCGCGGCAATGAAATCAGCTATTTTGAACCGGGACTTGAACCGTTCACGCTTAATGGCGATTACATTGTTGATTCTCTGCCATCGCTTATCTATACCGATTTCAAACGCCTTTCTCCTTACTACGACTTTATCTCCGTCGGGCGCACGCGTATTGCTGATCGTCTTTGCGAAGTCATTCGCGTGGTTGCCCGAGATGGTACACGCTACAGCTACATCGTGTGGATGGACACCGAATCGAAATTACCGATGCGGGTTGATCTCCTTGATCGCGATGGTGAAACGCTGGAACAATTTCGCGTGATTGCTTTTAACGTCAATCAGGATATCAGCAGCAGTATGCAGACGCTGGCGAAGGCAAATTTGCCGCCGTTGCTTTCTGTTCCTGTAGGTGAAAAAGCTAAATTCAGCTGGACGCCAACCTGGTTGCCACAGGGTTTTAGCGAAGTTTCCAGTAGTCGACGTCCGCTACCGACGATGGACAACATGCCTATCGAATCACGTCTCTATTCCGACGGATTATTCAGCTTCTCGGTAAACGTTAACCGCGCTACGCCATCGAGCACCGATCAGATGTTGCGCACCGGACGCAGAACCGTCAGTACAAGCGTACGTGATAACGCCGAAATCACCATTGTCGGTGAACTGCCGCCGCAAACGGCGAAACGCATTGCCGAGAATATTAAGTTCGGGGCAGCGCAATGATCAAAGAGTGGGCTACCGTCGTCTCCTGGCAAAACGGGCAGGCGCTGGTCAGTTGTGATGTTAAAGCTTCATGCAGCAGCTGCGCTTCACGCGCCGGTTGCGGTAGCCGCGTGTTAAATAAACTTGGCCCGCAAACCACGCATACCATTGTCGTACCCTGTGATGAGCCGTTAGTGCCGGGGCAAAAAGTGGAATTGGGGATCGCCGAAGGCAGCCTGCTTAGCTCCGCATTACTGGTTTATATGTCGCCGCTGGTGGGATTATTCCTCATCGCTTCGCTATTTCAGCTACTCTTTGCTTCTGACGTCGCAGCATTATGTGGTGCGATCCTCGGTGGTATTGGCGGGTTCCTGATTGCGCGCGGCTACTCGCGTAAGTTTGCTGCCCGGGCAGAATGGCAACCGATCATCTTAAGCGTGGCATTGCCGCCTGGCCTTGTGCGATTTGAAACATCTTCGGAAGACGCGAGCCAGTGATTTCACTGGCTTTGTTGCATTTTGCATAACAAATGCGAGGACGTTTCCAGATACCACAATCCATACGGTATGAACATTTCCTCGCCTCAATGTTGTAGTGTAGAATGCGGCGTTTCTATTAATACAGACGTTAAGCTCAGAACAGCGACTTCTAAAAGCCTGGTTAACCGGGCATTAAGGCACAATAATCATACTTTATGAAGAATATACGTAACTTTTCGATCATAGCTCACATTGACCACGGTAAATCGACGCTGTCTGACCGTATTATCCAGATCTGCGGTGGCCTGTCTGACCGTGAAATGGAGGCGCAGGTTCTCGATTCCATGGATCTTGAGCGTGAGCGTGGCATTACCATCAAAGCGCAAAGCGTGACGCTGGACTACAAAGCGTCTGACGGCGAAACCTATCAGCTTAACTTTATCGACACCCCGGGCCACGTAGACTTCTCCTATGAAGTTTCCCGTTCGCTGGCTGCCTGTGAAGGTGCATTGCTGGTGGTCGACGCCGGGCAGGGCGTGGAAGCGCAAACCCTGGCAAACTGCTACACCGCCATGGAAATGGATCTCGAAGTGGTGCCAGTACTGAACAAGATTGACCTGCCGGCAGCCGATCCTGAACGCGTGGCGGAAGAAATTGAAGATATCGTCGGCATCGACGCCACTGACGCGGTGCGCTGTTCAGCGAAAACCGGCGTTGGCGTGCAGGACGTTCTCGAACGTCTGGTGCGCGACATTCCGCCGCCGGAAGGCGATCCGGAAGGCCCGTTGCAGGCACTAATTATCGACTCATGGTTCGACAACTACCTGGGCGTTGTTTCACTTATCCGTATTAAAAACGGCACCCTGCGTAAGGGCGACAAAGTGAAAGTCATGAGTACCGGGCAGACCTATAACGCCGACCGTCTGGGCATCTTCACGCCGAAACAGGTTGACCGCACTGAACTGAAATGTGGCGAAGTAGGCTGGCTGGTATGTGCGATTAAAGATATCCACGGCGCTCCAGTCGGCGATACCTTAACGCTGGCGCGTAATCCGGCAGAAAAGGCGCTGCCTGGCTTTAAGAAAGTCAAACCGCAGGTATACGCCGGTCTGTTCCCGGTAAGTTCCGACGACTATGAAGCCTTCCGTGACGCGCTGGGTAAACTCAGCCTGAACGATGCTTCACTGTTCTATGAGCCGGAAAGCTCCAGCGCGCTGGGCTTTGGTTTCCGCTGCGGCTTCCTCGGCCTGCTGCACATGGAGATCATCCAGGAACGTCTGGAACGTGAATACGATCTGGATCTGATCACCACTGCGCCGACCGTAGTGTATGAAGTTGAAACCACGTCAAGAGAAGTTATTTACGTCGACAGTCCATCCAAGCTGCCAGCGGTAAATAACATCTACGAACTGCGCGAGCCGATTGCCGAATGTCACATGCTGCTGCCGCAGGCATATCTCGGCAACGTTATTACGCTGTGCGTAGAAAAACGCGGCGTGCAGACCAATATGGTTTACCACGGTAATCAGGTGGCGCTGACGTACGAGATCCCGATGGCGGAAGTGGTGCTCGACTTCTTCGATCGCCTGAAATCTACCTCGCGTGGTTATGCGTCTCTGGATTACAACTTCAAACGCTTCCAGGCGTCCGACATGGTACGTGTAGACGTATTAATCAACGGTGAACGTGTTGATGCGTTGGCGCTGATCACCCACCGTGATAATTCGCAAAACCGCGGTCGCGAGTTGGTGGAGAAGATGAAAGATCTGATCCCACGCCAGCAGTTTGATATCGCCATTCAGGCAGCGATTGGTACGCACATTATTGCGCGATCCACCGTGAAACAGCTGCGTAAAAACGTACTGGCTAAATGTTATGGCGGCGATATCAGCCGTAAGAAAAAGCTGCTGCAGAAGCAGAAAGAAGGTAAGAAACGCATGAAGCAGATCGGTAACGTCGAGCTGCCGCAGGAAGCGTTCCTCGCCATTCTGCACGTCGGCAAAGACAACAAATAACCCTTAGGAGTTGGCATGGCGAATATGTTTGCCCTGATTCTGGTGATTGCCACACTGGTGACGGGCATTTTATGGTGCGTGGATAAATTCTTTTTCGCACCTAAACGGCGGGAACGTCAGGCAGCGGCGCAGGCGGCTGCCGGTGACTCACTGGATAAAGCAACCCTGAAAAAGGTTGCGCCGAAGCCTGGCTGGCTGGAAACCGGTGCTTCTGTTTTTCCGGTGCTGGCTATCGTATTGATTGTACGTTCGTTTATTTATGAACCGTTCCAGATCCCGTCAGGTTCGATGATGCCGACTCTGTTAATCGGTGATTTTATTCTGGTAGAGAAGTTTGCTTATGGCATTAAAGATCCTATCTACCAGAAAACGCTGATCGAAACCGGTCATCCGAAACGCGGCGATATCGTGGTCTTTAAATATCCGGAAGATCCAAAGCTTGATTACATCAAGCGCGCGGTGGGTTTACCGGGCGATAAAGTCACTTACGATCCGGTCTCAAAAGAGCTGACGATTCAACCGGGATGCAGTTCCGGCCAGGCGTGTGAAAACGCGCTACCGGTCACCTACTCCAACGTGGAACCGAGCGATTTCGTTCAGACCTTCTCACGTCGTAATGGTGGGGAAGCGACCAGCGGATTCTTTGAAGTGTCGAAAAACGAAACCAAAGAAAATGGAATTCGTCTTTCCGAGCGTAAAGAGACACTGGGTGATGTGACGCACCGAATTCTGACAGTGCCGATTGCGCAGGACCAGGTGGGGATGTATTACCAGCAGCCAGGGCAACAACTGGCAACCTGGATTGTTCCGCCGGGACAATACTTCATGATGGGCGACAACCGCGACAACAGCGCGGACAGCCGTTACTGGGGTTTTGTGCCTGAAGCGAATCTGGTCGGTCGGGCAACGGCTATCTGGATGAGTTTCGATAAGCAAGAAGGCGAATGGCCGACAGGTGTGCGCTTAAGTCGCATTGGCGGCATCCATTAATAGCCCATCTTCGTTCACGTTGTCGCCGTTATGGCGACAACGTGAATTATTTATGAGATAAATCTCCCGTGGCTAACGACATCCCCCGTCGTTGTGTATAGAATATTCCCCCGAAGTTTAAGGTTGGCACCTCCAGGTTGCCACGGCACACGAAACAGCGTTGGTCCCCATATACCGGTAAACTGAAACTGCAGCGAAGCAGTTAGCAGAGCCATGTATATCAGGTCTGTTTCGTGTGCTGAATTGTTGACGCATTTATTTATTGGTATCGCATGAACCCCATCGTAATTAATCGGCTTCAACGGAAGCTGGGCTACACTTTTAATCATCAGGAACTGTTGCAGCAGGCATTAACTCATCGTAGTGCCAGCAGCAAACATAACGAGCGTTTAGAATTTTTAGGCGACTCTATTCTGAGCTACGTTATCGCCAATGCGCTTTATCACCGTTTCCCTCGTGTGGATGAAGGCGATATGAGCCGGATGCGCGCCACGCTGGTCCGTGGCAATACGCTGGCAGAACTGGCGCGCGAATTTGAGTTAGGCGAGTGCTTACGTTTAGGGCCAGGTGAACTTAAAAGCGGTGGATTTCGTCGTGAGTCAATTCTCGCCGACACCGTCGAAGCATTAATTGGTGGCGTATTCCTCGACAGTGATATTCAAACCGTCGAGAAATTAATCCTTAACTGGTATCAAACCCGTCTGGACGAAATTAGCCCAGGCGATAAACAAAAAGATCCGAAAACGCGCTTGCAAGAATATTTGCAGGGTCGCCATCTGCCGCTGCCGACTTATCTGGTAGTCCAGGTACGTGGCGAAGCGCACGATCAGGAATTTACTATCCACTGCCAGGTCAGCGGCCTGAGTGAACCGGTGGTAGGCACAGGTTCAAGCCGTCGTAAGGCTGAGCAGGCTGCCGCCGAACAGGCGTTGAAAAAACTGGAGCTGGAATGAGCATCGATAAAAGTTACTGCGGATTTATTGCTATCGTCGGACGTCCGAATGTTGGCAAATCCACATTGTTGAATAAACTGCTGGGGCAGAAGATCTCCATCACCTCCCGCAAGGCGCAAACAACTCGTCACCGCATTGTGGGGATCCATACTGAAGGCGCGTATCAGGCGATCTACGTCGATACCCCGGGCCTGCATATGGAAGAAAAACGCGCCATTAACCGCCTGATGAACAAAGCGGCGAGCAGCTC
>ERZ1673739.3299-NODE-3299-length-11177-cov-4.610142_pt1 | contig 11177 bp, 8 predicted proteins | sample MGYA00580210_ERZ1673739 | MGnify/ENA primary metagenome ERZ1673739 (study PRJEB41218, sample SAMN15661749) | gut metagenome | host: Homo sapiens | place: Canada: London | collected 2015-08-20/2019-03-30 | study: EMG produced TPA metagenomics assembly of...
GGCTCCCTGAAACCTGCTGGCGAAAGCCAGTAAGGCGCAGGGTGCCTACCTCATACTTCTTACAGATCACATCTGCAAATCTAGCTACAATATTCAAGAACTCTTTTTTTCCTGTTGCTTCATAATAGGCTACGCCAGCTTCTATCATATGCCCTGCAGTATAAAGCTCATGTCCTTCTTTTAAGTTGCTCCATCGTCTTTCTGGTTCTTTGATGGTATAATATGTATTTAAGTATCCATCTTCACACTGTGCTCTTCCTATTAGGGCAATCGTTTCATCTGCAAGTTTCTCTAGTTTTTCATCTCTTCCTGATGATGCAAGGGTAAATGCTACAGCCTCAAGCCATTTCGCCACATCCGTATCCTGGAACACTGCTCCCTGGAATTCTCCCGTTTCTTCACTGGCTGCAATTTTAAAATTTTGAATACAATGACTTGGTTCCGCATCCTGAACTCTATCATTGAGAGTATCCCACTGATATGAAAGAATAACATTCTTGACCAGTTTAATATATTTGTCCCAAAAACTATCTTTGATATGAATATGATTTAATGGAACACTTTTTAACCGTACTTTTTCCATCCTGTTCCGCTCCATATTAAACGTTTAATATCAGAATGAATATTCACAGTTTTATCTCGTCTCCTATATAGCGATTATCCTGATGCCTCCACGAAAAACACCTTGTATTTCAGTGATATTAAACAATTTTATATGTCCTTCATTGATTTTTCTTATTTATATCATATTATTGTTTATATATAAAGTTGGTAAATATACTTTTTTAACGATTAACTTAATTAAATTCTAATTAATACTCTATTTTTCTCTTCTTATCTTTGTTTTTTATCTTTCACACAACTTTACCTTTACATTAATCGTTTAATTATGTGCACTTTTAACAATAAATTTCTTTTTATCCTACTATTTTCCTTCGTTTTTATGTTTTTTCCTTTGTGCAAAAACACAAAAAAACAGCTTTTTAAGATTATTTTCCATAATCCAAAAAAACTGTTTTTTTCCTTCTTACTTGTATCCTTTTTTATCAACTTGTACCGCTAACTTTCACTGTTTCCAAAGACTTTACTGACTTTCGTATAAGCCTGCTGCAAGGAATCTGATAAACAAGCTCTTCATCCTGGGGCTGTATCTTTTTGTCCAGCATATCAATCATCACCTCTGCAGCACGGTAGCCAATATCATGTAAAGGTAATGTGATTGTTGTTAGCGGTGGCTTATAATAACTGGATAACTCCCTATTGTCATAGCCTACTACAGAAATCTTCTCTGGAATTTTTATATTTCTCTCTTCTGTCCTATCATACACACCACCTGCCATAAGGTCATTCATGCAAAAAATAGCTGTAACTTCCTTATCCAGAAGCTCGTCTGTATAACGATATCCCGCTTCCCTGGTCCAGTCCCCATTGCATACAAGTTCCGGATTATACAAAATCCCATTATCCCGTAAAGCCATCTGATATCCAAGAAGACGGGCCTGCATATGAAGGCTGTCTGCCTTTCCTGTAATCACGCCAATCCTGCTGTGCCCCTGCTCAATTAAATACTGAACCACCTCATAAGCACCATGCTCATCATCCACCACTACGGAAGGCACTTTACCTCTCTTGGTATATCCATAGGCCATAACTGCCGGTATAGGCAAATCATCTGGAATGCAATGCATAATTCTCTCATGTGCAGCCACATAGATGATTCCTTCCACCTGCTTTGCCATTAATTTCCGAATCTCCTGTTTTACAATCCCAAAATAGTCATCTCTGTTATAATACTTGTCATCATACTTTTTAAACAGTCTGAGATTTGTCAGAAGAATTTGATAGTCTACTTTCTGGCAGTAATCTGTAATACCGTCAACAATATCCGGGATACTGAAAATAGTCATATCTTCAACAATAACCCCGATACTTCTTGTATTTCTCATTTTTAAATGTTTTGCCACATAGTTAGGCGTATATTCCATTTTCTCAGCAGTCTTCAGCACAAGCTTCCTCGTCGCCTCGCTGGCCCCCGGTTTTCCATTCAAGATATTAGATACCGTGGCAACAGAAACCTTGCACGCCTCCGCTACTTCTTTAATCGTTGCCATATAATCTTCCCCTTTTCCATTTACTTAAACGTTTTACTTTCACCCACTCTTATTAAACAACTATTTTTTTATAGTTGTCAACCTTTTTCCGTAAAGTAAATGCTTCAGGGGCATTTTTTAAGTATATTACCACCTGCCCGGAACATCCGGACAATGCCTTATTTTCATAGCTGCCCGCATTTCCACATAACAGCCACATTTACGGCACATGCCGGACAGCAGATGTTCACACTGCCGGCACATAAGTAACCGCTGTTCATATTGTTCATCCGTCACCTTATCCTCAGGATTAAGATTTGCAATATAATCATACATATTTTTGAAAGCCTCTGCCTCCTCCATATCACGAAGCAGGCATTTTCTGCATACTCTTGTCTTTGTTTCCATCCTTATTTCACAGCAATATGAAGTACACTACATGCAGGAATGGTAAATTTCAGCCCTTTGTCTGTAATCTGAATATCAGAAAATTCCTTTATACATACACGGTCTGCATCTTCAAAGGTATTCATAGCATGCATTTCCTCTGTCACAATCTCACCTTTTACTTCTTTCATCTCTCTGTCCAGAATTGTAGCATCCACATCATAGCTTTCAGAAACAGAAAGATTTGTAACCGTAATATGAAGAACTCCATTCTCATCAACAGAGACAGATTCTGTCAGATTTGGAACCGGATATTCCTCTGTTCCTATGGTTTCACTTTCAATAGAACTCTCCACCAGCATAGAATCCTGATGATATTTATACATATTAAACACATGATAAGTAGGTGTTTTCACCATCTTATCTCCTTCTGTCAGAAGAACCGCCTGAAGCACATTTACCATCTGTGCAAGGTTTGCCATTTTCACTCTGTCACTGTGTTTATTAAAAATATTCAGTGTAATACCAGCTACCAGAGCATCTCTCATGGTATTCTGCTGATACAAAAATCCTGGATTCGTTCCTGGCTCACAGGTGTACCAGGTACCCCATTCATCTACAATCATACCGATCTTCTTTTCTTGGTCATACTCATCCATAATCACACCATGACGATTAATTAATTCCTCCATATACAGTGCTTTTCCAAGAGTTTTGTACCATACAGCCTCATCAAAATCTGTTGCACTTCCTTTAATATCCCATCCTTCCGGATGCACATAATAATGCAAAGACAGACCATCCATAAATCCATGCTGAAATGGCAGGGAATGATTGAAGCAAGTTGCCAGCACATCTTTTGTCCACTCATAATCATCCACATTTGCTCCACAGCAGATTTTTTCAATATGCTCTCCAGCCTTATAATCTCTTACAAAAGTCTGATATCTACGGTATTCATTTGCATAGAAATCCGGATTCATATTTCCACCACAGCCCCAGCTTTCGTTTCCTACTCCAAAGAAATCTACTTTCCATGGTTTTTCATGACCATTTTTTGCACGGAGTTCTGCCATAGGAGAAACTCCTTCAAAAGTCATATATTCCACCCACTCAGACATTTCCTGCACGGTACCACTTCCCAGGTTTCCATTAATGTATGTCTCACAACCAAGCTGTTCACATAATTCAAAAAATTCATGCGTACCAAAACTGTTATCTTCAACCACACCACCCCAGTGTGTATTGATCATTCTCTTTCTTCCCTCTTTTGGGCCAATTCCGTCTTTCCAGTGATATTCATCTGCAAAGCAGCCGCCCGGCCAGCGCAGAACCGGAACTTTAATCTCTTTCAATGCTTCTACCACATCACATCTCATACCATTAACATTTTCAATAGGGGAATCTTCTCCCACATAAATTCCTTCATAGATACATCTTCCCAGATGTTCTGAGAAATGTCCGTAGATTTCTTTGTTGATTTTACTCACTTTTTTGTTTGGGTTGATTACTAATTTTGCCATAATATTTTCCTCCCCGTGTTTTTCAAATCCTGTCCTCATAAGTTATTCACTTTTCAAAACAAATTTAGCTCTTCTCTCTTCTTCACTGCTATTTCCTATAAAAACTTCAAACTCACCTTCTTCACTGGAAAATACTCCATCTTCTCTGGTGAATCGAAGTATTTCTTCCGAAATTACAAAAGATACCTCTTGTTCTTCCTGTGGCTGCAGTTCAATCTTTTGAAATCCTTTTAATTGTTTTTTAGGACGTGCTACACTCGCAGCCACATCATGTATATATAACTGGAGCGTTTCTACTCCTGACCTTTCACCACAGTTTTTTACTTTTACAGAAGCTATAATTCTCTCGCCTGTTCTCATACTGTTTTTGCTTAAAACAGGTTCTGATATGCGAAAATTTGTATAAGTCAATCCATATCCAAATGTATAAAGAGGTTTATTTTGCACATCTAAATATTTGGACACATATCTATCTTTATCTCTTCCTTGCACATGCACACGTCCTGTATTTAGTTCATCATAATGGATCGGAATCTGACCTACGCAGTAAGGAAAGCTCATTGGCAATTTTCCTGAAGGAGTATTGTTTCCCACCAGCATATCCACGATTGCATTTCCTCCCATAGTTCCCGGAATCCAGACCTCTAAAATTGCTTTCGCTCTTTGTTTTATCTTTCTGATATCAAGAGGTCTTCCATTAAACAAAACAACCACAATATTGGGATTGATTTTTTCTATTCTCTCCAATAACTTCATTTGATTCTCAGAAATCTCTATCATTGCTCTGCTTGTAGCTTCTCCTGATTGTAAAAAATGCTCTCCTAATGCAAGAACTACGACATCAGCTTGTTTAGCTTTGCTTTCCGCCTCTGTCAGCATCTTTTCAATTTCCTTTTCTCCGAATTCTTCCTCTTTGTAATTTACAAAACCGTCCAGCTTCATTTCTTTTGGAAGAATTGGACATCCCTGGCAGAAGCAAACCTCATAATTTTTCATTTTCTTTTCTGCTGCCTGCTGTATAGTAATTGTGTCAGATATATCTCCTGTAAATGACCATGCACCCAACATTTCCTGTCTATTTACATATGGTCCTGCAAAAAGAACTTTGTCCCCTTTGCTTAAAGGCAGTATATTATTCTTATTCTCCAACAAAACAAAAGACTTTGTTGCCATAGTTTCTGCTAGTTCTTTATGCTCCTGACATAATATTTGTTTCTCAGCCAAATCTTCATCAGCCCCTTTATAAGGGTTTTCAAACAATCCCAGTTTATTTTTCATCTTTAGAACTCGCCAGGCACATTCTTCTATCATTTCCAGTTCAATCTTCTTTTCTTTTAATAACTGATAGAGTGTTTGCGGATAGACTCCTGACATCATGTCAATATCAACCCCTGCCTCCAATGCCCGCCTTGCTGCATCTGCTCTGTCTTCAGAAACGCCATGAGTAATTGTTTCTCCTATAGCCCCAAAATCTGAAATCAGTACCCCATCAAACCCCATTTCTTTTCGCAGCACTTCTCTCATAAGCTTTTTATTAATAGTAGCTGGAATTCCATCTATGGTATTAAAAGATGTCATAACCAGCTCTGCTCCTGCCTGAATCCCACTTTCATATGCCGGAAGATAAAAATCCCTTAAAGTTCGCTCTGACAGTTCCACAGTATTGTAGTCTCTACCTGCTTCGGCTGCCCCATATCCTGCAAAATGTTTTACACATGCTGCCAAAGTTTCCTTGTCGCTTAAATCTTCTCCCTGATATCCTTCTACCATAGCCCTGGCATATACACTATTCAAATACACGTCTTCCCCTGTGGCTTCCATGACTCTTCCCCATCTGGCATCACGAACCAAATCTGCCATTGGTGAAAATGTCACATGGAGACCATCTGCCGCTGCCTCTCTTGCCGCCATAGAAGCACATTTTCTTGCCAATTCCGGTTCAAAGGCAGCACCCTGACCTAATGGAATTTGATAAACCGTTTTATATCCATTAATAATATCCAGCATAAAAAGCAACGGTATATGATGGGGATGCTTTTCCATATATTTTTTCTGTATCTGTTTTGTTTTTTTCGCCCCCATAGTCCCCAGGACACTTCCAGCCAGATAAATGTCTCTTTCATTTATTCCCAGCTCTTTTATCGGACCTGAAATTACTGCCTCCTCTTCATATACCGCTCCAGTCACCTGAAATAGCTGCCCTATTTTTTCTTCAATACTCATTTCATTAAATAATTCTTGCAGTTTTCTATTATCCATAATCCATACCTCTTCATGAAGTATTATTTTCTAAAACCCCTCCAGTTAAAAAACAGGAGGGGCTTCTATCAATAATCTTTCACATTAATTTTAAAATTTTTAAAACGGGCGATTCCATTTTCTGCGAACATACCGATATATGTTCCTGTAAAGGTCATATATTTGGTTCCTTCTGTACACAATCCTACAACCAAACCTGTTCCTAACTCTGTGAATTCTTTTCCGTCCACACTGAAAACAAATCGGTAATATTTTTTATCTGATTCTATGCGCAGAATAATATTTTCCGCATCAGAAATTTCTTTTTCTGCTGTAACCACATAAATATCATGTATATGTTTTGCCAGACAGACTTTTGACACTCCATTTTCTTTTGTTATATATATTTCATAATGATAAGATTCTGTGTAAAATGCGGTCAACCCTGCTCTGACGTTGTTTTTTGCTTCCAGTAAGCAAACTTCTACAGACGAAACCGTTTCAAAACCTTTTTGCCGAATTCCCAACCATGTAGGACTATCCATATCATTTAATGTTATTTCTGTACCTTGTAAGACTAATGCAGCATTTCCAGTATCTCTTTTATAATGTTCCATATTAGGATTTCTCAAAAAATTATAAGAAGTACTAAACGTCTCATCTGAAAAATCATCTGAAAAATCACGATTTACCTTCCATGGTTCTGGTCCTGGAAGCGATCCGTCCATCTCAAGTGAAATCAGCCCCCTGTCTCCTACAACAGGCCATCCTTCCTCATCCCATACAACAGGTGCTAAAAAGGTCTCTCTTCCAAGATTATGCAGCAAAACCCTATTAGATTTCTCTTCACATGGACGAATCGCCAGGCAAACCATCCACCAGTTTCCATTATGATCTTCCATCATATCAGCATGTCCAGTGCAGTAAATTTCCTCTCTCATATCATCTCTATGTGTCAAAATAGGATTATGAGGGCAAGCTTCATATGGACCATACGGACTATCCGATCTCAACATCGTTTCCATATGCCCATATTCTGTACCACCTTCTGCCAGCATAAGATAATATTTTCCAAACCATTTATATAAATGCGGACCTTCTGCATATCTTCCACCACATCCACGACTTATCACTACGCTTTCAGCTAGCTTCTCCCCTGTAAAGGGATTAATCTCACACATAAAAATCCCTGCTTCACCCTGTTCATCTGTAGCTGTAGATAAGAAGTATACTGTTCCATCATCATCAAACAAAAGCGACGGATCGATACCTCCCTGATCTATCCAGACAGGTTCTGACCAACCTCTTTTTATATCCTTTGTGTGTACAATAAAGTTTCCTTTATGGGAAACATTGGTTGTAGTCATGAAAAATGTTCCATCATGATAACGCAGCGTAGGAGCATAAATTCCTCCTGAAGGCTTACACTTTTCTAACAAAAGCTGAGATTTTCTATCCAGACAGTTTCCTATTAATTCCCAGTTTACTAAATTCTTGCTGTGATAAACAGGGACTCCCGGAAAATATTCAAACGAAGAATTCACTATGTAATAATCATCCCCTACTCTACAGATAGATGGATCCGGGTTATACCCGGAGATGATTGGATTTCTATATTTCATATCTTATTTCCTCCAAATTTTCTATATTTAATATCATCCCTTCAGACCTGACATTTTAATACCCTGAATAAAATACTTTTGACACGTTCCAAACACTATCAGAACAGGAAGAAGCGAAAACAGCGCCATAGCCATCATTTGTCCTACCTGAACATTTCCCTGGGAACCTTTAAAAAATTGCAGACCTATTGCAATTGTAAACTTTTCATTAGAATTCAAATAAATCAATGGATTAAAGAAATCATTCCAATTAAACACAAGAGCCATAACCAAAACAGCCAACATAACTGGTTTTACTGCTGGAAGCAATATTCTCGTAAAAATCTGCAATGAATTAGCACCATCAATTTTAGCCGCTTCATCCAGTTCTTTTGGCAATGTCCTAAAAAACTGTATAAACAAGAAAATATTGAAAGCCCCTCCACCAAGCCAACTCGGAATAACTAAAGGCCAGATAGTGTCTACCATTCCCATTTTATAAAATAATAAATACTGAGGAATCAATGTAACCTGTGTTGGAAGCATCATGGTTCCTAATAGTACCATAAACAAAAATTTTGACATTCTGGACTGAAATCTTGCAAATCCATAAGCAACAATAGAGGAAGAAAACACTGTCCCTACAGTAGCTAAAAGTGTAATCACTGCTGTATTCTTAAAATACATCTGAAAATTTGCACCTTTCCAGCCCTCTATAAAGTTTTCTATTGTACCATGCTCTGGAATCAGGGTCGGCGGCATTTTGTAAATATCGGACATTGGTTTAAAAGAAGTGGAAATCATCCACAAAAAAGGAAATAAACAAATGGCAGCCGCAAGAATCAATACAATATACGTTAAAGTTCTGGATAGTAATTTATTCTTTTTTTGTGATTTTAACATAGCTCTCCTCCTAGTCGTCATAAAATACCCAGTGCTTAGATGTCGAAACTACTACGATTGTAATCAACATGATTACAGCAAACATACTCCATGCCATCATAGACGCATATCCCATTTTCCCATAAAGGAATCCGTTGTTATATAAATGCATGGCCGCTGTATAAGTGCTGTTTAATGGTCCTCCATTTGTAAGGATCAACGGCTGCTGAAACACCTGAAATGCTGCAATAATCGTTACAATTAAGTTAAAATAAATAGTAGGTGTACACAATGGAAGAGTTATGTAAAAAGTTTGCCTGAAAGTTCCTGCTCCGTCAATCTGTGCACTCTCGTAATAAGATGCAGGAATATCCTGTATACCAGCGAGCATAATGATAATATTATTACCAATCGTCCATAAAGACAAAATGACAATAGAAATCATTGCTATATTTTTATCTCCCAGCCAATCTGGCCCTTTTATTCCTATCAGTGAAAGAATATAGTTTATAATTCCATAGTCTTTTTGAAAAATCCATCCCCATAAAATAGTTACTGCAACTCCAGACGTAATATAAGGAATGTAAAAAGCAGTTCTAAAAAATCCTAATCCTCTTATTTTTTTACTCAAAAGCAGAGCAATGAAGAATGCCAAAAGAATACTGCATGGAACAAACATAACAACATATTTTAAAGTGTTAAAAAATGCTTTTTTAAAAAGAGGATCATCTGTAAATGCGTATTTCCAGTTCTCAAGTCCTATAAATTCTCCTGCTCCTGTAAGATTCATATCTGTAAACATAAGATAAAATGAATACACGATGGGATATAGTGTAAGCACCAGAAATCCTATCAGCCATGGTGCTGTATATAAGTAAAAATTTCTGGCTTCTCTCTTTTTCATTGCTGAAACTTTCCTCTTCTTTCCTTTTCCAATCACGTTTCTTACCCCATTTCATTACTTATTACTATCTAAGGTCAAATTTTGCAAAAGTAAAATCTGACCTTAGATATTTAACTACAGTTAGTTACCATTTGCCTCATTAAATGCCTTTTCTAATGCAGGATAGTATTCTTCCATTGCCTCCTCTGCACTCTTTCCATCAATTGTTACAGACTGCCAAATTTGTGTATAAACATCTCCTGCCGCTGCAAATGCACCTCCCCAGATGTTCAACTTTGCTCCATCCAGACCTTCAAGGAAATAGCTGTTCTTAATAGGTCCATAGGATAAGTCTTTATAATAGGTCTCTGCTATATTCTTACAAGCTGGAAGACCAATCGCTGCTGTTTTCTTAGCCATATCTTCGTTGGCATAAGCTGCTTCTTTCAAGAAAGTCCATGCTGCATCTTTGTGTTCAGATGTATTTAACATTGCATATCCCGTTGCATACATAAGATTATTTTTACCATTTTCCACCTTTGGCATAGGCACTGCATCCCACTCAAAGTTTTCTCCAACTTCTTCTGCAATCAACTTAGTTTCAAATCCGCCCAATGTATACATTGCAGCATGTCCAGAAACAAACAATTGTTCTTTAGGAAGCCCCTTTGCAGCAGTGTCATCTGGCATTGCCTTACTCTGTACCAGATCCCCAAACAAATCCAGTCCTGCTTTTACTTCTTCACTGTTTACTTCACAGGTTTTTAAATCCTCAGAATATGCATTTCCACCTTTAACTAAAATAGATAATGGCGCATCAATCCAGTGATTTACCAAACCATAAGTGGCATCTGCACCTTCTCCTCCTGCAAACTTCTTAGCAGCCTCTGCCAAATCATCCCATGTCCAGTCTGCTGTTGGATATTCCACATTAAACTCATCAAACATATCCTTGTTATATGCCAAAACAAACACGTTTTCCAATAATGGCATTGCTTCCAGCTTTCCATCCGGACGGTAGTATGGATCTAACATCCCCTCCGTAATGACCGAATCCAAATCAACTCCTTCTTTCTCAACATATGGAGTTAGATCTTCGTAATATTCTGTATATAATCCATAGTAATCTGGGGACATCTGAATTACATCCGGTCCCGTTCCTGCCGATAATGCTGCTGTCATTTTCTGATCCCATACATGATCTGCTGTAGGAATTACAGAATGTTCCACTTCTATTTCCGGATGTGCTTTTTGAAAAGCTTCTACCATGTTCTCTCTAGATTTCTTTTCTTCATCCGCTCCCCATGACCAAATAACCAGTTTTTCTTTTTCCCCTTTTTCTCCCTGGTCACTTTCTTTCTTAGTTTCTCCACATGCAGTCAATCCAGATACCATAATTCCTGCCAGTAACAATGCTGTTGCTCTTCTAAACTTCATTTTTCTTCCTCCATTCATATTTATTTATCTATTCTATATAAAGCCGCGCGCATGCTTTTATATATCAAATGTTATAAGCTTTCTATCCTTTTTACCGTTTCACCATCTAACACCTCAAATGGTGAATAATTCATGT
>ERZ1673739.3301-NODE-3301-length-11173-cov-27.246897_pt1 | contig 11173 bp, 9 predicted proteins | sample MGYA00580210_ERZ1673739 | MGnify/ENA primary metagenome ERZ1673739 (study PRJEB41218, sample SAMN15661749) | gut metagenome | host: Homo sapiens | place: Canada: London | collected 2015-08-20/2019-03-30 | study: EMG produced TPA metagenomics assembly of...
ATATTATATCAATTTTTTTGTCATTTTTTGTATTTTTATACATTTTAACCGCAAATAAATCTGTGATAATGCAAAAAATAACGCTCTTGCCATAAAAAGCAAAAGCGTTATGATATAAAACCAATTATTACGAGTATGAAATTACAAATGTCCAATCAGACTATGATTATGCTTTCCATAATCCATTAAGATTACAATAAGCATAAACTTTCACTTCGCTCTTTTCGAATACTTGTGCTATCTCAACATTCAACAGCTATTTTTATAACACCATCTCTCTTATTCTCAAAGAGATCATAAGCCTCTTCAATCTTACTGAGAGGATAGGTATGCGTGATAAGTGGTTCCGTATTGATCTTTCCTTCGGCAATCAGTTTTAACGTCTCTTCACAGTCGCATCCATCCACTCCACCGGTTTTAAAGATAAGATTCTTGCCATACATATCAGGAAGAGGTAAACTTTGTGCTTTATCATAAAGTGCAACAACTGTCACAATCGCATTCGGTCTTGCGCATTCCCAGGCTAAACGAAATGTAGACTCTGCACCTGCAACTTCCAGGACAACATCTGCACCGCCGTGGTCACTTGTATTTTTAACAAAAGTCTCACATTCTTTCGGAGAAATAGTAAGTACATCTGGGTAATGTTCATTGATAAAATGTATACGTTCCTCATCTTTTTCACACATAATAATGTGTTTCGGATGCTTTAGCATAACACATAGTAATGTGCAGATACCCGTCGGTCCTGCACCGATGATCAGTACAGTGTCGTCTTCTGTAATCTCTGAAATACGAGTTGCCCAATAACCAGTAGCCAGAACATCTCCAACGAATAATGCCTGTCGATCTGTAACTCCATCCGGAATCTTATTTAACCCCTGATCTGCAAATGGTACATGCACATATTCAGCCTGACCGCCATCGATACGGCACCCAAGAGCCCATCCTCCGTTCTGATCCGTACAGTTATTGACATAACCTTTTTTGCAGAAATAACATTCACCACAAAATGTCTCCACATTTACTGTTACTCTGTCTCCCGGTTTCACATGAGTTACAGCGTCTCCGACTTCTTCAACAATTCCAACCATCTCATGACCGACAGTAATTCCCGGAACTGCGCGTGGAACACTTCCATGTTTGATATGTAAATCACTGGAACAGATACTTGCAAGCGTCACCTTTACAATAGCATCTCTTTCATGCATAATCACCGGTTTAGGTTTTTCTGTTAATTCAAATTTTCCTTTTGAAACATATGTATATGTCTGCATTGTTTTCCCCCATCACCTTCAAAATAATATAGCCGTTGCTTATTCTTTCGGATTATCTCCATTCCTATAAGGCACTGTGGCCGCCGGAACAACCGCTGAAGCCGGTTCGGTATGTATATCCTGGTCATCAAAAAAGATATGTGCTCCAAATGCTGCAAGTACTTCTGTCTTACTGACACCGCCTAAGAAGAACGCTTCATTGATTGATACACCCCAGTTGCGAAGTGTTTTGACTGCGCGTTCATGCGCTGGAGCATTTCTTGATGTGACAAGTGCTGTTCGGATTGGCTGAATCTCTTTTTCTTTAAACATCTGCTGTACATAAGACAGTTTTGTCAGGAAGTTTGCAAAAGGACCTTTCGCCATTGGTGTGTTCGCATTTGCCTTCTCATGTTCTTCAAATGCCTGTATTCCGTTCTTCTGAAAAATCTTTTCAGATTCGGCTGAAAAGAGAACTGCATCTCCATCAAAAGCAATACGGATCTGATCTATCTTTTGCTTTGCATCCGCATGTGCCGCTCCAGTCAAAATAAGACCCGCTGCAATTCCATCGTTAATAGCCGATTGTACATCAACAGAATTTGCTGACAAAAACAAGTCTGTCTTAAAGGCTTTTAAATAGGGAGCAATTTCCGCTCCACTTGTCAAAGTCGCTCTTGTAATATCCAAGCCATAATACTGTATAGAATTAAAGATACGAAGACATGTGTTTGCATTGTTCCGTGACATAATGATCACTTCCACCAGTCTTCCCAATCCTGTGTTATTCAGTTTCAGAAAAGCTTTAATTAATTGGAAAGCAGCACCTTTCTGAAGAATCTCATTCTCATGTGCTACCTGGTAAGCCTCATATGCTTCAACGCCTTGTTCTTCGAATATTTTATTCTCCTGTTCAAGATTAAATAAAGCTCTCGAACTAATCCCTATTACAAGAGGTTTTGATAAATCATATGGCATATTTTATCGCCTCCGATCAAAAAAAGAATCACGTATCAATCACATCTTTCTTACATTATACGTTTCCATACTATGAGATACAAGTAAGAATATATATAAGAAAAGATTATTTTTTGAATTCCACTGCGTGTTTTCTCTTCCACAGTGGAAATAAGTTACGCTGACATACATAATTCTTTCGTTCATCTATTGCAATCGCATGAAAGAATGTCTTCCACAGATCCGTATACTCATCTTCGTACTCTTCTGTCTTTCTCAATGTCTGAAATTCTTCATCTGTCAGATATCGGAGATAGTTCTCACCATCTTTCGGATGAACACAAGCTGTTTTGCGATTATCATCTATGATCATCCACTGTTCTGAAGGCATGCGGTCTGCAAAATGTCTGCCAATCAACATAATGACATCACTTTTTGGCTCCAGATGGCTGACATAGACGTTACTTGAATTCAATCGTTCAAATCGTGCGAACTCTCTGAAATGATGACTTTCGTTAGACACTTTACGACGCAATTCTAATATCCGCATCACACGTGGATTCGCATATTGCTGTAGTACACTCTCTCCAATTTTGAATCCGACACGAAGGAAATTATAAATTGCCTGCAGTGCATCTTCCTCGACAGATAAAGTCACCAAATAGATATTCAGATATGCTTCATCCGAAATATCTCTCCGAATCGAGCGAATTACTTTTTCTGCTTTGGAAAGATCTTGGTCTACATGAATATATTCATCAAATATCGTTTGCTGAAATACAGGTTCTTTTTTTAATTGTATCTGGTCATGACCAATCAGTAAAGCTTCAGACCATGCATCATAGATACAGGTCATGATATCTTCCAGACGGTCTTTACAAGTAAATATCTTCATCAGCATACTCCAAAATCTGTCAATGTCATCTGGGTAAATGATTCATTCGCATGTTGTGTGTTCCATAGATCTTTCTTGTCTACACTTATTAGTTGTCGCGTAATATAAGATGCCTCAATAGGAGTATGGTACATCTGTTTTCCGCCACACGTGATGAAATAATGCGCACGCTTTAATACTACTCCCATCTTCTTCAGGCTTGCATAATCAAGTCTGCCATAACGTCTTGCATAAGTGATACGACTTGCTGATTTCGGTCCGATTCCCGGAACACGAAGCAGTGTTGCATAACTCGCTTTCTCTACTTCTACTGGGAACTGCTCCAAATGGCGTAATGCCCAATCACACTTTGGGTCAATCATTTCATTAAAATTCGGCTGTTCTGAAGATAATAGTTCTCCTGCCTGAAATCCATAGAACCGCAATAGCCAATCAGCCTGATACAGTCTGTGTTCACGTAAAAGCGGTGGTGGCGTTCCTATCTCCGGCAACACATTATCTTCGTTCAATGGAATGTATGCTGAATAGAAGACACGCTTCAGATCAAAGCCTTGATACAATGCCTGTGTCGTCTGCAATAATGTATAATCACTCTCACCGGTCGCACCAATGATCATCTGCGTGCTTTGTCCTGCCGGAGCAAAACTACGCTTCAATCGGGACATATCACGAGGTGCCAACTGGTTCGCATTCTCCCAGGTAAGTGCATGATCCAGTGACGTGTATTTTTTGTAAGATTCTAATCGATTCATCTGAGAATTCTGAGAAATGGCTTTATCCTTCTTCTGAACATTCAAGCACTCAGAAAAATGTTTTTTCGAAGCATCAGAAAAAATACCTGCATTCAAAAACTTATTCCCGCCACTTCGCTCCATATAAGCTGACTTTCCGATTGCCATTCTGTGAGATGCAATCGTACTCTGCACCTTACCCATAGGATTCAGAATGTTCTGCATGGTCTTGTTTGGAGCCAGTGTATGCAATCCTTCTTCCGTGGGCAATTCAAGGTTGACACTGATACGATCCGCAAGATATCCTGCTGCCGCAAGTAGCTCGTCGGATGCTCCCGGAATCGTCTTAATATGAATATAACCGTTAAAATGGTATTTTGTTCGAAGCAGCAATAATGTCTCGCACATCTTCTCCATCGTATACGTCGGATTCCTTAAGATTCCGGAACTTAAAAACAAGCCTTCGATATAATTACGCTTATAAAACTCTACTGTTAAGTCACAGATTTCCTCCGGAGTAAAAGTAGCCCGCTTTACGTCATTGCTCTTGCGATTAATACAATACTTGCAATCATAGGCACAATGATTCGTCATCAAAATCTTAAGCAACGAAATACATCTTCCGTCTGCTGCAAAGCTATGACAAATGCCACATGCCTCTGCATTGCCGAGCTCTCCTTTCTTTCCCCGTCGGCTGGATCCACTTGAAGTACATGCAACGTCATATTTTGCTGCGTCAGCAAGAATCTGCAGCTTTTCCTGTGTTGTATAATTACTATTTCTAATTTCTGTATTCATATTTTCATTATACAAACAGTTGTTCGATAATGCAAGTATTATTTCGAACAGACGTTCTTTTATAACTGCTCAATATGTTTTGAGCATTCTTAAAATACCTGAAAAATCAAGATTTTTTCTCTATTATCCTCACCCGGAAACAGATCTGAAGTATTAATCTCATCATAAAAAATCAACTGTTCCTGAGTCATTAAAATACTGATATATTCTTCTGAAGGATAATAGAAAAATAATAATATATCTCTCGGATTTTCATAATAAGATTCGTAAATCCTTGCTAAAACTGACTGTAATATCTCTACAGAAAAAGGATTAAAAAAGTAACAGCGATCCACTTCCGACGGAACTTCATAATTTTCTGCACTGCATAATACAAACTCCGTGCGTGATGCGGAAACGGATACTTCTTTATTATCTGCTGCTCCTTTATAAATCCGTTCATCATACTCTACGCCTATTGTCTTGCATCTTGTTTGATACGAAAGATAAAAACATACCCGCCCTTTTCCGGTTCCATAGTCAATTAGAGTATTATTTTTCCTGATCAGTCCACTGTTTGCCAGGCGCTCCAATACCATATAAGACGTTGGTTCATAAGGATATCGATACTGATCTGAGTGAGAATCATCCCGCCCGGTTGTCTTTATCTTCAGGAGTTTATCCCATTGTGTTTCATTTTGATTCATTTCTTTCGATCCTTCATTTTTATGTTTGAAATATCCCTCGGTATTTTCCCAAGTTCTGTTACCATGTACATAATCTGGCTTCCTTCTTCTTTCAGCCACTTAATTGACTTTTTATAATCTGGGAACACATTCTCTACCTCTGCCCAAAATGCTTTCGAATGATTCATCTGTTTTCTATGGCACAATTCATGAACCACAACATAATCCAACACCTCAGGAGGCACAAGCATCAACAGACAGTTAAAATTCAAATTCCCTTTGCTGCTGCAACTTCCCCATCTTGTTTTCTGATTTCTGATGGTTATATTCCCGTAAGTGACTCCGATTATTCTTGCGAAATATTCTACTCTGGTTGGAATTATCTCAAGAGCCTGGTCTGCAAGTGCCTTGATTTTATCAAGTGTCACGTTTTCTACATTTCCCGATTCAACACTTTTCTTCTTTGCTTTTATTTCATTCATCTGTTTGCTTATCCAAGCTTCATTCTTATTAAGAAATTCCTCAATGTATTTCTCTGTGACACCATACGGAGCCCTTACAGTGACACTTAGATCAGAATTTACCTGAATAGCTATAGTTTTTCTTCGGGATTTAATTATCGTAACTTTCATAAATTGTCCCTTTATCTTTTAATATATAGTCGTGAACTACTCGGCAACTAAGTTGCTAGGGCATCTGAAATCTGGCGGGATACCGCCTTTTTTCAGGGTGCGTCCATGACACCAATACCGCTTACCTTTTGGCTATACAGCTACTTTTATTATTTCTGGATTTTTAAGTCCAGTTATGGACAGTTTCTTCTGCTTTCCGGATACAGAAAGATATTTCCGTATTTATCTTGTACTGTCAGACACGTATCACTTTTAGAATATCCAATAAAGTAATCAGTTTATAGTTACTATATACGAAAACTTTTTGAACATTCGGATTGACAACAAAACAGTTCTATTATATTATAACAAATAGGAAATGAGTTTTACAACCGTACAGTCTTATGACTCAGGCGGCTTACTCGTTTCTTTTTTTATTCTCAAAATATCATATAAATAAAGCTTACCATCCTGGGCATGTCTTATTACAAGTCTTCCCTTAAAAATATTATATCCAACCAACTCGCTTTTCTTTTATTGGTTTATCTATTGTAAACGCTATTTCATACAAGCACGAATCACATCAATCAACGTGACATCCGCCGGAAGCCATGCAACGCTATCCAGTTGTTCCTTCATAAGCCATTTTGCAGCTTCCGCTTCTTTCAATTCCAGATGTCCTGCGACAACTTCACACCAGAAACAATCCATAGAAAGATGGAATGTTGGATAGTCGTATTCGATAGTATCAATAAGCTCACCAACAGAAATCTCTGTATCCAGTTCCTCCATGATTTCTCGCTTTAATGCTTCCTGCGGTGTTTCTCCGGCCTCAACCTTTCCACCCGGAAACTCCCAGCCACCTTTTAGATCTCCGTAGCCTCGAGCTGTTGCAAATATCTTTGATTTTTCATTAAAAGAATCGCAAATAACTGCTGCTACAACATGTATTGTTTTCATAAATAAACTCCTAACTTGTCATATATTCATAAATATCATCTCGAACCGGTACATCCAAAGTATAATTGATCTCGAATGCATCGTCCTTCGTTTTTTCCATCTTAATCGGGATTGGAGATCCCTTTGCATAGATTTCGCCTAAAAAGTAGAATTCTTTTGCTTCTTTATCATTCTTGTTTTTACGAACAAAAAGAAAAATTCTATTGTCTCGATCCTTTACTGTTCTCTTATAAAAATGATCTGCATCACTGGAATCTACTTTTCTTGGATGTTTGGATAATGCTATTAAGTTCTGCTGTGAAACAAAACGATCTTCATATGCAATCGCATCTTCTGTCTTATCATAGTTAATAAAGACTGGAAGCGTTTTCGTAGCAGTATCATAAAAATATCCGCCAATATTTTGCGCATTCAAATTCTTTTTCCAGTTCAGTAATCTACACACGTCTTCATAAGTATACTTTTGATACAACTGAAAGTTCGTATCTTTATACGGTTGTGCATATCTTTCTTCAATAGTCTCTATACCATATTCTATAAGTTCCTTGACCATTTTTGAAAATTCAGAATCACGTATCAGCAATGCCTTGAATTCCGGATGCAATTCATATCCTTCATCGACTTTTTTAATTAATACACAAGAAGCATATTTTTTTCGTTCCTCTTCTTTCGCAAATTCGTTTGTCAAATTACGTATAACGGATTCCTCTACTATCTTGGAATAAGTCGCTTTATACTGTTCAGGCAACAATTTTTCCATATATGCAAGAATTCTCTGATTTTGATTAATCAAATGTTTCAGTACTAATAATTCGTGAATCCTCTTCATATTTGTAACTTTCTTAGAAAGGAATTCAATAATTAACTCTTCTTGCGTATTTAAGGTAACAGTATAGTCATCTGAATAGTATTTCTTTAAGAACGCATAATAAGATCCAAACTTCTCAAAATATTTACGCACATCAATAGAGCCATACTCCTTAAAATCCAAAACGGTCGGGATTCTTCCCAAACGATATCTCAAATTATCGAAAGATTCTCTAAGTAATTTTACATCATTGGTTCTTGCCAGATCTATAGAATGGTAGATGCGTTCTCTGGAAATCGCGTCAAAATGAATTGTAGATTCTCCAGGAATCACGCGCGTACCTTCTGATACATATCTACGAATGGAATCTTTATTGTAACTGCGGTCACCCGACAAAGCAATTGGAATCATAAAATTATTCGTGTAATTACCAATAAAATCCAATATTACAACATATTCTTTATTATCAGCTTTTCTAAGTCCACGCCCCAACTGCTGAACAAATATTACCGGTGACTGTGTCGGACGAAGCATAATTACTTGGTTTACACGTGGTGCATCAATACCCTCATTCATAATATCTACAGAAAAAATGTAATCTAATCCTCCCTCGTAGTCATCCTGCTCCAAACGTTCAATAGCGCGCTCACGTTTTTCCTGTGAATCATCACCGGACAAAAACAATGTACGTAATCCGCGTTCATTAAATAATCTAGATAATTCTTTCCCCTCATCTCTACGGCTTACGAAAATCAAACCTTTTACACGATCTCCATTATAACCATAATAATTTGCTTGCTTTAAGATATGATCTACTCTTGCAGAACAGGTTAATTGATTAAAGTCCTCTTTTTCATTAATCGTCTCGCCATCAATAATCAGATCGGTAATTCCATAATAATGGAAAGGACATAAAAGATTCTGCTCTAATGCTTGTTGGAGTCGAATTTCATATGCAATATTATGATCAAACAATGCAAATATATCAAATCCGTCCATACGTTCAGGAGATGCGGTCATGCCCAGATAAAAATTAGGCTTGAAATAACTCATGATTTTCTGATAACTATTTGCACCGGCCCTATGCACTTCATCGACTACGATTGTATCAAAATGGTCCGGTGAAAATTTCTGCATAATCTCATCTTTAGCCATTGTTTGCATCGTAGAAAAAATATAATCCTGTGCAAAACTCTTTTCTGTACCAGATAATAATCCGTAAGTTCTATTACTACCAAACACACGCTTATAACTCTTCAAAGCTTGTTTTGCAATTTGTTCTCTATGCACCAAAAACAACACTTTTTTCTGTTTTGTTTCTCTAAGTGCAAAGGCAGATGCATAGGTTTTTCCGCTACCACATGAACTGACTAAAAGTCCTCTGTGTTCATTGCTCTCTAATAATTTACGAAAATTGCTTACAAATCGTGCCTGCATTTTATTCGGCTGTAACTTATATGCTTGAAGATCAACCATTTGCTCTTTAGCAGCATTTTTCTTCTGTTCTTTTATAAGTCTATATCTTACTTCATAATCCTCAATGAAGTCTTTTACTGCAAGTGTATGTTTACTATTCCAAAGAGCATTAAATTCCGTCATCATTTGCTTCAGTAGTTCACCATCAGAAGTTGAAACAAGTTTCGTATTCCACTCTTTATTCACTGAAAATGCAGACGCTGTCATATTAGAACTTCCTACGATAAAACGGTAAATCTCTTCTTCTTTAAAAATATATCCTTTCGTATGAAACCCAGATGCACCTTCATCTGTAGAATCATATACTCGCACTTCAACATTCGATAGATCCGCTAAAGTTTTTAATGCTTTCGGTTCTGTAAATGTCAGATAACTTGTCGTTAATATCTTTCCCGGTATACCTTTATCGCGTAATTCAGCAAGTACCTGCTTTAACGGTGCCAGTCCACCTTCGGTAATAAATGCCACGCTAATATAAAAAGCATCACAATGGCGAAGCTCTCGCTCGATTGCAACAGATACTTTTTTCCCCTGCGTGTAGTCATTAGAAACAAACTCAGGCCTATATGCCAAATTTGAGTTGATTGCTGAATTAATAAAAGCCGTATCTAAACCTGAAGAAATATCGTGATTAGCCTTTACTGCCATCTGAATCACCTCCACTGTAATCGTTTATAATTTCAACAATATCATTTAACGTACTAACTCAAATTATATCATACATACGTTTATCTGTGGAAATAAAGTGCATGGATTAGAATGGGTAGATTATTTAATTGTGAAATGATTTCCAAAATATATTCGTTTCTTTTTATTGACTTTTTGCTACTATGGGGGTACAATCGTAGCTAAGAAATGGGTTTTTTACTGAGTAATGTCTTCGGACTGGAAAAGGGTGCTCGTTTCTTTTTTTATGTTCATTATATCATACAGATACATTTTACCATCTTTTGCATGTCGAATAACCATTATTACATTAAAAACATTATATCTTTCAATTTCCCCAACTTCATTAAACACTGGCAAAGCAAATCTTGACTCATAACGATACCAACCATACATTGCATCTATAGTATGTTTTTCTTTATAATTTTCAGTAAATTTCTTTCCGGCTGCAATTTCAATCAATTCTGGTAATCCCTGTGCGGCATTAGCTTTTGCCTTCGCATTTGCTCCTTTTAAAATATGTGTATAATTTGAATGAGTATACTCATCCGGTAAATCTGTTCCAATATAAACTGCATCATTGCTGTCATCAATTGTGTAGATATCTCCTACATATTGTTTTAGATATTTTTCAACATCCTCCCATTTTACAGATCTTTTCCCTTTGAATATGATGTCATGAATAAATACCGTTTTCTTTCCATCTATATCCTCGATTACATTTACTTTTCTTTCCACGTCTACCTCCTTCTGCTTCACTCAAATACACGCAATGCGTTATTTATTATTAAAAAAATAATATTCAGTCCTAATCATCCATTCGTTTTATTCGACATTCCGTTTCTGCTCTATACTTTAATAAACGTAACAGATATTCTGGAAGTTCTCTTTTCTCTGCTTCCCAATCTTGAACGGTACGATACGGAATCCCATAGTAGTCACTAAATTCACGTCTGTTCATTCCCATTTTTTCTCTTAATTCTTTTACTTCTTTTCCTCTGCTCATGATTGAACCCTCCCATTTAAATAACGCACTGCGTTACTTGATAGTACCAAATATATGCTATGTTGTCAATCAACTACCGTCTCACCTCTCATCATATTTTCGCCCATATGTTTTTATGAAATAGAAAAGACAGGCCCGAACTCCTTGTAAATCAAGGTTTTTCGTCCTGTCATTAATATAACATGTGCTCCTGTAACTGATATCAGCAAAGCACGTTTCCTCTGCTCCGTTATCTTATCGATTATCAATTTTCTCCGGGAACATATCATGATTACTCATACGATTCCAGGCAACCTGCTCCCAGTTGGTACCTGGCTTTCCATAATTACAATACGGATCGATGG
>ERZ1673739.3320-NODE-3320-length-11072-cov-35.681311_pt1 | contig 11072 bp, 8 predicted proteins | sample MGYA00580210_ERZ1673739 | MGnify/ENA primary metagenome ERZ1673739 (study PRJEB41218, sample SAMN15661749) | gut metagenome | host: Homo sapiens | place: Canada: London | collected 2015-08-20/2019-03-30 | study: EMG produced TPA metagenomics assembly of...
AGGCAATCTGGAATGAATTTTGGCTACGTTACTGTGAACGGAGTGGACAGTAACGATTGCTATAGTTTCGAATATTATAAGTGAATATACTCTTTACCATAACGTTGTGATATGATATATTTTTACAGAAGTAAATTATTAAAGTATGAAAAGACAGTTTTAAGAAATTGGAGGATAAAAAATGGACGCAGCGAAAATTGTCAGTAAGATCAGCAAAGAGCATGGTATTATCAAGAATGTATATTTTCTTGCATGTGGAGGATCTCTTGTAGACTTGTACCCGGGATATTATTTTGTACGTGCGGAATCAGCAGTGATGGATGCACAGTGGATCCCTGCAAGAGAATTTGCATTGACACCGCCGAAAAAACTGGGAAAGGACAGTCTTCTGATTATCTGCTCTCATAGTGGAAAGACCAAAGAATGTCTGGAAGCAGCGAAGGTGGGAATGGATGCAGGTGCAGCAGTAGTGACTATGACACATGCACCGGGATCCCCCTGCGATTGTGAAGAGTGGATTTCTGTTGTATATGACTGGGCACCGGGAGTAAAGGAAGCCCAGAAACCTCAGGGAATTGTTCTTGACATCCTTAATGAACTGATGAAGGCGCAGGAGCCGGGATATACCCTTTACAATAGTATTAAAGAAGGATTTGAGAAAATTGATGATATCATTGCAGAGGCAGTGAAAAAACAGCAGAACTCAGCATGGCTTTTTGCAGAAAAATATTATGAGGAGCCAAATCTCTATATTATGGCATCCGGTGCTTCCTATTCACAGGCATATGGATTTGCAATCTGTTCTCTGCAGGAGATGCAGTGGATGGACTGCGGATATCTCAATTCAGCAGAATATTTCCATGGACCTTTTGAAGTTACAGATGAAGATCATCTCTATATCCTGATGATGAGCCGGGGCAGAAACCGTATGATGGATGAACGTGTACTGACTTTCCTTGAGAAATATGGTAAGAAATATGAGGTGATCGATGCTGATAACCTTGGTATGGAAGCAATTGATGACGGCTGTGTGGAATACTTTACACCAATGCTTTTTTATACCATGACAACTGTTTATCGTACTGCTTTGCAGGATAAGAGACGTCATCCTCTGGATATGAGAAGATATATGGGAGTTGTGGAATACTAAATCACAGGATTTTTATAATAACACAGAAAGAGGAAAAAGGATGAGCAAATACAGTACAAAGCTTTTAGGCTTCGGAGATAATGTGGTGGATATCTATGATCATCAGAAGACTATGTATCCAGGTGGAAACTGCGTAAATGTCAGTGTATATGGAAAAATGGCCGGATGTGAAAAAACAGCATACATGGGATATTTCGGAGATGACGAAGAGGCAGAACTGGTCATTGATGCACTAAAGAAAAATGGTGTAGAGACAGTGAAATGCAGACAGCTTCATGGTGAAAACGGATATTCCAGAATTACATTAAAGGACGGAGACAGAGAGTTTCTGGACTTTAATGAAGGCGGTATCAGGGGAAAGACACCGTATGTTCTGGATCGCTTTGACCTGGAATATATGAAAGGTTTTGATGTGGTACACAGTGGAAATTATTCCTTTACGGAGGAAGAACTTCACAAGATGAAAGAAGCCGGAATACAGATTTCCTTTGATTTTTCGGATGATTCCACAGAAGAGTATTACAGAAAAACAGCACCGGATGTTACATATGCTTTCTGTTCCTTTGATGGAACGGATCAGGAGACAGAGGAACATTTGAAGAAAATTATTTCCATGGGACCAAGGCTTGCCATGGCATCCAGAGGGGCAAAGGGCTGTATATTGTATGATGGAGAGAAATTTTTTGTACAGCCGGCGATGCCGCTGAAAGAAGTGAAGGACACTTTGGGAGCCGGAGATTCTATGATCGCTTCTTTTCTTACAGGTTACACAGGAAGAATAAAGAATGGTTTTGATCAGGATGTTGCAATCAGGGAAAGTCTCAAAGAAGCAGCAGCTTTTGCAGCAGGTATCTGCGGCATAGAGGGCGCCTTTGGCTGCGGAAAGAAATATGAATAACAGGAGGAAAAAGCAGCAATGAAATATAAAGGAAAAGGCAGGATAGTTCTGTGCTTTCTTCTGTGTATGCTCATGGCACTGCCGGTGGGGATCGGAAGTGCAGCAGCAGTAAAAGCAGCGGAACAGCAAACCATTATTATAGGAACAAATGCAGAATATTCACCTTTTGAATATCTGGATGATAACGGAAATATCACTGGTTTTGACTATGATCTTCTGGAGGCCATTGCCAGAGAAGAAAACGTAAAACTGGTGTGGAAGGATATGCCATTTGATTCTCTGATGGGCTCTATGGAGGCAGGAGATGTACAGGTGATCGCTGCCGGAATCGGACCTACAGAAGACCGTAAAAAGAGTGTTGATTTTTCTGACGTATATTATACTGGTACACAGTGTATCATCAGCCGTAAAGACAATCCTGTTAAGGATTTTGAAGAGCTGTCAGGGAAAACGGTGGCAGTTCTGGAAGGTGCGCAGAGTGATATGATCGCATCCGGTGAGACAACAGATTACGGCGAAGTAAAGGATGCAAAGGTAAAACGCTTTAAGAATGCTTCCAGTGCAGTAATGGAACTGAAAAACGGCGGTGCAGATGCAGTGCTGATTGATAATATCATGGCTGAGATCTACTGTAAACAGAACTCTGATCTTCAATATGAATCTGTTCCAAGTACAGCAGAGGATACTGTTTTCTGTATTCAGAAAGGAAACACAGAGATTGCTCAGATCATTAACGATGGACTTGCAAAGGTGAAGAATTCAGGCGAGTATGATGATCTGTACCAGAAATATTTTGTGGATACGTTGGAGAACAGCGAGGACGTTACAGATGTGGCTGCAACAGATGGACTTCTGGGATTGTTAAGCTTTATTTTTCTTCAGGATAACAGATGGAAATTCTATATAAACGGACTTGGAATCACACTGCTTGTTTCTTTGATGTCTGTGATCGTAGGTATCCTGATCGGTCTTGTGGTAGCACTGGTTCGTCTTGGTGCGGCAAAGAAGGGAAGAAGAACGGTTCTTTCCACTATTGCAGATGTTTATGTGGATGTGATACGTGGAACACCGTCTGTGCTTCAGCTGATGATCATTTATTTTGCGGTATTCCACAGCAGACTGGGATATGTGGCAGCAGTAGTCAGCTTTGGTATCAACAGTGGTGCCTATGTATCTGAGGTCATCCGCGGAGGTATCCTGTCTGTAGATAAAGGACAGAGTGAGGCCGGACGTTCCCTGGGGCTTGGATATAAAGATACCATGCGTTTTATTGTTATCCCTCAGGCAGTAAAAACAATCCTTCCAGCAATGGGTAATGAATTTATCCAGCTGATCAAGGAGACTTCTATTTTGGGTTATGTGGGAATTATGGATCTGACCAAGGCGGCAAGTTATGTTTCCTCACGTACTTATCAGATGTTTATTCCTCTGATCGCAGCAGGTATTATGTACTATCTGATCGTGAAGTGTTTAAGTATTCTTCTGAAAAGATTTGAAAGGAGACTGAGAGAAAGTGATTGATGTAAAAAATCTGAAAAAATCCTTTGGGGATGTACATGTATTAAAAGGAATTACAACTCATGTAAACAAAGGGGAATGTATCTGTATCATCGGTCCTTCCGGTTCGGGAAAATCTACATTTTTGCGTTGTCTGAATCTCCTGGAAAAGCCGGAAGAAGGTGAGATTATTATTGATGGACAGGAAATTCTGGATCCTAAGCTGAACGTGGATAAATTCAGAGAAAATGTAGGAATGGTTTTTCAGCATTTTAACCTGTTCCCTAATATGACTGTACTGAAAAATATAACCCTGGCTCCTGTGAGACTGGGAAAATGGAATGCTGCGGAAGCAGACCAGAAAGCCAGAGCACTTCTGAAACGTGTAGGACTGGAAGAAAAAGCAAATGCATTTCCCGGCAAGCTTTCCGGTGGTCAGAAACAGCGAGTGGCTATAGCTCGTGCACTGGCCATGAATCCTGAGGTTCTATTGTTTGACGAACCTACATCTGCACTGGATCCTGAGATGGTGGGGGAAGTTCTTGAGGTTATGAAAGAACTTGCACAGGAAGGAATGACCATGCTTGTTGTTACCCATGAGATGGGGTTTGCAAGAGAAGTCAGTGATCGTGTGCTGTTTATGGACGAGGGAATCATCCTGGAGGATAAAAAGCCGGAAGAACTTTTCACAAATCCGGGAGAGGCACGAACCAAGGAATTTCTTTCAAAAGTATTATAATTTTTCAGTGGAATGTTTCCTGTACTTCTGCGGGCTGCAGCCCTTCACTCTGGAGAATACCTTGGCATAGTAGTTGGAGTCTGTGAAGCCGGATTTCTGGGCGACTTCCATGATGCTGTCGTCGGAGCTGAGGAGAAATTCAAGGCTCCGTTCCACCCGGTATTCCTGCAGAAATGTAAACAGGGATACGTTCATGTATCTCTTGAATAACCGGCTGCATTCGCTCTCGCAGAGGTGGATTTCCTCTGCGATATCTTTCATCTGGATTTTATTCATGTAATTGTGTTCCAGATAATCCATGATCTCACGCATACGGTTGCGTTCCAGTTTGCTGTGTTCCGTATAGGGGAGGTTCTCCGGAAGATTCTGCAGCATACAGCGCCACAGCTTTTGCAGAGTTCCGGTGATATCCAGTTCGTAAAATTCCTTTTTCTCTTCATACAGAGTTATGATTTCTCTCACATATTCGGAAAAAATTTCATGCCAGGGCTGCGAATAGTCAATGTAGACTGCAGGAAGGGAGAAATTGTGTAAAAATGGCTCCACATATTTCCTACGCAGGATACTTCCGTAGGAACCATAGATAATCTTTGGCAGAAAAGTGATGGAGACATATTTGCCGTCTTTCATATCTTCCATGAAGCCTGCGTGGAGTACATTGGCATTTCCCAGAAGGATATCTCCTGCTTTCATGTGGTAGGTACACTGGTTTACTTTATAGAGAATCTGTCCATCCAAGACAAGGGTGATTTCTATCTCAGGATGCCAGTGCCAGAGAAAGGAGCCGGATTTGTAGCCGGAAAGTTTCTCATAGCTTACCAGCAAAGGAAATTCATCACTGCCATGTTTCTTCAGTTCTTTCTGTGAGCCGTCGGTTATGATCTCTGCCATTATATATGCGTCCTCCATTGAGAATATATGATGATCTTTAATTATCCTATCTTATAGCAATTCCGGAAAATATTGCAGACAACCTGCTGCATCAGAGAAAGACCGTTATGCGAAATTGCTGTTGATGACTTATATAATATATTGTACACTTATATAGATATAAACGCAAGATTTTACTATTTTCCCCTTAGATTATCAAGGAATTTTATGACACAGCAGGGTATACTTTAATTCAAGAGTGTAGCTGATAAGGCTGCTCCCAAACTTTCATACACATATTCCCGTCTGCCGCTGGTTTTCACACCTGCACTGCCACTGTAAACCGTGAAAATTGTCAGTACATAGTACTCATAAAACTATGTATCAGCGGTCAGACCGGAAAAATGAACGGAGGATTTTTACAATGAATATTCCAAATAAAAATGAATTGACACGTATTTACGGCGAAGCAGAGAAATCAGCAGCACGTTTTCAGGCTGTAGCTGATCATTTCGCAGAAATTTACCATCATGATATAGCAGAATTTTTTACAGCACCGGGAAGAACGGAGATCATCGGAAACCATACAGATCATAATGGCGGCCGTGTGATTGCAGGCAGCATTGATATGGATACCATCGGTGCAGCTTACCCGAACAACAGCAGTGTTATCCGTATCACCAGTGAAGGATATGACAAGGAAGTTGTCGTAGACATCAATGATCTTGCCAGCGTACCGAAGGCTCAGGGAACCGTATCTCTGGTAGCAGGTATGGTGGAAGCTATTCAGAAATTCGGTTTTAAAGTAGCCGGTTTTGATGCTTATGTGACCACAAATGTAATCCGCGCAGCAGGTGTAAGCTCTTCTGCATCTTTCGAAATGCTGGTATGTTCCATCATTAATTATTTCTTTAATGATGGTGCAATGACATACATCAACTATGCAAAAGCAGGACAGTATGCTGAGAATGTTTACTGGCTGAAGGCTTCCGGATTAATGGATCAGCTTGCATGTGCAGTTGGCGGACCGATCCTTCTGGACTTCTCAGACAGAGAGAATCCAAAATATGAGAAAGTAAACTTCTCTTTCCATGATTATGATCATCATCTTGTAATCGTTAATACAGGAAAAGGTCATGCTGATTTAAGTGAAGAATACTCTGAGATCCCTATGGAAATGAAAGAAGCAGCCAAGGCAGCAGGAGCAGAGCTTCTCTGTGAGACAACTCTTGACAAAGTGCTTGCAAATATGGATAAGATCGATAATGACAGAGCAATCTTAAGAGCGATTCATTTCTTCAAAGAGAACGAACGTGTAGAGAGAGCTGCAAAAGCAGTTGAAGAGAAAGATGGTGAGACTGTACTGAAGCTACTCAGTGAATCAGGAAAATCTTCCTGGGAATTACTTCAGAACTGCTATCCGATCAAAGCATATACAGAGCAGAAGATTTCTGTTGCGCTTGCTCTTACAGATCTCTTCCTTGAGAAACTGGGCAAAGGTATCTGCCGTATCCATGGAGGCGGATTTGCCGGTGTTATCATGTGCGTAGTGCCGGAAGAGGAGACAGAGAACTATGTTTCCTATATTTCTGAATTTGCAGGAAAAGAGAATGTATATCCGATGAATATCCGCGCAGTCGGTGCAGTACATATTGAAAAGTAAATATGCCGCAAAGGGTGTTGTCGAACATAAAATTATGAGCAGACAGCGAAGCAGATTGTGAATATCTGTTTGACAAATATTGATTTAGATGTTATCAGGAAAAACAGGCAGCAGTAAGGTGGATTGGATTGCCATACACTTTACTGCTGTTTTTTTGATGGAAGTTTCCTGTTTTGCTTTTCAATGTAAAATTCCTGTATTATAATTGTGATAATGTATAATTATGATAAGAATATATGGTGATTTTTGTAGATAATGCATTTTGTATCTGTTTATCAGAATGTGAAATTTACAGGAATTGCTACAGAATTATCAGGTATCTAACCGAATAAACTGCGGAGCAGTTATTCGATGTAGAGCCGCGTAACGAAGCGGATGATTTTATCCGTCTGACATGAGGGGGAAGGAATAATGAAAAAAAGGTGGACAATGCGGAGGGCACTGCTTGTTCTGTGCATTGCAAGTGTAGTGTTCGCACTTCTTCTGCAGACATTTCTGTTTCATCAGTCTCTGCGCAGACAGATTCGGGCAGAGAGCATTTCAGATCATGAGATTTCTCTGAATAAAATGCAGACAGATCTGTCTAATTTTATTCACACAATACGAGGGGAAATGCTTACGATCTACAGTGAGCAGGATCTTATCGCAGCTATGCGTGAAGCTGCGGAAAAAGATACAGACATGAAGGATTATTACTGGAGAAGCTGGTATTTTGCAAGGAAGCGTTTTACAAAGGAGGATCAGCTTCTTGCCATGTATCTTTATGATACAAAGGATCATCTGATCAGCAGCTACCGCTACAATTCAGTTACATATCCCAAAGATATTTACAAGGCAGAGTATGATGATAATTCAGACCGGGTTTATGATTATGTGCATGGAAAACGTACAGATCTGATGATTTCCGGATATCACAATTCTGCCGCAAAGAAAGATATTGTGCGATTTGTGCTGAAACTGCATAATTATGATGCAGACAGGAATGCCCTGGGGTATCTGGTCTGTGATATTAACAGTGCGGCACTTACTTCTATTATGGCTAAATATGTAGATGTAGAGCAGGTATGTCTGTGGCTGCAGCCGTTAAATGACCGGGTGATCGCAATGACCGGGGAGGCTTCAGAGAGTCAGTGCAGAATCCAGAAACAGCTTGCAAAGGTTGTACAAAGTCATTATAAATCCGGTGAACTGGAACAGGAGTATGATGGGAATTATCTGATCCAGGTGTCTCAGGAGAATTATAATCTGGAGGCATTTGTGCTTGTCTCACAGTCTCTTCTCACTGCAACGCAGAAGACACTGATCCGAACACTTCTTATTATAATGGGAGCCATGATCTTTGCAATTATGGTGATCGTATTGTTTGTGTCTCAGTGGATGACAAAGCCTGTAGAAGAGATGAGCAGCACTATCACGCGGATCAAGGACGGAGAAACCCAGCTTCGGGTGCAGCCCGTAGGATGGTCCCAGGAGCTGACTACGCTGGGTACGGAATTTAATGAAATGCTTGACCGTATGCAGGTCATGGCGCAGGAAGAACTGCAGCATAAAATGCTGGTAGAGCGTACGGAATACAAAATGCTGCAGGCGCAGATCAATCCCCATTTCCTCTATAATACACTGGATACCATGAGCGGGATTGCCAATGCTCAGAACTGTCCGATGGTAAGCGGTATGTGTCATTCACTGTCTGCAATTTTCCGCTACAGTCTGAATATGACAGATGAGCTTTCCACTGTGCAGAATGAGATGGCGCATGTGAGAAATTATCTCTATGTTATGGATGTGAGAAATGGCTCAACGATAGCTTACGATTATCAGATTGACAGCGATACACTGGCAGATCAGATGCCGCGTATCTGCATCCAGCCGGTTGTGGAGAATGCACTTACACATGGTCTCAGAAACGTCCGCCGTAAGGACAAAAAGCTTCTGATCCGTTCAGAACATGTGAATGAGAATCTGGTGATCACAGTTCAGGATAATGGTGCGGGAATGGATGCGGAATCTATGAACCGTCTGCTGGATCAGAATGATATGAAACGTGTGGAATCCGGCATTTCCATTGGAATCCTGAATGTTAATGCGCGTCTCAAGAGGCTTTTCGGAGAGAAATACGGACTGCATATTGAAAGTACAGCAGGCGAGGGGACAACTGTGACGATCACAGTCCCGGCTGTTTCTACGGAGATGGAAAATGTGTAACTGTTCAGTACCTTCACAGTTACGAGCCAAAATGCATTAAAAATCACCTGCGGTGATGGCATTTTGGCTTGTATGTCTCGGGATTTTGGTACTTACGTGCCAAAACACCTCGCGGGATAGTAGACTACTGAATAGTTACGAAAATGTTCAAAAATGAGCAAGGAGAGAGACAATGAAAAATATGAAATATAAGGTTCTTGCTGCAGATGATGAATTCTGGAGCAGGGAAAATATCCGGAACCTGATACCATGGGAGGAGTATTCCCTGGAATTTCTGGAGCCTGCATGTGACGGGGAAGAGGTTATAGAGAGGATTGCCGAAGAAAAACCGGATATTATTCTCACAGATATTAATATGCCATTTCTGAGCGGTCTGGAATTGCTGCAGCGTTTGCAGAATGAATACCCTGAAATCATTACCATTGCCATCAGTGGCTATGATGACTTTGATAAGGTAAAGGGTGTATTTGTTTCCGGCGGCCTGGATTATCTTCTGAAGCCTGTGGGAAAAGAAGAGATGGTAAAGGTTCTTACCAAGGCACTGGGACTTCTGGAAGAGCGGGAGAATACAAAAAAGCAGGATGAGACCAGCAAGCTTCAGAAACATAAGCTGTCATCATTTCTGGAAGACAGTGAATACTCGGCACTGCTTTCCGGAAAACTGTACGGGCAGTCAGCATCCCAGATTCATGTATCTAGCACGAATACATTTTCGGAAGTAGCCACACTGATGGTTAAATTTTACAATATTACAGAGATTGCGGAGCAGTTTGAACATGATAATCTGCAGATGTCCTGGAATATCAAGTCTAGATTGAGAGAATTGACCGGTCTGGAGGAGAATGCGATTATTTTTAACAACAGCAATAAGATGAGTGAATTTCTTATTGTAAAGACTGCTGATGCAAAGGAATTCAGAGCACTGGCGGAAAATATTCTGAAGGAGTTTCCGCTGGAAGAATACGGCCCTGTTTCTGTTGTGCTCCATGAGCAGACAAGTTCACTGGATGATATCGGTACAGTTTACAGAGAACTGATCTCAACACTGATTACTCGTCCGTTTAACAGGGAACACAGTATCCTTTCCTGTCCGGAAGAGAAAACCGGAGAGCTGCCAAGAAACAGCGAAACGCAGATGGTCGGGAAATCAGCACCTGCACATATGGAGACGGAGTTGTACCATCTGTTGACAACGGGACAGAAGGCAGAGGCAGAGAAGCTGATCTTTAAGACCTGTAATTTCAGGCAGTGTGATGATGGAAACTGGACTTACCTGGATGTGAAACAGTATGCGGGCAGGATTACAGGAATCCTTTACCGTTATGTTCAGGAGAAATGTCCGGAGCTTACCGCGCAGGCAGAGGAAGCCATGGATAACATTGATTATTATATGAAATGTCTCAATGCACACTCTCTGCTTGTCTCCCTGAAAATCCTGCTGGACAGCTTATGGGAGAACGGAGAAGATAAAAGCTCTGATACAGGTTCTATTATGCAGCAGGTAGAGCAGATCCATAAATATATTGAGCGTTCCTATCATGAGAATATTACACTCACTGCTCTGGCAGAGCAGTATCATATGGATGCAAGCTATCTCTCCAGGATTTTCAGTCAGAAATACGGTGAGACGATCATTGCATTTCTTACCAGAATCCGGATGGAGAAAGCGGCAGAGCTTATGAAAGATCAGGACAAGAAGCTGGAGACGATTTCGTTTCTGGTGGGATATGATGATTATAACTACTTCAGCAGGGTGTTCCGAAAGAAGATGGGATGCAGCCCGAGGGAGTATCGGAATAAGTTTGTACAATTATAATATGGAAGAAACTCAGGTAGAATTGAGTGGACAGTAACGAAAGCGGAAGTCCTCTGTATGGCGGTTCTTATCGAATCGAATGGATACAGAGGACTTTTTTGAAAGATATACAACTGATCAATAGAGAAAACATACAAGTTACTGGCATTTTGCTCAACTTGTTCATATTTTGTCCAAGTTTTATATATAAACTGGTCAAAAATGTGCAACAAAATTTTCCAAATATGTCCTAAC
>ERZ1673739.3321-NODE-3321-length-11070-cov-3.969950_pt1 | contig 11070 bp, 14 predicted proteins | sample MGYA00580210_ERZ1673739 | MGnify/ENA primary metagenome ERZ1673739 (study PRJEB41218, sample SAMN15661749) | gut metagenome | host: Homo sapiens | place: Canada: London | collected 2015-08-20/2019-03-30 | study: EMG produced TPA metagenomics assembly of...
CCGGAGTGTGTTTAACCACACTCCAGCACTCTGGTACATACTTTTTCCACCAGATCCGGACTGTGACTGACTATAATCATACCAATCCCTCTTCTCTGTGTTTCCTCTATAAGAAAATGCCAGATCTGACTCTGGGTGACAAGGTCCAACATAGTACTGATCTCATCTGCCAGAAGAAACCGGGTGCTTTTTCCAAGTGCTCTCGCAATACAGAATCTCTGCAATTCTCCGCCGGAGAGTTCAGCCGGAAAACGATGAAGCCAGTCCGGTTCTATTCCCAATTTCTTTATATAGTCATCTTCTGTCTGATCTCCTTCTTCCAGAACCGTTTTCATTCGAAGTCTTGGATTCACAGCCTGCTCCGGATGCTGCCAGATCATCTGTACCGGACAATAACCTTTATACGCATGTAACGGCCTTCCGTCCAGAAATACGCTGCCGCTTTCCGGTTCCGATGTAGTTGGCATAGTCACGATTACTTCGTCTTTTACCTCACCTGTTTCCTGCGCTGCCCATACAGATGCCCCTCCTGTAAATGTGGCAGTTATACATACCGCCGTCAAAATTGCCAATAACTTTCTCTTCATTCTTTTCGTTCCTCCTTTTATTTTTTGCGCACAAACGAACCAGGCAATATTCACCATTAAAGCAAATCCCTACTCACTCCTTATTGCTTTTCGCAAATTAAAGCAGGAGACTTACTTGATTCGATCAAATTCAGTATAACATCTTTACATACATCCTATAACCGCCCGTGGGGAATATCTACCTATTCTTATCTTGCATGAATTACAGTGGTTTTTTCATACCTGAAAATCCCCCTGGGAGGCTTGTTCTGACAGTCAGTTCTGTTAAAATATAACCAGCACAAAAGTTTGTGCCGTATATCAGATAAAGTTGCACAGACCTCCACGCAAGTGCATCAAAAACCCATTAAAAAAGTACTTCCCTATCCGCAGGAAGTACTTTTTTATCTTTTTTTTATTTATAAAACTGCATCCACCAGTTCTTTTGTATATTGTTTCTGAGGATGATTGATAATATCATCCGGTGTCCCGCTTTCTACGACTTTTCCCTCATATAGCACAACAACCCGGTCGCAGAACATCTGAACCAGAGCCAGATTATGGCAGATAAAAATAAACGACAGACCACGATTTTCTTTCAGTTCTTCCAGAAGTTCCATAATCTGTTTCTGAATCGTTACATCCAGAGCACTGGTTGCTTCGTCACAGATGAGGATCTTCGGTTCCACAGCCAGTGCTCTGGCAATGGCCGCACGCTGACACTGCCCCCCACTTACTTCATGGGGATATCGCCTGGCGTATTCTCTGTCTAGTCCGCACTGTTCCAGCAGCTCTGCTACTCTTTTTTCCACATCTTTTTTTTTCATTCCGCTGTTGCACAGACTCTCTCCGATTCCATCTCCCAGTGTCCTTCTCGGATCAAAAGAACCATCCGGATTCTGAAAAACCATCTGAATCTTCTGATATATTTTTTTCATCTGACGGGGTTTCTTTTTGGTGATGTCTTCTCCTTCGAATTTCAGCGTACCATCTGTAATATCCGTCAGACGGGTAATCAGTTTGGCCAGAGTGCTTTTGCCTGAGCCGGACTCTCCTACAATTCCAAGTGTTTCGCCCTCTTTCAGAGTAAAACTGATATCATCTACTGCCTTAAAGGAATCTTGCCCTTTCTGTGTAAATATTTTAGTTAAATGTTCTGCTTCTAAAAGTGTAGTCATACTTCTGCCTTTCTTCGCAGCCTTGGCACTGCTTCCAGTAGTTTTTTTGTATAAGAATCCTGTGGATGCTCCATTACGCGGACACAGTTTCCGTACTCTACTGTCTTTCCGTCTTTCAGAACCAATACCGTATCTGCCATTGCACGAACCACTCCGATATCATGGGTTACAATTACAATCGCAGTTCCAAACAATTCCCTTAATTTCAGCATTTCTTTTACTACCTGTCTCTGGACAGACACATCCAGCGCACTGGTAGGTTCATCCGCAAACAGAATAGGGGGATTCATAAGCATGGCAATGGCGATCCCGGCTCTCTGGTTCATTCCCCCGGAAAGCTCGAAAGGATAACTGTCCCACACTCTCTGACTGTCTTTGAAATTCAGTTTGTCAAACAGTTCCATCGCCCGGTTTTTGGCCTCATCTCTGGTTACTTCTCTGTGGGCGCGCATACTTTCATAAATCTGTTCCCCTATGGTGCGGATTGGACAAAGGGAGGCACCCGCATCCTGAAAGATCATACCGATGTTTGCTCCTCTGATCTTTCTTTTCTCTTTTTCCGGGATGTCCAGGATATTCTGTCCCATATACCGGATATCCCCTCTTGTTACAAGACCATCTTTTCCCAAAAGTCCCATGGCAGCCTTCAGCAAAGTACTCTTTCCACTTCCGGATTCCCCTACAAGTCCCAGAATCTCTCCCGGTTCAAGAGAAAAACTCACATCCTGGACTACCGCTTTTTTACCAAAAGATATCTCCACCGATTCATAGGTCAGTATTTTATCTTCCATTTCTGTATAAATTCCTCCTGATCTCCGTAATTTTTCATTCATAAAGCGGCAATCTGCTTATGTCTGCCTCTGCTGTTTTCATTATGCATTACTCAATATTAAGGTCTGCAGTTAATTCGTAGTAATCGCATGGATGAGCTGTCAGTCCGGTTACATTTGACTGCATGATCATACTCATTCTCAAATGAGAACAGAATACATAGGCATTATCATCCAGAATTGTCTGCTGCATCTCAATTCCCAGCTCTGCACGTTTGTCTGAATCAAATTCTGTCTCCATCTGGTCTTCCAGTTCCTCCAGCCTGTCGCTGTGGTAATGGCCATTGTTATTTACTGCTTCATCCAGCGCACAGGAGGTAAAGAAATACTGTGGATCTCCTGTTGGTGCCGTTACCATTGCACTTGCATAGACATCCCATAACGCAGGATCTTTACGAATGGTGTTGTTATCAGAAGTACAGTTAATCTGAACATCCATACCAATCTCTTTTAAAGTTGCCTGTGCAGTTTCCGCAAGAAGGGGAAGTTCCTGACGGCTTGGATAAGTAAGCCAGCGAATCACCAGCTTCTGACCGTCTTTTTCACGGATGCCATCGCCGTCCTCATCGACCCATCCGGCTTCTTCCAGAACCTGTTTTGCCCCGTCCGGATCATAACTTTCTGTTGTCAGATTCTGGCCTCCAAAGGAAAAGGTGTCCGGAAATGCTCCTACAGCCGGATAACCGTATCCCCTCAGAAGTACGGTTACAAAACTTTCTTTGTCAATTCCCATGGCAATTGCCTTACGAACTGCCGGGTCAGAAGTTATCGGACTTTCAAAATTCATCCATGCATAAAACGCCCGGCTTGTAGCTGTACTGGAAAAGGTAAAATCATCGTTTTCAAACAATGGATAACTTGCATATGCCATGCCATAGGCCGCATTGATTTCTCCCGACTGAAGAGCAAATGCCAGTGTGTCACCGTCCGAGATCGTGCGAACTGTAATCTCATCCACATTTACATCTCCATTCCAGTAATTCTCATTCTTTACAAGATTCAGATGATCATCAGTTACCAGATCCACAGCTACATACGGACCTGTACCAATAACGATGCCATTGTCCGTTATACCCGCCTGAACATCAATGATACAGGCATACGGATCGCTGAGATAATTAATCAGTGCCGGTTTCGGTTCTGTCGTCTTTATGGTAATCGTATTGCCATCTGTTTCTATGGAATCAATGCAAAGGTCTCCTGCTGCACGTTCATGATTAGCAACCAGGGACTCCAGACATTCTTTAACTGCTTCTCCGTCACACACACGCCCATTGGAAAAGACAACCCCGTCATTTAAAGTGATCTTCCAGGTCAGCTCATCCACATTTTCATATTCTTTTGCAATCCATGGTTCAATTTCCATGGTATCAGAATAACGGAAAAGTGTCTCTCCGATTCCATAACGCATACATGCCCATCCTGCATATGTATTCTGTGGATTGACATCTGCCTCTTCATTTTCTGCATTAAAGGTAGTATCCCCAAATACAAATGTCTTTTTGTCAGCTGCCATCGCCGGCATTGCCGTGACCAGAAGTGCTGCCCCCAAAGCTGCTGCCAGTACTGAAATTTTTTTTGCTCTCATTAATACATCCTCCTTCTCATATGTATGATTATATAATCCTCCTCACTGCTCCCAAATAAACTAATGGCTTTATGGCTTGGAGGTATTTATTAGAGTGTTTTCAAAAGTACTTTTTTGCAAAACATATCATAAATTTGAACACGCAAATTACCGGAATAAATTTCGAAACACGCTCTTCTTCATTCTTGTAGAAATATCATTACTATGACGATTTTATGCACGAACATTTTTCGGGTCCAGATAATCCCGCACAGTATCTCCTAACAGGTTAAAAATCGACACAGATACAAAGATTGCGATTCCCGGTGACAGCACTACCCAGGGATATGTCTGAATCATGCTGCGTCCGCTGCTCATCATACTTCCCCACTCAGCCATGGGAATCTGCGCTCCCAGGCCAAGAAAAGACAGTCCTGCAAGTTCCATCATCATAGTTCCGATATCCAGCATAGCGGTTACAAGAACTGTTCCCATCATATTTGGCAGAATATGCCGGATCATAACCTGTCCGGAACTATCCCCGGATAACATCGCTGCATGAATATAGGGTTCATTTTTCAAAGCCAGCGTCTGGCTTCTGGCAATACGGGAATATTTCGGCCAGCTGACCACTGCCAGTGCAAGAATTGCATTCTGGATTCCCCCTCCAAGCACTGCTGCAATCGCCATGGCAAAAACAATCCCCGGAAATGCCAGACAGACATCTGAAATTCTCATCATAACAGCGTCCATGATTCCACCGTAATATCCACAGCAGATTCCCACAATTGTTCCGAATATGGAAATCACAGCCACCAGAATAAATGTTGAGAAAATACTGGCTCTTGCACCGCTGATCACTCTCGACAGCATATCCCGCCCATACATATCCGTTCCCATAGGGTGCTGCAGACTCGGCGGCAAAAGTGCACTTGTCAGATCCTGTGTATAGGGATCATACGGACACAGATGATCGGAAAAAAATGCCAGTATCACCAGTCCCAAAGCTAAAATAAGAAAAAGAATCAGTTTTTGTTTTATGTGATTTTTTTTGACTTTCTGTACTCGTACCGTCACATTTTTCTTCTGCTTTTCGCTCATTGACCGTTACCTCCCAGACGAATTCTCGGATCCAGGAAGCGATAGGACAGATCTGTAAGAAGATTGACCAGTACATAAATGATCGCCATCCACATAACATATGCCTGAATAATCGGGTAGTCACGCATGGATATGGCATCTACCGCCATTTTTCCTACACCGTCCCACATAAAAATAGATTCCACAATTGCCGTTCCGCCAAGAAGATTTCCAATGGACAGCATTAACAAAGTAACAATCGTTACAAATGACGCTTTCATGATACTTTTCCAGAGAGTAACGGAAAATTTGATTCCCCTGGCCTTTGCGCCTGCCACATAGTCTTTACTTAATTCATCCAGAACCGTAGCCCGTACCTGCCGGAGATATTTCGCAGACATTGCCACTGCCAGTGTGATTGCAGGCATTGCCACACTTTTCAGGCTTACTTCTTTCGATATCACCGGAAAAATCCGCAATTTAATCGCAAGAAAATACATCAGCAGAAGTGATACAAAAAAATTAGGCAGGCTGTTTCCGATAAAACTGCATAACCGAATCAGATAATCTATGACCGTATTCTGTCTGACTGCTGCCAGAATTCCAAGTGGTATGGATATGACAACCGTAAGCAGAATGGACGTTACCGTCAGAAGCAGCGTAGCCGGAAGCTTTGATACAAACGTGTCAAAAACAGAAAATCCGGATACATAGCTTTTTCCCATATCCCCGTGAAGCAGTTTTCCCAGCCATACAAAATACTGAATCAGAAAAGGTTTATCCAGTCCCAGCTGCTTCCTGGCTGCATCCAGCGTATCTTCAGATACCACTGCGCCGGTATTTTCCATCTTCTGTGTTACCACATCACTTCCGGCAATCCTCATCAGGCCATAGGAAAGAAAGGTAATGGCAAACAGAATCGGAATCAGCTGAAGCAAACGCCTGATCGCATATTTTTTCATTTGTTTATCTCCATTATATTATTTTTAACCGAATCACTGGAGCGTGTTTGAAAAGTCATTCCCGCAAACTGTGACGCACATCTTGTAAAAATCATTTTCCAAACACTCTTCAGGAAGCGGTTTACCAAGAGAAGCTTGCACTGCTCCTGATACAGTCAAGTTCCACCATTGCCTATTACTCTTCGCAACCCCGCAGGGGACCTGACTGATTCGCTTAAAGTACACTCTAACAAAAATAAAAACAGCCTACAACCCACCCCAGGGGTTGTAAGCCATTCCTATTTTGAATACTTTTTCAGTTATTATGAATACCAGATAAACTGCACCTCTGTCAGGCGACTATTTGCAATCCACTTTCACTGTCTGATTCAGTTAAAGAGTTTTCCTTCAATATGCATGCCCCAGTTTATAGAAAAGAATGAGCAAACACACGTTACAGTATGGTTTTGAAGCAGACATCCGGCTGTTCTTTGGGAAGTCTGCTCTTTAGAAACTCCAGAAATTCCAGAATACTTTCATCTGTTTCCTCGCCTCTGTGAAGAATATATCCGAAAATAACTTTATTGTCTCCCAGATTTAAAGGAATTCCCGGTGTTGTTCCTGTTTTGTTTTCCGAGAGATAGCTTCCGCTTACATTTGACACTTTGCTGTTTTTTAACATTTTTTCCATAATGTAGTCACTGTTTGTCAACACGGAAATGTCCAGGTCTTTCCACTGGAAAGCATCCTCCTGTCCGTCTTTGATATCAAAAAATTCATCCTGATAATTCTGGATAAACCGTATTCCTTTTAAGTCTTCCAGTTCTGCGCTCTCTTTTCCGGAATGATACATTTCCGTCAGCCGTCCGGGATAGAGAATAACATCTGTTTCATACATTGGGACAAACTGCATTTTATTTCTGGCAAGCTCATGCAGAAAATTCTCTTTCTGACGGCTCAGGATATAGACAAAACCAATATCGTCCATATAATCCCGGACTCTTTCCATCACGCTTCGCACTCCTGCAGTCGTCAGCTGAAAATGATAGTTTTTTTCAAACGTCTTATTATAAAAATCTACAAACTGATTCGCAAACCACGAACTTGGATTCATGGAAATCCGAATCCACTTCGTCATTTTGCGGGCCGCCATATTTTCCAGTGCCTCAATCTCGTTACTGATCTTACATGCATAATGATAAACTTTGCGGCCTTCCACAGTCAGCCGTATTCCTCTGGGAAGACGTTCAAAAAGCTGTATCCCAAGAGTATCTTCCAGCGATTTTATCACTTTACTGACACTGGGCTGTGTAGAATACAGGATTTTTGCCGCATCACTGAAGGAACCGGTCTGTGCACATGCCACAAAGTATTGCAATTGCTTTAAATCCATAGATATAATTCCTTTTACTTTTTTATTCTTCTGGAAAAAACAGACAAAATACTCATGCAGGTTATTTTCCAGGCTTTCCTGTCAACTCCCCATCACCTAAAGGTAATAGGCTTGTAACTACCCATTCGTCTGAAAACCATATATTTTTGTATAGAAATATTATATAGTAAAATCAGTTTCACTGCAGACTGAAAAAATATGACCTTCAAATATCTCCGGGCCGCTGTCAGCATACACAGTTTCCTCTCTGGGCACATCATTTTCTTCCAGAATCTTCTCCAAACTTGTAATCATATCTTATATCTCTTTCTGTTTTTTTCTTTCTGAAATATGTTTAAAAATTTATTCCTGCAAATCCCAGAGTGTGTTGCAGAAAGTATTCTGGATCTGTGTGGCAACATTCAGTTCTGATTCGATTCTTTCTTTCTGACGGGACTCTTTCATCAGATTTATCATATACGTTTTCAGGTCTTCGGACATGGCGATCAATGCATCCGAAAGACTTTCCATCTCATCCCCGGTCTTTACATCCGGATCACAAAATTTCAGATTGTCCGGTTCAGTTACGACTCTGCTGTCTTTTACGAAATTTTCGGAAGACTGTTTCATCCTGTCTGACCCCGCACATAACATATTTCATGTTGTCGCTTCCGTCTTTTTTCAGCGGTACCAGCATGTAAATATACTCAATATCGTAACTGTTTCGAACTTTGTCCAGAAATTCCTGTGTTACTTCGTAGTCTTCAGATTTTTTTTCCACTGTCAATGCACTTACTGAGATCATCCGCATTGATCTCCAGCTCTGTCATTCTGATGATTCCGGATATGTAATCCTGGTATCTTCCGATCATTCCTCCGTAGTAAGTTACAAATCCGACACCTCCTATTCCCAGAGAAATACAAACGGCAAATACAACGCTGGCTATTGTCATGGTCGTACGCAGGTATCTCTTTTTTCTTCTATTCTTATCCTCCATAGTTCTCCTTCCTTGTCTGTTTCGGCCCGGAGTGTATTCGAAAATTCATTTGACACACCCTCTTTCTATCGGTTTGCCTCACAGAAGCTTTTTTTCATTATCTATTAAATATTTATTTTTGGCAAGGACAATTGCAGGCATCTGAAGGAAAACTTTTTTCAGACAGGTTCTTGAGAATTTTCCTTTTTTTGATAAGATTCTGATCTGAATGAGAGAGTTTTTGTCAGAAGTTCGTATTCTTCTATTTATTAAACCGTTCCATATGTGTTAAAATATCATAAGTGAAACAATTCACATGGAGGACGCGATGAAAAAGTTATTTGATCTTAAAATTGATTTAAAAATCCGATTGTTCTATGTGCTGGCCTGGACAGCATGTATTGCAAATACAATTGGATACCTCACAAATGCACTGCTGTACGGCATGACAATGGCTGCTTTTTTTCCTTTCTGCTGTGCACTGATCATTTATGCTGCCAGTGCCTATGGCATTCTTACAAAGCATACAAAAATACCAGTACTTGTAATTCTTATTATCTGCGATCTGCTTGAGTTTCCGGTTTTGTATTGTCTGTACGGCGCATACCAGTTATCTTATATGATCCTTGGCATTACAGCCACCGCCCTGTTTTTGGATGATACATGGCGAATTGCAGGAACTTCTCTGCTGATATTACTGGACAGTGTATTAATCGTGTGGAAAATAAACAATCCGAAATTTTTTTCTCCATTTGCAGCACAACAGAATACCATTTCTGTTGTTATAACATTTCTAATCGCATGCATCAGTATCGCAGCTATGTTAAGCATTCTTCTGAAACAGCACATAGAGCAGCAGAAATGTCTGCAAAAAATAACTGCGGATTTAGAGCTGATGGCAAATTTAGATCCACTGACTCAGCTGTATAACCGTCGTTATCTTACACGATACCTTGAGAAGAAAATAGCAGATAAAGAGGGAGCTTTTTCCATCGCTCTGCTGGATATTGACGATTTCAAACATATTAACGATACCTATGGGCATATGTTTGGCGATGATGTATTACAGACATTTTCCAAGATTCTCCTGAATCATATGAAAGACAATGGAATCGTGACCAGATTTGGAGGGGAAGAATTTATGCTGGTATTTAATACCACAGAGCAGGCCCAGATTCAGAAAGTTCTGAGCCGGTGCGCATCTGATTTCAAACAGTATGGAATGTCTGCAAAAAAAATACCGATAACATTCAGCGGTGGAGTTTCTACTTTCCACAATGAGGATATGCTGGTTAAACTTTTTAATATTGCAGATGAGCATTTATATCAGGCAAAAAATACAGGCAAAAAGCATATTGTGTATGGCAATTAAAGGTTAGAGTGTGTTTGAAAATTCATTTCTGCTCATAAAAGCAGGAAAATCCTCTGCTCCTGTTGTAAAACGCAATAAGAGCAGAGGATTTTCCTGTTTTTTCTTCTTTCTTCCATTTCTTCTGCCATTGTTTCTCTGATAGTGTCCAGTTTACAGAAATAGAACACCAGTCGTGGCACAAAGTACAATGGTAATCCAGATAAAACAGCTTTCCCTTACTTCCCATAAACCGGATTGACTATAGATTTTACAAATTACTTTTTCTTACGCTCCATGCAGATTCCATCTGTCATATACAGGAAACACGGCAAGACAAAAAGCGCTGAAATTATGGAGCATACTGTTCCTTTTCCAAGGAAATAACCAAGCTGAGACAAAAGTCCATGAGTTGAAATAATTCCAAGAAGAAAACCAACAACTGTCAGGGTCAGACCAGAAGTAAAAATGGATACAGCAACATTGGAAACAGTCTCTACAATACTTTCTTTTTTATCCATATTCTGCCTGTTTTCTTTATAACGCTCTGTAAACAGGATTGCGTAATCCACTGTGGCTCCCAGCTGAATAGAACTGATAATCAAGTACGCAATGTAGAAAACAGACTGTCCTGTGATATACGGAATAGACAGATTAATCCAGATTGCATTTTCAATAGTCAACACCAGAATCGCTGGCAGAACTATTGACTTCATTGTAAACAGCAATACCACAAATACCGCGCCAACAGCAAGAAGATTCACTTTTACCATATCTGCTTTAACAGTATCCATTAAATCATAAGTACTCACGCCTTCACCAGCCAGATGATAAAGTTCCGTTTGAAAGCATTGTAGGGATTGAATACTCATAAATATCCATTCCAACCATATGGAATAAACTTGTACCACCATTATAAATCGGATATCCGAACATGGCTATTGCAATTTTTCTACGTTATTTTTTAATTTCTGTAATAACCGCTTTAATTCTGTCTCTTCTTCATCTGAAAAATTGTTAAGGATCTGCTCATTTACCACGATTCGGTTTTCATCCAGGCTTTCTGCATACTGTGTACCCTTTTCCGTAAGTAAATATTCCACATGATTCCGTGTAGTTATTGGGCTTCAATTTGGACTGCAATCTTACCCTCATGTATGACCTCATATGAGATTTCTGTTCGTCAGACCAGAGATTTGCCCGTGAGTTAG
>ERZ1673739.3324-NODE-3324-length-11060-cov-39.457519_pt1 | contig 11060 bp, 10 predicted proteins | sample MGYA00580210_ERZ1673739 | MGnify/ENA primary metagenome ERZ1673739 (study PRJEB41218, sample SAMN15661749) | gut metagenome | host: Homo sapiens | place: Canada: London | collected 2015-08-20/2019-03-30 | study: EMG produced TPA metagenomics assembly of...
GATGCGATTCCCTTTGATACCTCGTTGCACACATAGTCATAGTGGCTTGTTGCACCTCTGATTACTGCTCCGAGGCAGATGATTGCATCATATTTTCCACTTTTTGCCATCTTCTTTGCGATGAGTGGTATCTCGAATGCTCCCGGCACCCATGCTACGTCTATGTTTTCCTCCGGCACGTCGTGTCTTACGAGTCCGTCCTTTGCGCCTCCTAAGAGCTTTGATGTGATAAATTCATTGAATCTTGCTACTACGATTCCTACCTTAATTCCATCCTGTGTCATTTTTCCTTCGATTACGTTCATTTTTTGTTCTCCTTATGTTTTTATTTTTACTCAGATGAGTTTATCTGCAATTATTAACTATTTAGAATTTGTTACTATTCAGAATCCCCGCACACATTGCAAAAACGCTCGATGCGGTGTACTAATATGAGAGTATGTGTCCCATGCGGTTCTGCTTTGTTTTCAGATAAAACAGGTCATGCGCTGTGGCGCTCATCTGGATTGGCACACGCTCGCTGATTTCCATGCCAAACTCTGAGAGCTGGTATACCTTGTCAGGGTTATTTGTGAGAAGGCGCAGACTGTGTACGCCAAGCTCTCTTAATATCTGGGCTCCGATATAGTACTCGCGCTCATCTCCGGCAAAGCCGAGTGCCAGATTTGCTTCGAGTGTGTCCATTCCCTGCTCCTGAAGCTCATATGCCTTCAGCTTATTTATCAGGCCGATGCCTCTGCCCTCCTGACGCATGTAGAGCAGTATTCCTCTGCCCTCCTCGTCTATCTGTCTCATGGCCGCCTCAAGCTGCTGACCACAGTCGCAGCGCTGTGAGCCGAATACATCTCCTGTGAGACACTCTGAATGTACTCGGCAGAGCACATTTCTTCCATCTGCGATTTCGCCCTTTACAAGTGCCACATGATGCTCTCCGTTTAATCTGTTGACGAAGCCATATGCCTTGAATTCTCCGTATTTGGTCGGCAGCTTTACCTCTGTGACACGGTCAACGAGCTTTTCATGTATCTTTCTGTATTCCTGAAGTGCCGCTATTGTGATGAATTTGATGTCCCATTTTTTTGCAAGCTCCATAAGCTCTGTTGTGCGCATCATGGTACCGTCCTCACGCATTATCTCACAGCACAGTCCACATTCCTTTAGTCCTGCAAGCCTGCATAAATCGACTGTTGCCTCTGTGTGTCCGTTTCTCTCTAGTACGCCGTTTTTCTTTGCAAGAAGCGGAAACATGTGGCCCGGACGTCTGAAATCCTCAGGCTTTGCGTCATCAGAGACACATTTCATTGCGGTGATTGAGCGCTCTGCTGCGGAAATGCCTGTGGTTGTTGAGACATGGTCTATTGATACTGTAAATGCAGTCTCATGATTGTCTGTATTTTCCTGCACCATCTGCGGAAAACGCAGCTTCTTTACATATTCCTGCGACATCGGCATGCATATCAGACCCTTGCCGTGCATCGCCATAAAGTTGATGTTTTCTGTTGTGGCAAATTCTGCCGCACAGATGAAATCGCCCTCATTCTCTCTGTCCTCATCATCTGTGACAAGTATTATTTTTCCTGCACGAAGCTCATCAAGTGCTTCTTCTACTGTGTTGAATTTCATATTTTATGTCCTTTCTCTTATGATTTTGAAGCTGTTCAATTACATAATTTTTAACCATTCAGCCCCACGCACATTCGCAAACCCGCACGATACCCGTTCTTTTATGTTAAAATCCGTATTTTGCCAGGAAATCTCTTGTTATTCCATCCGGTTTATTTTCGCCGGATTTATGCAGTGCATTTTCCTTAATTGTCTGTGCTCCTGTCATTTCTTCTGTTATTCCTTCCGGCTGCCCTTTACACAACAGCTTCTCAACATATTTTCCTATGATATCTGTTTCCAGATTTACGACAGCTCCCACTTTTCTGTCCTTTAGCACAGTCTGGCTTACCGTGTGCGGTATCGCTGATATCGAGAAATTATCCTCTGCCACCTTTGCGACTGTGAGGCTTATTCCATCGATTGTGATGGAGCCCTTCTCGACTATATAGCGCATGAGCTGTGGTGTGGCCTGTATTGTATACCAGATGGCATTGTCATCCTTTTTGACCTCCACAATCCTGCCTGTTCCGTCAACATGTCCCGACACGATGTGCCCGCCGAATCTGCCATCTGCTGCCATCGCACGCTCCAAATTGACATGTGCTCCTCTCATCGCGTTTGCAAGCGATGAACGGTTTAGCGTCTCGTGCATGACATCCGCTGTAAACGCATGTGGCATGAGCCTTGTGACCGTGAGGCAGATACCGTTTACCGCTATGCTGTCTCCGACCTTTGTTCCAGCTAGCACTTTTTCAGCTCTGATTATAAGTACTGCTGAGTTTGCTCCACGTGAAATTGTATCTATTGTTCCAACTTCTTCAACTATTCCTGTGAACATTGTGTATCGCCTTTCTTTTTCTATATTTTCCTCACACTCATTTGCATAATTTACATGGTAAATTGTTTACAATTGTTTCCGGTCTCACCAAGGCGAAACAGTAACAATTACATCAATTACACAACATCACACTCGATAAGGAAATCATCACCAAGCTTTGTTACCTTACTGTTTCCAAGCATTACGGCATGTGCCGGCGAGTCGGTTCCCATTCCCTCTATCGGTGTTTTTGCATCCGCCCCTCCGAAAAGCTTTGGTGCAATGTAAGCGTATACCTTATTCACAATCCCGCTCTTAAGGGCTGACCAGTTGAGTATTCCGCCTCCCTCAAGCAGAATGCTGTCTATGTTTCTTTCGCCGAGCTTTTGCATGAGGTCATTTAAATCAATATGACCGTTTTTTTCAGCTACATACAGAATTTCTATTCCGTTTTCTTCAAGCCGTGTTATTTTTCTGTTTTTTTGATAATTATTGTTTTCTTCTATACTATCTTTTTCAGTATCAGGTAAGGCTTCTGAATGTGCGGTTTCACGATATCGCTCACTGACTGCAACTATCGTCGGCACTTCCTTTGCAGTATTTACTATCTGCGATTCCAGTGGAAGCTTAAGGTGCGTATCGCATATTATGCGGATTGGATTTACTCCGCCCTCGATTCTGCATGTAAGCAGTGGATCGTCTGCAAGCACTGTTCCTATTCCTGCCATTATGGCTTTATATCTGTGGCGCAGGTTTTGCACATGTTCTCTCGCTTTTTCTCCTGTTATCCACTTTGATAGTCCTGAATATGTGGCTATCTTTCCATCCATCGTCATGGCATATTTCATAGCGACGTATGGACGTCTGGTCTGTATAAAGTAAAAGAATACATCGTTCAGCCTGTCGCACTCGTCTTTAAGCACCTGCGTGACAACCTCTATCCCATGCTCTTTAAGGATTTTGATACCGCCCCCGGCGACAAGTGGATTCGGGTCATCCGAGCCCACATATACTCTTTTTATACCGGCTTCTATCACTGCCTCCACACATGGCGGCTGCTTGCCATGATGACAGCAGGGCTCGAGAGTCACATACATATCCGCTCCCTGTGGCGATTCCTTGCAATGCTTTAACGCATTTCTTTCCGCGTGCAGCTCTCCGTATCTCTCATGCCAGCCCTCTCCGATTATCCTGCCGTCCTTTACAATCACAGCTCCGACCATCGGGTTTGGCGAGGTATACCCCATGCCGCGTTTTGCAAGCTCAATCGCCCTTCTCATATATTGTTCATCAGTCATTTGAGTTCCTTTCTGCATATTCTTTATATGCCCACTAAAAAAGCCCCAAACTATTAATGTTCAGGGCCTAGTAATTTCAAATATCATAATCTCAAAAAAATATGCACTAACTGCATTTCATGATAAGAGTGTCAAAAGGTATTTTGAGATAAAAAAATCTGGAATGTATCAAAACACTCCAGAGTAGATATCTGTTATAACTATGATATGTGCTGTATCTATATCTGAAACTGAATCTAAAACCCAGCTATCTATACTCTGCATATATCATATTCGCATCTTCTTTCATCCAGACTTTACTGTCGGCCTCGGAATCTCACCGAATCATGCCTTGCGGCTCGTGGGCTATACCACCGGTAGGGAATTGCACCCTGCCCTGAAGAATAATTATTTAATTAGCTTACGCTAACTATAGTAATCCTTTGTGGCTTGTATGTCAAGATTATTTTCATTTTTGATAAAATTTATGCTATAATCATACATCGATTAAAAAATCTTAAAATTTTTTGTAACAAAACAATCCTTTCTACGTCTAACCTATGAACAAAGGAGGTGACAGTTCTGGATTATGAGAAATTGTACAATTCCTATTACTTGCAAGTATACTCATATGTAATGACAATTGTAAAAAATCAACATCAGGCTGAGGAAATTACCCAGAATACTTTTTATAAGGCCATGACCGCAAAGAAGGCATATGCCGGCAAATCAAGCGAACAGACCTGACTTTGCAGCATAGCAAGAAATCTGGCAATGGACGAATGCCGAAAAAGCACAAAATTTACAGAGCTTGACGAAGAGCAGCTAGAACAACCCGATAATATGGTAAAAAGTCTGGAAAATAAAGATACAGCTCTTCAGATTCATCTTATACTGCACGAGCTTGATGAGCCCTACAAGGAGGTCTTTCAGCTTAGAATATTTGGTGAATTGCCATTCTCACAAATAGGCATGATATTTGGAAAAACAGAGAACTGGGCACGGGTAACTTACCATAGAGCCAGACTGAAAATCAAAGAAAGGATGGATAGAAATGAATAATCCAATTACACAATCAACCGATGAAACCTGCAATATAGTTCAGGATTTACTCCCACTATACTATGACGATGTATGCAGTCCCTCAAGCAAAAGGCTTGTTGAAAACACCTTAAGACTTGTGAAAAATGTCAAAATACATACAATGAGCTAAAAAACGATTCTATTGATTCAATGATAAAAAAAGAGGCTGACAGTGTATTAAAGCAGCATGAGAAAAAAGAAAAAACTGCTGCTTACAAGGCCGGAGTCATAATAGCCGGATTACTGCTTATCCCAATACTCATCACATTCATAGTGTGCCTGTCAAATGGCGGTGGTTTAAATACCTTTGCGGTGGTAACAGCATCTATGCTTCTTGTAGCTGCAATGACAGTTGTTCCACTTATGGCACAGCAAAAAAAACTTACCAAATGCATAATCTGCGGTGTTTTTGCTCTGCTTTTGATATTCTTTTTTGTTGACAGAATGTATAGTTCAAATGAATTTATACTTTGGTCTGTTCCAACTATATTTGGATTATCAATTGTTCTTTTTCCGTTTGTCATCAGAGGAATTGAGCTTCCACCTGTTTTATCAGACAAAAAAGCTCTTATCACTATGCTGTGGGATACCTTATGGCTTTTCCTCACAATCATTGAGGTATGTGGTCATACAAACGATGTTGCTGGAATGAAGGCCGGCTGTATTATAGCATTTGTCTTTGTACTTGCGGCCTGGCTCATATTCTTTGATGCACGATATTTAAACGCAAACGGATTTATAAAATCCGCAATTATAGTTTTGATAGCTTCGGTTTGGACAGCTTTTGCCGATGACATATGCGAATTTTTAATTTTCGGTACCAGACAAATCACTATAAAGTCCGTGAATTTTTCTGACTGGACTTCCAATATCTGCGTGAATGCCAATGTTTACGCTATTGTGCTTGTGTCCGGCGTTATTATCGCCTCTATACTTTTCGTAGCAGGCGGTATTAAAGCATTTGCTAATAAAAAATAAATTAGTTTTCTCTTTGAAATATTATTACAAAACCCCTCCCACAGACTTCTATCTGTGGGAGGGGTTTTTATAGTCATTATTCAATAAGTGCCTACAGATTAGCAAACACCCTGTGCAAGCATAGCATCAACTACTTTCTCAAAGCCTGCGATATTTGCACCTGCAACATAGTCAGTCTTTCCACCAACTGTTGCATTGTATCTCTTAGCAGCATCACTGATGTTAGCGTAGATTGTCTCCATAATGCCCTTGAGCTTTCCGTCAACCTCTTCGAATGTCCATGAAAGTCTCTCAGAGTTCTGGCTCATCTCAAGTGCTGATGTAGCAACACCACCTGCATTGGCAGCTTTACCACCTACGAAGAGTACTCCGTTCTCCTGAAGGTATTTTGTAGCCTCAAGAGTTGTAGGCATGTTAGCACCCTCTGTAACAGATGTAACACCGTTTGCTACGAGCATCTTTGCATCGTCAATATCTAACTCGTTCTGTGTAGCACATGGAAGAGCAAGATCTACCTTGTACTGCCATACACCGTGCTCACCGTTCTGCTTTGCATGATACTCAGCAGTTGACTTAGCAGCTGCATACTCAGTAAGACGGGCACGCTTAACTTCCTTAACTTCCTTAAGAAGAGCAACATCAATTCCGTTTGGATCATAAATCCATCCGGTAGAATCAGAACATGTTACAACCTTGACACCGAGCTGCTGTGCCTTCTCGATTGCGTATATAGCAACGTTACCAGATCCGGAAACTGCTGCTGTCTTTCCCTCAAGGCTCATACCATGATCTTTCCATAATGCGTTAGTAAGATATAACAGACCATATCCGGTAGCCTGTGTACGTGCAAGAGATCCACCATAGGTAAGACCCTTACCAGTCAGCACACCTTCGTATGATCCACGAATTCTCTTATACTGTCCAAATAAGAAGCCGATCTCTCTTGCACCTGTTCCGATATCTCCGGCCGGTACGTCAACGTCTGCTCCGATATATTTGCAAAGTTCTGTCATGAAGCTCTGGCAGAATGCCATGATCTCTCTGTCAGATTTACCCTTAGGATCGAAATCAGAACCACCTTTACCACCACCGATTGGAAGTGTTGTAAGAGAATTCTTAAATACCTGCTCGAAACCTAAGAACTTGATAATACCCAGGTTTACAGAAGGATGAAGTCTTAAACCTCCCTTGTATGGTCCAATGGAATTATTGAACTGTACACGGAAACCTCTGTTTACCTGAACCTGTCCGTTGTCATCTACCCAAGGAACACGGAACATGATCTGACGATCAGGCTCTGTGATTCTCTCAAGAATCGCATTCTTTCTGTATAATTCCTCATTTGCATCGATCACAGGTCTTAAAGAATCAAGAACCTCTGTTACTGCCTGTAAGAACTCAGGCTGATCTGCGTTTTTCTTCTTTACTACTTCGAGTACTTCATCAACATAGCTCATTTTTATATCTCCTTTACAAAATTATTTTTCACATCAACAAGTTTATTTTATATAAATCTATTGCTATAATCAAGTAATTTTTGAAAGTTTTATATAAAAAAAATTCATTTTATTTATTATCTTCATTTATATTATCCCAGTTTTGGTACTGATTCTCCTCATCATCGGAATATACCACCTTGAAATAATCCGAGAGTTTTGCAAGTGAAGTTATAAGAACTTTCATTTCGTCATCCGAAAGATCGTCCTTTATATGCTCTATCATATGACGGTGAAACTGCTCATGATGATAGTATGCACTCTTTCCCTTGTCGGTGAGTGAGAGCTTTACCACACGCTTATCCTCCTCACTGCGGATACGGTTCACGTATCCCTTGCGGGTGAGACCATCTATTGCCTTTGTCAGCGTGCCCAGAGTGATAGACATAAGCTTGGCTACGGTGCCGGAGCGCTTTGGCTCATCGACTCCTATTGCCTCTATTATATGCATATCGTTGATAGAAATATCAGAAAATTCGTCTGTTATCAGACATCTGCCCTCTATCTCTGTCAAATCCTTGAACAGACACACCAATAATTCATTTAAAGTTTCATCTGCCGTCATAAATACCTCTTTCTATTGCCACTCTATGGCGCAGGCTCCCCATGTAAGCCCTGCTCCAAAGCCTGATAAAATTATTTTTTCCTCATGCTTTATCATACCATCTTTGCGGACTTTATCAAGCAAAATCGGCACACTTGCCGCAGAAATATTTCCACACTGCTGTAAATTGGTTGGAAATTTGTCCATAGGCTGCTTAAGCCTCTTAGCAACCGACTCAATAATACGGATATTGGCCTGATGCAGCACATAGACATCCACATCATCTGCGTTCCAGCCGATTTCATCAAGCAGCTCATTTATAGCCTTTGGCACTGTCTTTACCGCAAACTTGTATACAGCAGGACCGTCCATGGTTACATATCCACCGAGTGCAGACTGCTTTCCATTGTCGGTAAACGGATTGACTACAGGACGGTTGTCTCCGTCAAGCGCCTCACCGCCTTTTCCGTCCGAGCCCTGTACAAAGCCCTTAAAAGCATCGCCCTCGTCTGTCACAACCGCTGCTCCTGCTCCGTCTCCGAAGAGTACACAGGTGCTTCTGTCATTCCAGTCCATTATTTTTGAAAGAACCTCTGCCCCCACTACAACTGCCTTGTGAAATCTGCCGGTCTTAAAATATGCATCCGCTGTGGCAAGCCCAAATAAAAAGCCTGAGCATGCGGCATTTATGTCAAATGCCACTGCACTGCCTGCACCTATCTCAGCCTGAATCTGACATGCAAGCGATGGAACGATTTTGTCTGTGGATACGCTTGCCGCTATTATCAAGTCTATCTCACTTCCGTCAATCCCCGCATCCTGCAGCGCACTTTTTACTGCATCACAGGCAAGTGAGGTTGTTGTCTCAGTCGTTGCAATGTGTCTGTTTCTTATTCCTGTACGCGAGCTGATCCACTCGTCAGATGTGTCCATTATGGCTGCCAGGTCATCGTTTGAGACCACTCTCTGTGGCAGGCAGCTTCCTGTTCCAACTATCTTCATAGAATTTCCTTTCCGAGACTAGAACTTGCGGAAACGCTTGTATCTTTCCTCCAAGAGCTGGTCCTTTGTCAATTTGCTTTCTTTTTCCAAGAATTTCTTCATGTTGCCCTTCATGTAGTTTCCGATTGATGAAAGGGCATCCTCGTCGGCTCCGCCAAACTCAGGTATTATATCATCCACGACATCAAGCTCCTTTAAGTCGTGTGCTGTAATCTTCATTACCTCTGCGGCTTCCTTTGCACGCTTTCCGTCCTTCCAGAGGATAGATGCAAAGCCCTCAGGCGAGAGGATTGAGTATGTGGCATTTTCCATCATCCACACTTCATTTCCTACAGAAAGAGCTAAAGCTCCGCCGCTTCCGCCTTCTCCTATCATGAGACAAAGGATTGGCACCTTGATGCCGCTCATCTCATAAAGGTTTCTTGCGATTGCCTCACCCTGTCCGTTTTCCTCTGCCTCCATTCCCGGATAAGCTCCTGATGTATTGACAAAGGTTATGATCGGACGGTTGAATTTCTCTGCCTGCTTCATGAGGCGCAGTGCCTTGCGGTAGCCCTCAGGTGATGGCATACCATAGTTTCTCTTTGCGCAGTCTTCAAGGTCTTTTCCCTTGTGAACACCGATAATTGTGACCGGCTGGCCGTCTAAGTAAGCGATTCCACCTACGATAGCCGGGTCATCGCGGAAATATCTGTCTCCGTGCAGCTCCATAAACTCATCAAAGATATAGTCCATATAGTCAACCGATGCAAGTCTCTTAATCTGTCTTGCAGCGCTGACCTTATCCCATACCTTAAATGGCTTAGCCTTTGCCTCGCGCTCCTTCATAAGCTCTGTCGGCTCGTAATTGTCGTCTGAGTGAAGCGGGTCAAAATTGGCATAGCCAGTGGTAGGTCTGTGAGCACGTAAAATCTTGTAAAGAGTCTTCTTTAAATCTTCACGCTCAACTATCATATCCACAAAGCCGTGCTCAAGCTGGAACTCTGCCCTCTGGAAGCCCTCCGGCAGCTTCTGTCCGATGGTCTGCTCGATAACACGAGGTCCCGCAAAACCGATAAGTGCCTTTGGCTCTGCAAGAATGATATCTCCAAGCATTGCAAAGCTGGCTGTCACACCACCTGTTGTAGGATCTGTGAGTACCGGCACATATAAAAGTCCTGCCTCTGAATGACGCTTTGCTGCGGCTGAAGTCTTAGCCATCTGCATCAGTGAAATGATACCCTCCTGCATTCTGGCACCGCCTGAACAGCAGAATAATATAACCGGAAGTCTTTCCTCTGTGGCACGCTCAAATGCGCTTGTGATTTTCTCACCAACCACATGACCCATGCTTCCCATCATAAATCTTGAATCAATTACACCAAGCACTGTCTCCTCACCGTAAATCTTTGTCTTACCGATGACAATGCCCTCAGAAAGTCCTGTTTTCTCCTGAGTCTTTGCAATTTTCTCCTCATACTCAGGGAAATTGAGAGGATTTCCTGTTGTAAGCTCTGTAAACCATGGCTCAAATGCTTCCTTGTCGGAAACCATTCTGATTCTGTTTTTAGCACGCACACGGAAATAATAATTACACTCATAGCAAACGTATTTGTGCTGTTTTACAACTGATTTGAGCACAGTCTTGCCACACTTTGGACAAACAATTGTCTCAGGAACATCCTCTTTTGCTTCCTGTGCTGCACCGGCATTTTTGCCATCTGCGGCTGTTTTTGCGCTCTCAGCGTTTTTTGCTAAAATCTCTTCAGCTTCTATATTTTTATCTTTCTTCTTGAATAACTTCATCATGTCTCCTTATGCAATTAACCTATTGCAAATGTAAGCTCCGCCATACAGGCAACCTTGCCGTTTACCCTGGCAACAGCCTTGCCCACACCGATAGGACCCTTAACCTTTATAATCTCAGTGGTCAGCTCCAGCGTATCTCCCGGAACCACCTTCTGCTTGAACTTGGCATTATTGATGCCTGCAAAATATGCAGTCTTGCCCTTCCACTCATCCTGACAAAGAATGGCAACTGCACCGGTCTGCGCCAAAGCCTCAATAATAAGCACTCCCGGCATCACCGGATTTCCCGGAAAATGTCCCATAAAATGTGGCTCATTCATAGTCACATTCTTCTTAGCCACACACTTTACGCCCGGCTCCAGTTCCTCAACCGTATCAATGAGAAGAAACGGACTGCGGTGCGGCAGAATATCCATAATCTGCTGCGTATTCAAAACTGACATATTGCATATATCCTTTCTCAACTTACT